>Ga0082212_10000950_pt1 | contig 42722 bp, 29 predicted proteins | sample TergutNt197P3_FD_71548 | JGI IMG/M metagenome (GOLD analysis project Ga0082212, IMG submission 71548) | Neocapritermes taracua P3 segment gut microbial communities from Petit-Saut dam, French Guiana - Nt197 P3 | ecosystem: Host-associated > Arthropoda: Insects > Digestive system > Gut ...
GAAACACCTATAACATGACGCGGTCGCTCGCAAGCTTCATCACCGGATGCTGGGCCTACGGCAGCCCCGACGGCAAGTTTACCTATCCCTACTTCGGCTGGCAGATCAACCGGACAAATCCGGTCGATGACGTGTTTGGAAGGACTTTCAGCGACAACCTCGACTTTGCCTCCATTTCGATTGGTATGGATTCGATTCCGACAGCGCCGGTTTCGGACGCAATCATAATAACGCCGCCGATCGGCTCTGCGAACAATGCTTTTAACGTATATTCCGATCCTGCCATTCCCGCTACGGATTATTATCAACTCCTAACGCCCGGTACAGCAAATATTGTTCCGGTCACGGGAATTACCGCAGGCGTAACGCCTGTTTCCATCGGCGTGATGAGCCAGAGCGACATGGTCACTTTCGACCCGATACCTATGCTGGAGGCTTTTAACGAGGCAACGCTCATAACGGTATCTGCTGATTCGCTGTTTCACCCGGGTACGCTCCCCAATCCGGTGGCAATATACCACAGCGATACGGTTGAATATAAAATATGGATGGTCAATCCTTATTCGGGTTTACAGGTGAACGTCATTGATACAGTCCCTGCCTATATGGAATATATCTCATCCGTTCCGGCGGCAGATACTGCATCAACAAATGTACCGCCTTATCCTCGACGTACCATCATAACATGGACAAACGTACTGCTTACGGCAGACACGGCAATCGTTTCCTTTAAAGCCACCCCTCATGATGGCGTGAACGCATCGCAGCCTATGTTCATCAACCGTGCCTGGTTTAGTATGGGCAGCGACAGTATTTCTTCAAATTTCACCTGGCATCAGGGCGCCGGCATCAGTATTATCACTTTTTCGGCCGGTTATGGCGGACGCATCTACAACGCAGCAGAACAGGCTATCGATTACTATACCTCACCCCGTTCGGGCGTCCTGATCGTACCCGACGAAGGCTACCTTTTTGCAGGCTGGAGCCATACGGACTATCTATCGCTGCGCGGTGAAACAATTCCCGCGCAAAGCGGCGTGATACAGTATGACACGTTGACCGTCTACGGCAACGTAAATTTACGTGCTGACTTTGAAGTGGAAATATTCCCCGTTGTTTATTACCTGCATGGGGGCGAAAACGATTTCAACAACCCGTTGAGCTACACCATCGAATCCAAAGCGTTTACGCTGGGCGCACCAGCAAAGATCGGCGATATATTTATAGGATGGACAGGTTCCAACGGCGACGAACCGCAACTGACGGTTACAATTCCCGAACGTTCAACCGGCGATCGGGAATACTATGCCAACTACCTCTACAGTGGAAGAGAACATACTGTTCAGCCTTTCGATGATGAATTGGAAGACAAAATATGGGCTGTCAACGATGAACTGTTTATCCGTACGTCAAAACCCGGCGGCATTATTCGGATTTATTCGATGGATGGCATTCAGCAGCGACAGCAGATCATTTTCCAGTCGGGCATAACGAAAATCAAACTGTCAAGCGGCCTGTATGCCATTACCCTCAACAACGGCATCGGTAAGATTGTGAAGATAGAATGATATTCGTCGGTCTGATCCTATGTGCTCATGAGAATCGAAATTAATACTGAAAAAGTTCACAAGATTAAATAAAAAATAGGCCGTCTGTTGTTTTTGCTTAAAAAAAACTGTATCTTTGCGCGATATTTTAATGTAGTATAAATCAAATTTTATCAAAGTCAAACATGAATCAAGTTAAGCAAGTGACTCACAATTTACCTGAAGAGCACGAGCAGAAGTTAGATCAAATTGCGGAAGTAATTGCCAAGTATGAAGCAAAGCCAAGCAATTTGATTATGATTTTACATGCTTCGCAAGGTATTTATGGGTATCTACCCTATGAAGTTCAAAAGTTTATTGCGGATAAGATGAACATTCCGGTTTCCGAAGTGTCGGGGGTCGTTTCGTTTTATTCGTTTTTCTCGACCACGCCCAAAGGTGATCATACGATCCTCGTATGTATGGGTACGGCCTGCTATGTACGTGGCGGCCAGAAGTTAGTCGAAGGTCTTCAAAAGAATCTCAATGTGGAAGTCGACGGCACGACCGAAGACGGCAAATTCACATTATGTAAAGCACGTTGCATCGGCGCCTGCGGGTTAGCCCCTGCGATGATGGTCGACGACACGGTATATAAGGCCGTTAATCCGAACAGGTTAGAATCAATCCTTTCAAAATATTAGGAGGTATTATTATGGGAAAGACTATTAAATCAATTGCTCAGTTAGAGGAAATTAAAAATGAGTTCCTCAAAAATCAGGAAAAGTTTAAGTACCAGATTTTAGTGTGCGGAGGAACAGGGTGCGTCTCATCGAATTGCGCCGACGTCGAAAATGCTATCAAGGAAGAACTTGAAGAACAGGGTATTGCTAAAAATGTAAATGTTTATCAGACCGGTTGTATGGGTATCTGTGCCATGGGGCCTGTGATGCTCGTGCTTCCCGACAGGACGTTCTATACGCAGTTAGACCCCGAAAAGGCTAAGGAAATCGTTCAACGTCACTTAGTTAAAAGTGAAATCGTTGAGGAATATACTTTCTACGACAAATCGTTACTGAAATATGTTCCGAAGATCGACGATATTGAGTTCTTCAAATCACAGGTGAAGATTGTGCTGGATTTGTGCGGTATCATCGATTATACCGACATCAAAGACTATATTGCGCACGACGGTTACATGGCTGCCGCCAAGGCGATTACAGGCATGACGCAGGAAGAGGTCGTAAAAGAAGTGGAGGCGTCGGGTCTTCGCGGTCGCGGAGGCGCCGGCTTCCCGACAGGGACAAAGTTCCGTGCAGGATTTTCACAGAAAAGTGACATTAAATACATGGTTTGCAATGCCGACGAGGGCGACCCGGGCGCATTTATGGACCGTAGCGTCATCGAAGGAGATCCGCACTGTCTGATCGAAGGGATGATCCTTTCGGCGTATGCCATCGGCGCGCAACAGGGCTATGTCTATATCCGCGCAGAGTATCCGATTGCCATCGAACGGTTGAAAGTGGCGCTGGAGCAAGCGCGCACATTCGGTCTGCTGGGAAAAAACCTGTTCGGAACGAAATACTGTTTCGACCTTGAGATACGGATTGGCGCAGGCGCGTTTGTATGCGGCGAAGAGACAGCGCTGCTGGCTTCCATCGAGGGCAAACGCGGCGAACCCCGTCAAAAACCTCCCTTCCCGTTCCAGAAAGGGCTGTTCGGCTATCCTACCATTATTAATAATGTGGAGACATTGGCCAATGTGCCGAAAATCATCCGTAACGGCGGCAAATGGTACGCCTCATTCGGACTTGAAAAAGCGCCCGGCACCAAGGTGTTTGCCCTTGCCGGCGACGTGATCAATACCGGTATTGTAGAAGTGCCTATCGGGATGCCCATCGGCGCCATTATTTACAACATCGGCGGCGGTATCCCTAACAAAAAAGACTTTAAGGCTGCACAAATCGGCGGCCCTTCCGGCGGCTGTATCACAAAGGAAAACCTCAACGTTCCGGCCGACTACGAATCATTGAGTAAGATGGGCGCCATCATGGGTTCAGGCGGACTGATTGTAATGAACGAAGATACCTGTATGGTCGACACGGCACGTTTCTTTATGGACTTTATCCGCGACGAATCGTGCGGAAAATGTGTCGCCTGCCGCGTAGGAACCAAGCGGATGCTCGAAATCCTCGAAGACATCACGCAGGGCAAAGGCAAACCCGGCGATATTGAACTCCTGACAGAACTCGGCGAGACCATTCAGGAATCGGCCATGTGCGGTCTCGGACAGACAGCGCCGAACCCCATCCTCTCTACCATTCGTTTCTTCAGGGAAGAATACGAAGAACATATCAACAAAAAGTACTGTAGAGCAGGCGTTTGCGCGTCAATGTTCACCTCGCCGTGCGAAAATACCTGTCCCGCCAATGTCAATGTTACGGGTTACATCTCGCTGATTGCCGCTGGCCGCTTCCAGGATGCGTACAACTTAGTGATGCGCGAAAACCCGTTCCCCGCTATCTGCGGAAGGATATGCACCCGTCCCTGCGAGCGTAAATGTCGCCGCGGCACGGTCGATGAACCGGTTGCCATTCGCGACTTAAAACGATTTGCCGCCGATTACGCCTTCAAGAACGAGCTTCCCTACAAGATGCAACTCACGTATGCGAAAAAAGGTAAACGCGTGGCCGTCATCGGAGCGGGAGCATCCGGCCTGACCTGCGCCTTCTATTTAGTCAATATCGGTTACGACGTAGATGTGTTTGAATCACAAAGCGTTGCCGGCGGCGTGCTGGCGTTCGGCATTCCCGAATACCGCTTGCCCGAAGCCATCCTGCAACACGAGATTGACCTGATAAAACAGGCCGGCGTCAATATCTACCTGAACAAGGAGGTCGGCAGGGATTTGAATTTCAGTCATTTACGCGAAGGCTACGATGCCATTTACATTGCCACCGGCACACAGTACCCGGCAAAAGTCAATATCGAAGGCGAAAGCCTGCGCGGCGTGATGCACGGCCTCAACTTCCTGAAAGACACCAATCTGAGAGACGACATGAAACTGAACGGAACAGTAGCCGTTATCGGCGGCGGCAATACAGCCATCGACTCGGCGCGCTCCGCCCTTCGTATCGGCGCCGATAAGGTGATTATCGTATACCGCCGTACACAGGACGCCATGCCTGCTTATAGTGAAGAAGTATTGGAAGCGCTTGAGGAAGGCATCGAACTCATGGAACTTACAGCGCCGGTGAAATTTATCGGCAAAGACAACAAAGTGATAGGTATCGAATGTGTTAAGATGGAACTGGGCGAATTTGATTCCTCCGGCAGAAGAAAATCGGTCGCCATCAAGGATTCCAATTTCGTCTTGGACGTCGATTACGTGATACCTGCCGTCAGTCAGTATGCCGACCTGCCCTTTATCAGCAAGGATGAAATTGGGGTGACGAAATGGGGAACATTCATCATCAACCCCGATACGCACATGAGTACAATGGAGGGCGTGTTTGCCGGCGGCGACGTCGTCAGAGGCCCCGACACCGTCATCACCGCCATTGCCGACGGTAAAAAAGCCGCTTCTTCTATCGACTTGTATCTTGGCGGAAACGGCCAGTTGAACAAGGGAGCGCCCATCGACATCCCGAATGTGTACGATGACGACGAAGTCGTATCGCATCCGCAGTTTGAGATGGAAATATTACCGCCTGAAGTGCGTAAACAGTCATTTGCCGAAGTAGTGTTAGGTTTCCATAAAATTAACGCCATCGCAGAATCCATGCGTTGCTTACATTGTGAAAGGAGATAAAATATGATACAGTTAACAATTAATAATAAGAAAGTCAGTGCGGAACCGGGAACGACTATTCTCGAAGCCGCCAAACAAAACGGAATTAATATCCCATCTTTATGCTATTTGGAAGGCGTTCACAAGTTCGGCTCGTGCCGTATCTGTTCCGTCGAAGTAGAAGGCGCGCGCACCCTTCAGGTGGCCTGTCTGGCAGAAGTAAGGGAGGGGATGGTCGTACATACCAACTCCAAAAAAGTACTGAAAACGCGAAAAGTATTATACGAACTGATGCTTTCCGACCACTCAAAAAACTGCCTGAGCTGTAACCGCAATCAATCGTGCGAACTGCAGCAGTTAGGTAATACGTTAGGAATTACCGAAAACCGCTTCGATACAAGCAGCGCCCGCGAGCAGATTGACGTCTCGCCTTCCATCACGCGCGACCTGTCGAAATGTATCCTTTGCCGACGTTGCGTCACCGCATGTAGCGTCATACAGGAAGTAGGTATCCTCGACGCCCAGAACCGCGGCTTCGACACGGTGATCGCCCCGGCTATGGAACGCTCCATCAACAATGCCAAATGTACGTTCTGCGGTCAGTGTACCGTCGTATGTCCGGTAGGCGCACTGAAAGAAACCGATCACATCACCCGCGTATGGGAGGCCATCAACAATCCCGAACTCCGCGTTGTCATGCAACCGGCGCCCGCCGTCCGCGTGGCGCTCGGCGAGATGTTCGGCTACCCCGTAGGCACATCCGTAACCGGCAAAATGGCAGCCGCCATGCGCGCGCTCGGTACCGACGATGTGTTCGACACCGACTGGTCGGCCGACCTCACCATCATGGAGGAAGGAACCGAGTTCCTGCACCGCGCCATCGACGTCCTGTCCGGTAAAAAAGCGACGCTGCCGATGATAACCAGCTGTTCGCCCGGCTGGATCAAATACGTTGAATCGTATTATCCGCAACTCATCCCGCACCTGTCAACCTGCAAATCGCCCCATATGATGCTCGGCGCACTGGCAAAAAGCTACTATGCCGAAAAAATCGACGTCGATCCGCAGAAAATGTACACCGTATCGATCATGCCCTGCACCGCAAAGAAGTTCGAAGCCTCCCGCGAAGAAATGGTAAACCGCGGCGTAGCCAACGTAGACGCTGTACTGACAACCCGTGAATTAGGACAGATGATCAAGCAGGCCGGTATCGACTTCCGTAACCTCGAAGACGAAACATTCGACGACCCGTTAGGACAGTCAACCGGCGCAGCCGACATCTTCGGCGTCACCGGCGGCGTGATGGAAGCGGCTATCCGCACCGTCTACGCCATTATCACCGGTCGCGATCTACCCTTCGAACAATTACACGTTGCGCCTATTGTCGGCCTTGACCAGATCAAGGACGCCACGCTGAAGTTCGAAGATGTACTCCCCGAATACAAGCTGTTTGAAGGTTTCGAGGTCAGGGTAGCGGTAACCAGCGGTTTGGCAGGCGCCAAAATACTGATGGATCAGATTGTAGCAGGCGCTTCGCCCTATCATTTCATCGAAGTGATGGGCTGCCCCAGCGGCTGTATCTGCGGCGGCGGACAACCCCGCAGCGAAGATCCCGACGTCAGAATGAAACGCCTGAAAGCCATCTACAGCGAGGACGAGAGCAAAACCCTCCGTCAGTCGCACCACAACCCGTCCATCACCGACATCTACAAAGAGTACCTCGGCAAACCCGGCGGCCACTTGTCGCACGAACTGCTGCACACCCATTACTTCGACCGGAGTAAGGAAAGTGAATAGCTGACAAAAAAAACGAGGGGCAAATTCGCCCCTCGTTTTTTTTGTCAATTTTCTCATGCCCTTCAAACAAACTATTGCTCCGTTTTTGCCGTCAGGAACGTTAGAATCTGAATCAGTACCACGCCTGACTGTTATACGGCGAACTGCGCTGGTCCCATTTCAGGTCTTTCAGCAGGGACGAACTGGCGGCGATGGAAAACGAATAGGATTTCATCGGGCCAAAGGGAATCACGCTTGCCGTCATCTGGAAGCAGTGCATCGACCGCGAAATATTACAGGTGGCATACGAAATCTTGTGATTCTTGAAGTCGTAGGTGGCATTGAAATTGACGCGCCAGTTTTTGGTGGGCTGCAGGCTTCCGTTGAAACTGAACGCGTGTATGAACTGATAGGGATATTCCTTTTTTTCAAAATTGAATTTTTGCATATCATAACTCATGGAAAGATTGTAGTTAAGCGACAAACTCCAGGGAACTGTCGCATTGTAATAGCCATCATCGTCGTATTCGCCTGTATTCTGTTTTTTCCTGCCAAACATGCTACCCTCTCTGTCGCGGTCTGTTTGCGCCATCCTGTTTGGCGGTTCGCCGGGGTTTAACGGATCATATTCATACCCTTCGTGATCATCCATGCCGTCATAATCATTCGCGTCTCTTCTGCTTTTGCGTCCTCCCTCTTCGCCGCCAAACCATTTCTTAAACGTATCGTTATTGAAGGTATAAGCAAAACTTGTACCGGTCGACATTAACCGCCCAATTCGACCCAGTCCGCGCCCATGTTCATAGCGTGTTTTATCCACCCTGCGCTGGCGGTATGTTACCGTATTATCTCTTAGGTTCGGGATTTCATCATAATCGTACAAATAGGTATCGAACACCATATTTAGGTTGAGTGTATAACTCTTTGTGAGTTTCAGGCGCACATTGGTATTCAGGTTACTCCATTTAAACGAATCAGCGGCGAGGTTATAACTTGTGCTTCCGGAAAGTTTGTCAATCAGGCTGATGACGCGTTCGCCGGAGTCTTCATACGCATCCGGTATTTTCGCTTCGATGTTATTATCCAAAGTAAAGGAGACGCTACCGCTTTTGCCCCGTCCGGGTGCGCCGAATAACTGTCCGGCAAAGGGAGAGTAAATATAGGTGTCGGATTGAGGTATGCCGCCTGGAAATGTATTGGTAGCATCAACATACGTGTATGTATTATAAAATCCGAACTTAGGGTCTCCGAAGTCGGGCGTCGCAGAGAATGAGACAGCGGCATCCAGGCGATGGCGTATTTTTGTCACATATTTCCGGAATGGTTTCCAGGGCGTGTACATACCGTACAAGGTGGTGGAGGCAGAAACGGAGCCGCTATAATTGTATACGCGGTTGAAACCGTATATCGTATCACTCGGCGCCATTCTTCGCTGGACGGGATTGTATGCCTGTTCAACTTTTTGCGAATACCACCGTTCCGTATAGCTGAAGTTGGGCGAGATGTTAATGACATCCAGCACGCTATAAGTTGCATTGATATCGCTTTTATGCGAGATGCCGTTTTTCCAGTCTTTGATGAAGTTCGACTTAAACAGCATGTCTTCCTTAATTGAAGTAACTGAATTTCTAATCTGGGCGTTGTAGTTAACTGAAACCTTTTCGTACCAGCGGTCTTTGCCGATCGCACTTTTTCGTTTAAACGGATAAATACGCGACATGGTAACCGTCATATCGGGTAAGGTAACGGAAACGCTCGAGTCCTGCGACCGCTGGTTGATGTTCATGGTGGCGGAAAAGCTAAACGGAGAATTGGGAAATTTTCTTGAGTAACTGACGCTCGACCCTTTATTATTTTGCGTGGCAGCAGGCGTATACATGGAGTTCAGCTGATTGCGGTCGTAACTGCTTGATGAATAGTCTACACTGGCCGATATGGTTTGGTTTGGATTGGCTTTAGGGTCTTGCTGATGCGACAGTTTAATGCTAAAATCCTTACGTTTTGAATAATCATCTAACCCTTTATCGCCGGTGACCGTTGTAAGGTAGGATGCTGAAATACGTCCTGAATATTTGTAACGTTTGCGGTAGGCGGTTTCTCCGGATAGACCCCAGGTACCTTTTGTATACAGCTCGCCGGTTAACTTGAGGTCGAAATAGTCGCTCAATGCAAAGTAATATCCTCCGTTACGTAAATAAAAACCTCTGTTCATTTCATCGCCATACGTAGGCATGATGATACCTGACGAGTAAGTGTCGGTGAAAGGGAAAAAGGCGAACGGCAATACTATCGGGTATAAGGGGACATCTTCGATGTAAAGAACACCCGGCCCTGAAACTACATTCTTTCCTGGCCATACTTTGGCTTTCGATAAACGGATATAAAAATGCGGGTGATCATGTTCATCGCATGTCGTGTATTTTGCATTTGCCATATTCAATACGTCATTTTCCATTTTTTTTGCAACGCCGGCAATGAGGGTACCTTCACCTTGTTGCGAGATCGATTCCCTTGCTATTGCTCTTCCTGTTTTAAAATTATAACGCATTTCTTTCGATTCGATTTTTTCATCACCCTGCTTGAATACTGGATGTCCAAATTCGTTTGTCAATGAATCAGCGGCGAATGTTGCAAAAAGTTGACTGCTATCCATATCCATCCGGATAAACTCGGCGGTCAGTTCAATATTTTGATATTTGACATTGCTGCTTCCAAAAATATATGCCATGTTATCGGCCGTCCAGACAATTGAATCGTTGGACGTATATTCAACCGGCGCTTCGAGGGCGCCTTTTTTCTTGGGTATGGAATCGGATAAAATACTTGTACTGTCGGGAAACAGGGTGAGGCTATCCTGCAATGCCAAGCCGTCAGCTGTCAGCGCTTCCGGCATGTTTTCCAAACTGTCCATCACGGAAATGAGTTGACCGGCGTTATCTATCAATGAATCAACCGACAATTGATCAACTTCTTTTGCTTCGGATTGTATACTGTCGGCTGCGACTAATACCGCCACTTCCGGCATCATCTGAAAAGCTGACTCCGGTTGTTTTTCGGCTCTGTTTCCGGAGGGTTGCGTTACCTTACATCCGACGGCGCCGAGAAGCAGTATACATATCAAAATCCGTTTCAAAACATTTTTTTTTGCGGACATTTCGGGGACAAAAATAGTATAATTAAACGAGGTTCGATTATTTATTATTTTAAAAAGAGTTTACGCCAGTTATTAAAACATAAAACAGCATCTTCACCATGCTTTCGTAATGATTCCTGAATTTTATCAATACGTTTTTCCCTGCCGGGCTTTGTCTTGCTGAAAAATTTATCCGCAAAACAAATGACTTGCTCCTCCAGAGTGACAGGCGCCAAATCACGGCGGGGAAGCGGTAGTTTTTTTTCATCAATCATCGCTAACGTAATCCCTGTTCCCGTATGCCTTTCGCAGACAAGCGCATGATGCGGTAACCCTTCTTTTCGAAGTAGTTCTGCTCCAAGATATCCATGACAAATATACCTGTATGAACCATGACAATCAATCTTGGGCGCATCGCAAAAAATGATGCCAATATCATGAAGCATCGCAGCCTCTTCAATAAATACAAGATCGAGGCTCATTTCCGGATGCATCCGTGCAATCGCTAATGCCTTGTCGGCCACACTACGGCTATGATTTAATAATATTCCATAAACCTCCGTGTTTTTTTGATAATATTTTTCAATGACCTTTAAAGCCTCCATGTTATTTGAATATATAATTGAAAAATCCCCTCTTAATTCTTAATTAAAAACGGCCGTTCCAATACGTACCATCGTACTTCCTTCTTCAATAGCAATTTTGAAATCATCGCTCATGCCCATCGACAATTCGGTAAAATGTGATTTATCAATTTCCGGTATCGACCGGATTTCCTCAAAAAGCGTTCTCAGGTTTCCAAATTCGTTTCTGACAGCCTTAACGTCTTCTGTCAATGTAGCCATACCCATTAAACCGCAAATTTGTATATTTTTGAATTGCAACGGGATGCCGTCTAAAAAAAACGTCCTGCATTCATCAATTGAGAAACCATGTTTACTATCTTCTTCAGCGATATGTACTTCGATCAATACACGTATAATCCGGTTATATTTTTCGGCTTGACGGTTTATCTCCTGCAACAGTTTTACCGAATCAACACTTTGAATCATAGAAATAAACGGCACAATATATTTCACTTTGTTTGTTTGCAGCGTACCGATAAAATGCCATTCAATATCATTCGGCAGGTTCGGCTGCTTTCCTGCCAATTCCTGTACGCGGTTCTCTCCAAAAATCCGCTGTCCGGCATCATAAACTTCCCTGATACGTGCTTCCGACTGAAATTTTGACACAGCCACCAACTGTACCTCATCAGGAAGTAATGATAACAATTTTGATAGGTTACTACAAACATTCATGTTAATCTGAATTATTTTAAGTTTTACCTGCAAATAGAAAAACATCCATCAAAGCCGTTTCCGATATGGAGGCAATGACATAATCGGTTATCGACCCTTTCATGCCTTTGTCAATGAAACTGATCGCCTCATGTATCGTCGATGCCTGCACCAACATTTGTACTGCCGTTTCTTTTTCAGCGCCGCTTTTTTCGTCTAAAGTAATCAACTTGATTTTAGCCTTAAAGTAATACTCCCCGACATCATTGAAGAACGTCTCTGCAAAACGTGCGCGTTTAATATCCAAAACTGTAAATTCGCCGCTTATAAACGGTCGTATTTCTTCTATGATGCGTGCTTCCGCTTCCGTAAACGATAGCGCATCAACTAAATACGATTCTGTGTTTTTTTTCGGAATCCCGTCGTCTGTTACCTTATCGTAACTAATTTTACATTCAAACCAATTGTGCATTTTTTTAATTATGAGTTATAAACTATAAATTTTGGCCTCAAAAGTACTGTTTTTTTTGTCGGAAAACCGATTTTTTTAAAAAAATAATACATATTGCATATTTATTCAATATTTAATTGTATCTTTGCCGCGAAATTGAATAAATATTCATTATGAGCGCAAAAAAACAACGTTTATCTGCTATTGAGCATATCCTTCGTACGGAAATCATACGAAGTCAGATCGATCTGCAAAAATCGTTGCAACACAATGGTTTTGAGGTGACGCAGGCAACACTTTCGCGCGATGTCAGACGTCTGAAAATCGTTAAGACACATAACCGTAGCGGGCATTACCGATATATCCTTCCTGACATGGCTTCAACCGAACTGCTTATGTCGGCTCCGTTGATTGACATGTCGGCTGTCGAGTTTTCGGGCAATTTAGCCGTAATTAAAACAAGTCCGGGTTATGCCATGGGAATTGCATCTGACATCGATACCGGCGCTCCTGATGAGATTCTCGGAACAATCGCCGGCGATGACACAATTCTTGTCATCCCTCGCGAAGGATTTACACGCGCTCAAATCAAAGCGGCGTTGACGAAGATTTTAAAAAAATAATTATTTTTTATGTCAGATATAAAATGAAAAAAGAAAAAATTAAGACGATTGCCGATGTAATCGTCATGGTTGCAGACGACAGCCATGAGAAGTATGTTCATACGATATTGAAAACGATAGAAGCGGCTGCCAAAGTACGTGGAACGGGTATAGCCAGACGGTCACACGATTATGTTGCGCAGAAAATGCGGGAAGGAAAGGTGATTATTGCGCTCGCAGGGGATGAGTTTGCCGGCTTCAGTTACATCGAATCGTGGGGGAACAAACAGTATGTGGCGACTTCCGGACTGATCGTCCCTGAAAAATTTCGTAATCAGGGTTTAGCGCGACGTATCAAACATGCGGCTTTTCAACTGGCGCGTTTGCGATGGCCTAAAGCGAAACTTTTCAGCCTGACGTCGGGTAGCGCAGTGATGAAGATGAACACCGAATTAGGGTATTTGCCTGTAACGTTTGCCGACCTGACCGACGACGAGGCATTTTGGCGGGGCTGTAACGGTTGTGTCAACCATGATGTACTGATTCGCACGGAACGGCGTTTTTGTATTTGTACGGCGATGCTTTTCGACCCGGAAGACGAACGCTGTATGATGATTGAAAAAATGAGCAATAAAACTTAGTAATTAGTAATTAAATTAATAATGGAAATAGAAAATAAAAAGAAAAAAGTAGTCGTCGCGTTCAGCGGCGGGCTGGATACATCCTATACGGTCATGTATTTAGCCAAAGAGAAAGGGTATGAAGTGTATGCGGCATGTGCCGATACAGGTGGATTCAGCGCCGAACAACTGAAGAAAAATGAAGAAAACGCCTATAAATTAGGCGCAAAGGAATATGTTACCATTGACGTGACAAAAGAATATTACGATAAAAGCCTGAAATACATGATTTTCGGCAATGTTTTGCGCAACGGAACCTATCCGGTATCCGTTTCGTCGGAGCGAATTTTTCAGGGGATAGCCATTGCCCGCTATGCGAGATCGATTGGCGCTGATGCCATCGCACACGGCTCAACAGGCGCAGGGAACGATCAGGTACGGTTTGACATGACCTTTTTAGTCATGGCGCCGGGCGTCGAGATCATCACGCTGACACGCGACAGCAACCTGTCCCGTCAGGATGAAATCGACTACCTGAACAGGAACGGATTCGAAGCCGATTTTGCGAAGATGAAATATTCTTACAACGTAGGAATATGGGGTACATCGATTTGTGGCGGCGAACTGTTGAACTCTTCTTTAGGTCTTCCCGAAACGGCTTACCTGAAGCAAGTGACGAAAGAAGGCAGCGAACAGTTGCGCATCGAGTTTCAAAAAGGCGAAATTCATGCGGTGAACGGCGTCGTTTTTACGGACAAAATCAAAGCAATTCAGGCAGTTGAAACGATTGGATCCGCTTATGGAATCGGGCGCGATCTGCATGTCGGCGATACCATCATCGGGATCAAAGGCCGCGTCGGGTTTGAAGCAGCGGCGCCGATGCTGATCATCGGAGCGCACCGCTTCCTCGAGAAATATACGTTGAGCAAATGGCAGCAATACTGGAAAGACCAGGTAGCCAACTGGTACGGCATGTTCCTGCACGAAAGCCAGTATCTCGAACCGGTCATGCGCGACATCGAAGCCATGCTGACCGAAAACCAGCGCAACGTGAACGGAACTGTGATCCTCGAATTGCGCCCACAGTCATTTTCGACCGTTGGCGTTGAATCCAAAGACGACCTTGTCAAATCAAAATTCGGCGAGTACGGCGAAACGCAAAGCGGCTGGACCGCCGACGAAGCGAAAGGATTTATCAAGGTGGCGTCCACCCCGTTGCGTGTTTATTATTCAAACCATAAAGACGAGTTATGATCAAGGTTGGAATTATCGGAGGCGCCGGTTATACGGCAGGCGAACTGATAAGGCTGCTGCTCAATCATCCGGACGTAGAGTTGGTTTTTGTAAACAGTTCAAGTAACGCCGGAAACAAACTGACGGCTGTACATGCAGGGTTGCATGGCGAAACGGACATGACGTTCACCACCAATCTGCCGTTGGACGAAATCGACGTGCTGTTTTTCTGTACGGCACATGGCGACACAAAGAAGTTTTTCGACAGTAACCACATCCCCGAAAAGTTGAATATCATTGATTTAAGCCAAGACTACCGGATTGCATCGCCCTCTCATTCGTTTATTTATGGATTACCGGAACTCAACCGGCAGACTATCTGCAAGTCGAAATATGTCGCCAATCCGGGATGTTTTGCTACCGGTATACAGTTATCATTGTTGCCGTTAGCCAAACACTTGATGTTGAATCATCCGATTCATGTGAACGCCATAACCGGCTCTACCGGCGCAGGCGTCAAACCCTCGGCGACTTCCCATTTCAGCTGGCGGAATAATAATATCTCTGCCTACAAACCGTTTGAACACCAGCATGTAGCAGAAATACGCCAAAGCCTCACGCAGTTGCAAAACAGTTTTCGTACATCGATCGACTTTATCCCGTTGCGTGGCGATTTTACGCGCGGCATTTTTACAACCGCCTACATGTCGTGTGAAAAGGAATTGGATGAAATAAAAAACATCTACAACGAATATTACGACGACCATCCATTTACGTTTGTCGTCAACGAAAACCCCGACCTGAAGCAAGTTATCAACACCAATAAATGCCTGTTATATCTGCAGAAAATCGACAACAAGCTGCTTATTATCTCAGTCATTGACAACCTGCTGAAAGGCGCCAGCGGACAAGCCGTTCATAACATGAACCTCTTGTTCAACCTCGAAGAAACCGTCGGTTTGCATCTGAAACCCTCAGCGTTTTAATTTTGCGTGTAGGGGCGTAATGCTTACGCCCAATTTAGAGTTTAATTCATAATTCACAATTCATAATTCACAATTAACAATGAATTTATTTGAAGTTTACCCACTATTTGATATAGAGATCGTAAAAGGTTCAGGTTGCCACGTATGGGATTCCAAAGGCGCCAAATACCTCGATTTGTACGGCGGTCATGCCGTTATATCCGTAGGACACAGCCATCCCGATTATGTTTCTGCAATAACAGAACAGGTACAGAAATTAGGATTTTATTCCAATTCGGTAAAAAACAATTTCCAGCAGACCTTTGCCGACAAATTAGGCAAAGCCTGCGGATACGAAGATTATGCGCTGTTCTTAGTGAATACCGGCGCGGAAGCCAACGAAAATGCCATGAAATTAGCGTCGTTCCACAACATCAAAAAACGGATTATCTCCTTTCGACATTCGTTTCATGGCCGTACGTCGGCTGCCGTACGGGTGACCGACAATCCGAAAATCATTGCCCCTATCAACGAACAACTGCCTGTCACGTACGTGCAGATGAACGACGCCGAAGCCGTTGAAAAAGAACTGAAAAAAGGCGATGTCTCGTCGGTAATTATCGAAGGCATACAAGGCGTAGGCGGCATCCTAATGCCAGACAACCAGTTTATTCGCGACTTGCGAGAGTTATGTGCAAAATACGAAGTCATCCTGATATTCGACGAGATACAATCAGGTTATGGACGCAGCGGCAAATTTTTCGCCCATCAGTATGCCGGCATACGCCCCGACATTATCACGGTAGCCAAAGGCATAGCCAATGGATTTCCGATGAGCGCCATGCTGATCAGTCCTAAGTTCACGCCGGTCTATGGCATGTTGGGGACAACTTTCGGAGGCAATCACTTAGCCTGCGTCGCCGCTATTTCCGTGCTTGAAATCATGGAAAAAGAAAAGTTGGTAGATAACGCCAAACAGACCGGCGATTACTTAATCAAAGAATTGAAAGCATTGAACTATAGCGGAATCAAAGAAATACGCGGTCGCGGACTGATGATAGGAATTGAATTTTTCGAATCCGTAAAAGAAACGCGTACAAAACTCTTATTCGAAGAAAAAGTCTTTACCGGCGTTGCCGGCGCCAACACCATTCGCCTGCTTCCTCCCCTTTCCCTCACAAAAGACGAAGCCGAACAATTCCTGCACAAATTCAAAAAAGTATTATCCGCTTAGAAAACTTATCAGTTCGTCGTTATTTTTACGGTTTGCCCTTGTGTTTCCACGACATAAATACCTCGTGTATGGAAGGGGATTTGTTCGCTGTCCGTCATAACAATTCCTTTATATACAAGTTGTCCGGTAATGCTGTAAATGCTTAGTAAGGCGCCGGGTTGGAGCCCGGTTATATACAACAGGCCTTGTGAAAAGTATGCTTTCAGGGTTGAGGCTTCAATCTGGTTGTTGCCTGCAGGGTCATACTCGTCAAACGTTCCGAATTCTTTCCATACATCGGCAGCCTGATAGGCGGCTGTTGTTCCGGTCGGCACGTGTAATGTGGCGGTTTTGATAATTTCTTCATCAAACGGGTTGTCGTCCAACACAAGGGGAGTCTCCCAACTGACAGTCACATCTTTAAGCGTCTGACAGGCATCAAAGGCGCCCCATTCCATCTCTATAATTGAGGCGGGCAGGGTGATGGAAGTAAGTTTGTTGCAGGCTGCAAAAGCAAATCTTTCGATGGTTTCAACAGCGTCGGATAACGTCACGGACGACAGGTTGATGCAATCTAAAAAAGCGCAATACCTGATTATCTTAATTTCGGAGGGCATTTCGATTGAAACAAGACTTTCGCATCCGTAAAAGGCATAGTCTCCTATGCTTTGTAGCTTGGCAGGTAGCGTGATGGCGGCCAGATTTGTACATTGAGAAAAGGCGTGCCACTCAATTTCGGCCAACTGGTCGGGAAGCGTGACGGATGTAAGGTTGGTACAGTGATGAAAAGCGCTGTTTCCGATCCTTGTCACCGATTCGGGTATGACGACGGAGGTCAGCCCTTCGCAATATCTGAAAGCATCGTTTCCAATCTCCGTGACCGATTCGGGTATTGTGATAGCGGTCAAAGGGCTTTCTTCAAATGCTAAAATCCCGATTTTTTCGGTCGTTGAAGGGATGATAAATGTTCCTTTATTACCGGTAGGGAATGAATGTAATTCGGTCTTATCTTTTGTATAAAGGATGCCTGCTTCCGACAGATAGGCTGTGCTGGATGCTTCCACTTCGATGGAAGTCAGGTTTTCACAACATGAAAAAGCCCCGTATCCAATCTCCTTAACCGATCCGGGTATGGTAATCGAGGTAAGGGCTGAGCAATACTTAAAGACCTCTTCACCCAAGATTTCGACCGAGTTGGGAAGCGTGATGGCGGTCAGTTTTTCATTCTTCCAAAAAGCGCCGTATTTGATCACTGTCACTGTCGACGGGATCGTAACGGAGACGAGGCGCGAGTAGTTGAACGCAGCGCTTTCGATCACCTTCACGGTATTGGGAATCGTAAATGTAGTTCCGCTTTTCAGCTCGGGATATAAGACTATCGCCGTTTTATCTATGTTATACAACACACCGTCGTCGGCCACAAAGGCCGTATTCGCCGCATCCACATGGATGGCGGTCAGTGCGTGGCAATCATCAAAAGCCATCTCGCCAATGTGCGAGACCGAAGCAGGGATGTCGAGTGTCTCTAAGCTTTCACACAAAAAAAAAGCATGGTTTTGAATCGTTGTCAGTCCATCGGGGAATGTGATTGATGGAAGACTCGAACAAGATTCAAATGCGCGTATCCCAATGATGTCGAGCGATTCAGGCAGCTTTACGGACGTTAGATTTATGCAACGCTGAAAAGCGTGATTGCCAATAGAAGTCACATGCTCGGCAACCACAATCGAAAGAATGGATTCACTCATGCTATACCATGGCGCTTGACCCCACCAAAAATCGGGCATTGCCTCCGAGGCAGCCGATGTAGTGATAGTCAGGACGCCATTATCCAATGTCGCCGTCATGGTTGACGTCAGATCCTCATTCCATGTTTGCCCCCAACCAATTGTTACAGAGCATAAAGAAATCACGGAAAATAATAATAAACTTCGAATTTTCATGTTTGATAATAATTAAGGGTTCATACAATGCAGCAAAAATACAGTTTTTTTTTGAAACAAGCCTAAAGATTTTGCAAAAAAATAAAATCTCCAAAAAAATTTTCAACTTTCAATTATTTCCCTTACCTTTGCCCCCGCTTTTCGGCAAGGAAGCGTCATGGCGAGATAGCTCAGCTGGTTAGAGCGCATGATTCATAATCATGAGGTCGCCGGATCATTCCCGGCTCTCGCTACTTGAAACAGAGAGGTTTACGACAAAATGTGAGCCTCTTTGTTATTTGTTTGCGATGGCCATTATGTGATGGCCATCATATAATGTGATTCTTTGCTAATTCCATTTAATTATTTATCAACCTTTTTTCCACATCGCTGTAAGCATTAAGCGCGGCTTCTTTTTGTGCTTGCGGCACGATGGGGAATGTAGAGAGGACGTATGCAAATTCTTCTTCGGTTAAGCCGTAGATGTGGGCAATGACGCCGTCTAGCTCTGCCCGCAGTTGGTTGCGCTCATCTTCCTGTGTGGCGGCTTTTGCCTCGCTCCAACGGTTGCCCATTACTTCTTCCCACAACTCGGAAAACGCTTCAGTGGTGCAGATAAGACGGGCGGCACGCGATACAATGGCATTATACCACCGGTCTTGAGGGGTTAAGCGGGGGACGGGAAGTTGGTAAATGTAGAACATATTGATGTTGGCGCTAACCATTTGTCTAGCATAGAAATCAAGCGCGAACGAATTTAGAATTGACTGCAAATAAAATAAATCATTATTAGAATAACTTACTTTTGAAACAAGAATGGAATTTCCACAAAAGACATTGGGTGGAACAGGTCCTGATATCATTGTTCTTTCGTCTGTATTTCTGGCAATGGCTCTAATGCCAATTCTAAACTTTTCATAATCGGCAATTTGATTTTCTGAATCATTTTTTGTTAAGACAGCCTTCCCATTCTTCTCGTTTACCCAATACCTTGGTTGTGCAAATTGATGAATGAATTGATGAATCATTTTCCCTTCAAAAAGTGGTAAATATCCTTCTTGATTTACTGTATTAAAAAGATGACTGTCATTGGTCATATCAAACTCTCTATTGAGCTTGAAATTCCATTCGGCATTACCAAGTTTTTGAAATTGGAGCATTTTTTGAATGATAGTAAATTCAATATCGTGCTTGATTTCCATTATAGACAAACTCTCAGGACTTTGCTTCTTAATAAATTCAACGCTCATCGCTGATGCGCCATGTTGGGGAAAATTATCCAACTCATTCACATCATGCCGCATAAAGGCAGCCGGAAATGAAACGGTGGTACTTCCTTTTTCAAAACTTAAAACGACAAATTTGAAACTACGATGAACGCCTTCAAAAACTTCCTTCCTGTTTTCAAACCCAAACAATCCTGTAATTTTATTTTCGCTAAAGAGCATTTCACGAAGTTGTTTTGTGCCTAAGTCGGTATAAATTCCGCTTGGTATCACAATTCCGCAATAGCCTCCTTTTTTCAAAAGGTTAAAACACTGTTCGGTAAACAATTTGTACAGGTTAATATCAGAACCAGCCTTTTTTCCGTTCACCATGGATATTTGATTTTTGTATTGCGTTGCGCCTCTGTAATAAGCGCTTACATGAGGAAAGCGGCTGAGGTAATCAATCCATGCTTCTTGTATTGTTCCGTCCTGCAAAATTTTCTTTTGTTCTTTCTCAAATTCCTTTATAGTCATTTTTTTACGGCTCACCGTTTCTGAATAATCAAGAAAGAACTCTTTGGAATTCGGTTTAAAAATCTCCCATGGCGGATTGGTAATTATGGCGTCGAAGCCATCTTTCTTGCTGAAGATTTCAGAGAACTCGTAGCCCCAGTGAAAGGGTTCAAGGGCTTCCATGTCAGTCACGCTAACGGCTCGTTTCCGCGGTCTTCCTTCTTTGTTTTTGGCAGCGTCCCAAGCGACCTGTTCGTATTTTATGCCCAAGTTGCCAAATTCCTGCGCCAGCATCAGGTTAAGCGTCCGGGCGGCGGCGGCTTTCATGCCGTCAATGCTTTCCTTTTTAATCTGTATGATCTCGCCGGAGTTTTCAAAAGATTTAAAAGCCCGTATGGCGGCTTCTTTTTCGTTTACCAATTGCCGGTAACTCTTCTTAAAGAGGTCTTCTTTTTGGTGCTTGTTAAATTCGCTTTCGTCCACCCGCATCAGTCCAATCAGCGAATTGCCATTCATAATGTTGAAGTCGATATTGGGCAGCGGCTCTAACTGTTCTACCGTTTCGGCGCTTGCCACCAAGGCTAAAAACAAGCGTAGCTTGGCTATTTCGGCGGCTTCCTCCATCAGGTCAACGCCAAAAAGATTGTGGGTAATAATTTGTTTTTTAATGTAATAGTTGATGCTTGGGTGATCCTGTATAATTTTACGTTTCCACTCGGCGAGCTTCCTGTCGCCCAGAAAATCAATCTTGCCTAATACAGCTGCGTACACATTGATAAGCGTTTTCATCGCCGCTACCAGAAATGCCCCCGAGCCGCAGGCAGGGTCGAGCAGGCTGAGGTTAGGCAATATGGCATCGTCGCCTACTATCAATGTTCGGCAGGTGGCGGCGTCTAAATCCAACAGCAATTCGGCAATGCTGTCGTAGCGTTTGGATTTGTATTTGTCCAAGCCTGCCATCTTTACATATTCGGGGTCGATCTCCGGGCCGTTTACTTCGTCAAGAATGAGTTTGTAAATGGTTTGTTCGCAGAGGTATTCCGTTATTTCGGTTCGGGTATAGTAGGCGCCGAATGTTTTTTGATTGATGTATTTTTCGAAAATGTAACCTAACACGTCGGGGTTCATTTCGTTGTCGTCGCCGCCGGGCGTATCGTTGAGCGTCCAACTGTACCGGTCGAACAGGGCAAACAGTTTGTCGAAAGCCTCATCCTGAATTTTTATTTTTCCCTGATACTTCAATTCTATTTTGTGCAGCAGAAACAAACCGCCATTCAGGTATTTAATTTTTCCCAACAGTTGGTTGGTTTCGGCGCTTCGCTGACTTTCCTGTTTGGCAAAACCTTCAAAAAACAGTTTGGAAAGAAACGCTTCGTAATACCTGTTGACGCCCAATTCGTTTCTTGAAAATTCAAGTTTGCGGTTCAGGTAATCGGTATTGCCATGGTCCAAAAACATTTTCTTTTGTAGAAAATAGATAAACATCAATCGGTTGATGATTACGGAGGCATACCATCGGCGGTCGGCTTCGTTGTCGATCCCCTCAATAAGGTTGAGGAAATCGAGGTATTCGGTTTGGTATTCGCTAAAAAATTTCTTTACTACCCGTTCGATATCCAATGCCGATTTGATGCGGTTTGCCACTTCGGCAATGGCGATGTTGCCTTCTTTGTCGAACTCGCTGACGTCCACCACTAGCGAGGCAATTTTTGTAATAAATCCATCGCCCGGCTGATGACGGAAAAAGAAATGTTCGCGGCTCAGCGTTTTTTTATCCTGATTTTTGAGCCAGCGCCAGATGCTTTCTTTACGGTCTTTGTCCACAAAAATCAGGACGTGTTCAAAGTGTTGTTTTTGGATTTCTTTGGAAATAGTTTGGCGCTGTTTAGGTTCGGGAACGTCGCCGTCTGGCGTCGTAATCTCAAAAACGACTGCGCCGCTCAGTTCGGCAATGGGTTTGCGTGCAAAGTGAAGGTCCTTGACATTATCGCTGATGATCGTTGCGGAAGCGGGATTGCTCCAGCCCAATTCTTCTACAAACAGCGTTTTGAAATCGAACGACTGCAATAGTTTCCTTACGTTTTCTATATTGAGTTTCGTCATCGTTTTATTTATTTTAATATTTTCCATTCGCCCGTTTTGTCTGAACCGATACGGGTAATTATGTTCATTTCTTTTAGTTTTGCCAAGTTCTTTTCCACTGCTCGTTCAGTTAAGCATAGTTTGTCTGCTATTTCATTTGCAGTAATAGTTGGATTGTTGTCAATCAATGAAAGCATCTTTTCCTGATTTACACCGAACTTTACACCGAACTTTACACCGAACTTTTCTTCGTTTTTTGTATTTACACCGAACTTTTCACCATTTGTACCATCATTTACACCGAACTCGTTGTTTTTTTCATTCTCGTCTTCCACAAATAGTTCTATTTTCCCATTGCGTTCCATTACAAAAGTATTGTTCTTGCAAAAGTATAATTCTTCTTCTGTCAATACTTTGTTTTTCTGTATTTTATCAAGAATTAAAACCTCGTCAAATTTTAAATTCCGATTTTTATGTAAAATGCGGGCATAGTTTTGGTTGATAATTTTTCCTGTTACTGAAAATTTAACTTTTCCATCCGAAAAATCTAATTCGGGCATTGGGAAATAGCGATCTCTTTGGAAATTAAAGATTTTTCGCAGCCCGCCACCCTGTGTTTCTATCATATCAAGGTTGCGCATGGCTTCCACCAAAAAAGGATTGCGATATAGTTCTTCGGGTGTATCTTTCAACACAACATCTTCAACTGATTTTGGCAAAAACGAACCGTAATTGCTGAACACCAAAATGTTTTGTATTTGTATATCCGTCATCGTTTTATTCTTTGTTGATTAACCCCATTGAGCAAATAATTTGCGGTTCGCGGTTTTTGTTATCTTCTTCGGTAATGATGCACAGTTTATCTTCTTCGTAGAGGCTTACTACCAAATTTGCTAAATGGTCGTCGGTTGCGCCTGCTTTGAGTTGTCGCCCAATTATCTCTTTTGCCGTTTCTTTCAACGGATATTTGTAGACGTCGTCATTTGCCCGCATCATGGCGTCGGTTACAAATAGCGTGTTTCTGTATGCTTCGAAATAGCGTTTGAGGTGCATATAAATACGGTAGCGAACGCTGCTTTGCTTACCCAACTGACCGCCTGTACTGGTTTCAATGTCCTTGATATGCGCCAGGCCCTTTTCTACAAGTTGGTGATGTTCGGGTATTTTGTATTGCGGCACAGTGGCGGCAGTACACTGGGCGGCTTTTAGAATGGCAAGTTGCGATTGGGTAATCACTTCGCCTTTTTTGTTTGTCCACACCAGCATATCGTTATCGTCTGCCGTACGACTGTAAACGATCACGCCTTCGTGTTCGCTGACGTCTGTATTTTGCTTGGTGGCATAGACGACGTTTGGGATTTCGGGAATAAGGTTGAGCAGTTTCGGATTGGCGTCGGTGGCGTTTTTCCAAATCTGAAAAGCGTAAGAAGCCAAATCGACTTCGCCATCTTCTTCTTCGTCCAATATGCCCGATTGTTCACTGTAAAGTCCTTCTAACTGCGATCTTACTTTTTGGTTGTCGAAAAACACCTCATCGGGCGAACCGAGCGCTTCATCGTTTTGCTCCAACCGTTTTTGCAAACGATTACGTAAGCGGATAATTTTTTCAATCCCCTCTTCGGGCAAAAAGGAGTAGCAATAAATCTTACCGGCTTTTTGTCCGATCCTGTCCACACGTCCCGCCCGCTGTATCAAACGAATGATTGCCCATGGCAAATCATAATTAATGATGATATGGGCGTCCTGCAGATTTTGACCTTCGCTTAATACATCGGTAGTGATTAACACCCGCAGTTCATCGGTTTCCTTAATCTCTTTACGCTTGTCGTTGCTTTCAGGGCTGAAACGGTAGGCAAAAGCGGTTGGGTCGTCGTTATCCCCTGTGACACAGTCTATTTTAGCGACGCCTTTCTTCTTCAATGCATCCGTTATGTAATAGGCCGTGTCGGCATATTGCGTAAAAATCAACACTTTTTCGGCGCCGTGTCTCTTAGTGATGAGGTTGTACAAAGCGGTTAATTGCCGGTCGGTCTCCGCGCTCCATTCTTTTCCAAGTTCGAGTATTTTCAGCAAGTCGAGGCTGTCGCTAAGCAGCGCGTCTCTTAGTGTTGCAGAAAAGAGTTGGCTACCAATCCAGTCGAAGCGTTTTTTGTAATCGGAAGCAAATAAATCATATATTTTCCGAGCCTGTGTGTAGTAGGATTCTTCGCTCAGCGCCAACCCGCCATTACGGGAAAGCGGATAAGAGTTTTCGGGGGTCCTGTTACCCGAAGTTTCCATATCTTCATCTTCCAAGTAATCATCAAGCATCATGACGTCTTGCTTTCCGACAGGGAGAGGTAGCCCGTTTTCAATGGCATAAATAAAAATATAATTACGCAATATGTGCCGGCTGATAGAGAGCAGGAATGAAAAGCCGCTACTTTCCAATCGTTTGAATAAGTTTGTGCGCGCGAAACCTTTAAGGCGAGCGCCTGCGCGTCCCAAATTTTCACTGATTTTCAACTCTTCTTTGGTTGGTTTGACGACAGGTTGTTGGTTGATGTATTGTTCTTGCCCCAGACCGTAGCGGGGCAAATGGAGGTTGTTGATGATTTGCACCACATTGTCGGCATACAGTTTGGCGTATTGGTCGCCGGGATCGCCGGCGTCAAATTGGTATTCCACTTTTTTAGGCAATCGGTCGGGGAAATATGATTTAGCGCCGTCCGGAAAGGTCAAATACTTTCTGTTGTTGTTCTCGTCGGTTTGCGTGTAATAGGCTTTAATAAAACTCCGTGTACGACGCACCAGATACAAGCGCATCAATTCACGCCAGTCATCGGGAAAATCACTTTTTTCGAAAGCGGGCAAACTACGAACAGGCGTTTGGTATTTTGCCATAAACTGCACCTTGCCGCCAATGCTTCCGATAAAGCGTTCGGGGCTGATACCCAAATCTTTTTCATCCGGAATAAATAATCGCAGTTGGTTGGAAAGGTCGAGAAATGTTTTGTTGTACGGCGTAGCCGAAAGCATGATCACTTTACTGTCGTTCAGTAGAATATATTCCTGAATGGCTTTGTATCGTTTACCTTCGCGGTTACGCAGGTTATGGCTTTCGTCAATAATTATTACGCGGTAACGTCTTTCTTTCGGCAATACAGTTTGTGCCTGTGTAATAGAAATGACTTTTGCCCTTAACTGGTATTTATGGCGATAATCTTCCCACATTTTCACTAAGTTTTTAGGGCATAAAATTAAAGTTTCCAACATAAAATCATCCTCAAACATTTTAGCTAATGCTGTGGCTGTAATGGTTTTTCCAAGCCCCACCACATCGCCGATAATTACGCCGCCTCTTTTGTTGAGGTGATGAGCCGCCACTAAAACTGCTTTTTGTTGAAATTCCAACAGTTGTTTTTCAAACAGTTTGGAGACTTTAAATTCTGAAAGACCTGCCCTTGCTTCACGCGCAAGGTGGTAGGCAATTTTCAGGTAGATATGGTAAGGGTGAAGCAGGTTGTCGGAAGCCCAACTGTTGTCAATAATTTCGGCAAGTTCTTCCGATATATCGATGCAAAATTTATCATTCCAACGGTCGTTAAACCACTGTGACAGTTTTTGGGTGGCGTCTCTGTCAAGTACATCAACATTTAATTCGCCTTGCAACGAAAGCCCCGAAAGCGTTAGATTGCTGCTACCCAAATAACCGATGATCGGATTGATGCTATCATCACGAAAACACAGATACAATTTGGCATGTAGCGGGTGGCGCAGGAATAATTTCGCAATCACTTTTTTGGCTTTGATTTGCGCAGAGAGTTTTCTCAGTCCCTGTTCATCCGCCTCTGTTGGTATGCCTATGGCAAGTTGTTCTTTCAATTCGTGTGCAAGTTTTTTGCGTATGATTGTGGCGGTTTGGTTGTCCATACCCGCAGGTTCCGCTTTCGAGAAGTACTCTCTGAGAATTTCTTGAGGCGGTTTTTGCATACCTATCAACAAACGACAGCAATTTTCATCTCCCCCGTTCCAATTGTCAATATGTTGCGCCACCTGTTTCCACCCGCGCAAATTGAAGTAGCCCACGCAAAAGTCGGCACGATGCGAAACGTCAAGGGCGTTGATTAGCCCTTCGGATAAGTGAGTTTCAATGTTGTCAAAAATTTTTGGCATTATTATTTCTTTATTAATTAGCGTACAAAATTACATGAAATTTCAAGAATTTCAAGCGTATGAAATGAAAAATATTTTATACAAGGAAAGGGTAAAATAGAAGAAAAACCGAGACTAAAGCAAAACTATCTCAAAGTTCGTATTGAAATAAAATAATATCGGTTATCTTTGTCATTTTTAAAGTCTTATTAAAATGAGTAGAATAGCACATATAGCAGGTTTTATCGTACTGCTTTTTGCGGCTTGCCATTCGCGACCGCCGATCGTGTCGGAGTTACTTTCCTATACGGATACGAAAGGCCGTCGACGACCGGTCGTAACTGCTTCGGACTGGGAAATGAAGCGCCATCAGATATTGGACAGCATGCAGGCTGTGATGGGGCCTCTTCCGTCGCTTCAACCGCTTCCGGCTTTTGATATACAGTACAGGGACAGTTTGATGACGGAAAAGTATACCCGTTATCTGATTACTTTCCGTGTTGCCGACAACGAATATCTTCCGGCATATCTGTATATTCCTGCGCGCAGGGAACCACGCCGGAAATTTCCGGCCATGCTTGCGCTGCATCAAACCGGCGATTGTGAATTGGGGAAACAAATCAACGAAGGGGGCGACTGTTGCCGTGAAGTAGATAAAAACATGGGGTATGCCAAAGAACTTGCTGGTCGGGGATATGTGGTCATTTCTCCCGATTATCCGGGATTTGGTGAGTTATGCGGGTATGATTTTCAAAATGACAGGTATCAGTCGGGAACCATGAAAGGAATATTCAATCACATTCGTTGTGTAGACCTCTTGCAGTCATTGCCGGAGGCGGATTCCACCCGTATCGGGGTGATCGGCCATTCGCTGGGCGGCCACAATGCCTTGTTTGCGGGCGCTTTCGACACGCGTATCAAAGTAGTTGTTGCCAGTTGCGGCTGGACGGAATTTGAATATGATGATATTAGCCCGGCAGATAATTATGGAGGGTGGGCGCAGGATTACTATATGCCTCTGTTTCGCGATAAATTTCAGTTGGACGGCCATCAGTTCCCGTTCAACTTTCATGAAATAATAGCGTTGATAGCGCCTCGCCGTTTTTTTTCCAATTCACCGGTGTATGACTATGATTTCAGTGTGGAAGGCGTTAAAAAAGGAATGGACAGGGCGAAAGAAGCCTTTCGTTTTCAGCAGGCCGAAGACAGGCTGCAGGTACGGTATCCCGTAACTGTACACGATTTTCCGCCCGACATCAGGCGTGAAGCGTATCGGTTCATCGACGAATCATTCGACCATCAACCATGACGGGATGGCGTTATACGCGCGCGCGTACAATATATTATTATATATATAGCCAACAGACACCCTCTTTTTTATGTTTTTGAACCAACGGAACGATGCCAAATATTAACGGCCAAATTTTGTCATTTTTTCACCTGATTTCAATGGCATTGTGTTGACATACTTCGTGGCAGCAGAAGCAGTTAATGCATTTTTTGCGCGTCAGGATAACTTTTTGGGGATTCTTCGGGTAGATATGGATAGCCTGAACCGGGCAAATGTTGATGCAGGCTTTGCAACCGGTACAGCGTTTTTGAGAAAAGACAGGTTTGCGCTCCAGCTTGTCGCGCAAAAATGGAATGCGCTTTAACACAATGCTTAACGACATCTTCCATGGTGATGCTCTTTTTATTATTTTATAGTCGTTGCGTACAAGCTGTTCGACATCGCTACCGCTAACAACGATTTCGTCGATGGAAGCGAGCCATTTTTTTCGTTTTAGTCCTTCTTTGTTGGTCTCGATGTCCAAGGGGTTGTATCCGATAATTTTTGTTGCAACTACGTCGATCGCCAACGGATTTGATGATCCAAGCACGAGATGCAGTGGGAAGACGTCGCCGTTGCCGGGCCCTGCGCCCTCCATCGCCCAGATAGCATCCATAAAGATAAAATCGGGCGTGATGCTTTCGTTCAAGTCGACTAAAAAAGTTGCCATCGACCGGCTGTTTCGATGGAAAGCATGTTGCTTCGCCTTGTGGAGGTGCGGAATCAGGCCGAAACTGTTTTTGATGGCGCCGGTGTATCCCATCAGTTCGTGCGTCTTCAACTTGGGCAGCGAGAAAAAATAATCGACCTCCTTGATGATAGCCGTAACTGGCGTTTTCCCGGATGGCAACGACAACGAAGTCGTCCCTTTTCCAAAATAAACCCATTCTGCGCCCGTTTTTTCGCACACTTCATAGATACCCGATTTGCGGGGTTTAAATGATAGTGCATGAAAGCCTGGCGAATCGCCTACATAGATTTTTTTCGCATCTCGGCCTTGCAGAAACCGAATAACGGCTTCCACAAAAACTGGATGCGTCGTTACTGCCTTGTTGGGGTGTTCGTCCAAGAGGATGTTTGGCTTAACCAATACGGTTTTCCCTGCAAGCGCAGGCCCCTGCGCCTCTGAATAAATCACTTCCAACAAAGGTAAAATCTTGTCAACAACATATTCCGAACAGGAATGACAGCTAACCTGCTTCATTAGTAATTTAAAAAGAAAGCAACATCTGCCAGATATAGGTGGCGCCGTTGGCGTCTACCATCTTCCAGACACGCTCCGCCAATTCGGGGCTGCCTTGTACTTTTTCGCATGGAAGGTCAGCAAGATGTTCCTGCCAGGAGACGCATGTTCCCGCAGGGCGACCGGTTGCCGATGGTATGACGCCCCGAGGCTTGAAACCAAGCTGCGGGCGCACCGTCAGTTCTTCGAGCGGTTCATCGGGGTCATCGTATACGCCAAACTCGCGTGTCGCCTCAACCATGGCTTTCATGTTTTCAACGGTAGCTTCGTTCTGAATGATGGCGCTTGCATCCATGATATAGCCGCCTTCCTTTCCGAGTATGTCAATCAATCTCTTTACTTCGGCACGGACTTGCTCCGGCGTCGCGACTGCCAGCGTGACATTGCTCAAGCCGCCGCTGATGGCAAACTTATCGTGGAGTTTGTCGTGAACCGTCTGCGGATCGCCCCGATCGATATGGTAGACGATGCTCCGTTCAGGCAACTCGTGAAATGCGTCGAGATGCGCATCCCAGTTGCCTTCGGCATAGAACATGGTTTGATGACCTTCTTTCCACAACTGCTCGATGATGGGGCGAACGGTCGGCCAATAGATGTTGTCGAAATGTTCGGGTTTGACAAACGGCACGCATCCGCGGTGCATCCAATAGCCGATGGGCGCCTGCGAGCAGGGGTCGGCCGACTGTGAAGCTAACCAGTGCAGGTGTGGCATGAGCGCTTCGCACGCTTTCATGACTTTATCGGGCTGCTCAAATAAATCCATGGTCAAACCGATGTATCCGCGCAGTTTGTCGCCCAGAATATCTAACGGCGCTTTGAAGATACCACAAATAGCGCCAGCCGTTCCCGATTCGTTCAACAGTCGCGAACCGTGAGGGCCGTAGGCGTTAAAGTACTGCACCATCGCCATGGCCGACGAGACTAACGCCACATCGCTCCGGAAAGTGTTTGGCGTTCCTGCGCCGGATATTCGACGGGATGCCCGCGGTAGCCATACCTCATACAGAAAGGCTGTCGGATCGGCAATGAGACGGTCGTACTCATCCGCACGCATGAACGATTGATCCTCAGGTGGTTCGATATACTGGAATCCCCTGTCGGGCGGCACGTTGACGCCCGGAACGCCATAATAGCGAACAGACGCCGCATCGGTGATACACGGCCACACATAAATCATATTGGCCGGGACGGCGTCCCAGTCGTAATCCTTACAACATTGGATCATCGCCTCAAAGGCATCAGGGTAATGCTGGGTCAACTGCTGACAATCATATCCGGCATGTACGCCGGTAAATTCGGCAACAAACGGACGGATCGGAATCATATCCGGTTTGCGATTGTTCAATGCCGTCACAAACCGGCGCAATCGCTTCTGATAAAGGTTATTTACATCTGACATAACTTCTCGTTTAAATTATGGGGACAAATATAGCGTAAATTGAGCGCAATACAAAAAATTTATTTTTTTATTGCCGAAATGAGCTATATTCAATTCTTGATAAAATATAGCGTAAATTCCTCAAATCATAAACAGGTCGTCCAATGTAACTTCGTTTTGAATGATGCCCGAATATTGATTTTGCTTTACGCCAAAGGTTGTAAGCATAAGCAAATGAACGGTTTTGCGGGGTGCAACTGCCTGTCGAAAGACCTCAATTTTTTCCCGCAGCTTTTCTTCATAATCTTTTGTCAGGACGTATGGCGTATTGGCGTATTTGATTTCACAAAGATTAACAATATTGTCAGCGCGATCGATGAGCAAGTCGATTTGCACGGCAGGTTCCTGGTTGTTGCAGCGCCAGGCATATTCTTCCGATTGAACGCCAAGAATTTCAAGTTTCCTTTTTATTTGTCTTGTATGAAGCAGGCACGCCATTTCAAAAGATAAGCCCGCCCATGTGTTGTGTCGTACCGTGTTTATCGAATTTGTCCAAAAGTGTTCGTCGTGTGACTTTTTATCATGCAGGAAATGAAAATGGAAAAGCGTAAATGCGTCGAGTAACTGGAATATTTGTTCGTTTTTTCGTTTTGGCTGTAAATAGGAACGTATAAATCCGCTGTATTCCAAGTCATTAAGTATTGCAGTTATACGGTTGCCGCTTTTCATTTTTGCTTTTGCAATGATTTCATTACGGGTTAATCCCGACCTGTTACCACTCAATACCGCCACGATTTTTTCGTAGTCTTCCGACCGATCAAACAATGAGGCATAGAGATTTGAAAACTCGTTTTTCAGTTCTCCCGTCCTGCTAAAAAACAAATTGTCAATATTTTGCGCTACACTTTTACCTTGCTTGATTTTTTCTAAATAAAACGGTATTCCGCCCATAATCATATAAACTTCAGCAATTTGATAATGCGACCACCTAATGTTTTTTGAATGCAAAAACAGTTCCGTTTCATTCAATGTAAAAGGAAAAAGTTGCATGGAGGCGGTTACGCGGTTGTGCAGGCCGCCTCGATTATTAATCAGATTGTTGATAATCCACGAGGTTGCCGAGCCGCAAACAATGAGCATAATCTCTTTTTTAGAACACGCCCAACCGTTCCAGAAATGCTCCAATGCCGTTAAAAAGCCTGATTTTTGTGTATCTAACCACGATACTTCGTCAATAAAAATAACTCTTCGTTTTTTTTGTGAGGTTTCGAGCATTGCTATTAGTTGTTCAAACGCTTCCAACCACGAGGAAGGAGCAGCAAATTCCTGTGTGGCAACTTTTTTTAGCGAATAATGAAAGTTGAGAAGTTGTTTTTTCATTCCGCTTTTTGCCAAGCCGGCAAGGTCGAAAACAAACTTTTCCTCCAACAGTTCACGCACGAGAAACGTTTTTCCAACACGTCTTCTGCCAAATAACGCTACAAATTCCGGTTTTTTCGAACCGTATAGTTCCTGCAGGCGGTTTATTTCCTGCTCTCTGCCAATAATCGTTGTGCTCATAATAAATTTATTTTTTGCCACAAAGGTACAAAAAAATATAGTTTTGGCAAAGTATAGTCTTATTTTTTGCCAAAGTTGAGATTTTTTTCAAAGTTTGGCAAAGTATAGCTCGTAGTGGAAAAAAAAATCAAGCAAAAAATTTTCATATCATAAAAAAATATACTACTTTTGTGCCCTGATTTTTCCTCAGAGGGTAGAAAAGCGGTATCGGAGTGATCCCCACCTTCGGGATATAACCTGTTAATAATTAAACAGATGTACGCAATTGTAGAAATGAATGGCCAGCAATTTAAGGTCGAAAAAGGTAAAAAAATGTTTGTCCACCACATCCAAAATTCGGAAAGCGGCCAGACGATTGAATTTGAAAAAGTGTTGTTAGTCGATGCAGACGGAGCGATTACCGTTGGGACGCCGACTGTCAGTGGAACAAAAGTAGTGTGCGAGATCGTTACACCGCTTGTTAAAGGAGAAAAAGTGCTGATCTTCCATAAGAAAAGAAGAAAGGGACATCGTAAATTGAACGGTCACCGTCAACAATTTACGGAATTGAGTATTACGGATATTGTAGCATTAACGGATAAGGAGGACTAGAAAATGGCACACAAAAAAGGAGTTGGCAGTTCAAAAAACGGACGTGAATCTGAAAGTAAACGCCTGGGCGTAAAGCTCTTTGGCGGCGAGTTTGCAAAAGCTGGAAATATTATTGTCCGTCAACGTGGCACGGCACATCATCCCGGCGAAAATGTCGGTATCGGAAAAGACCATACGATTTACGCATTGACTGACGGTATCGTTGTTTTTCGAAAAACAAAAAATAACCGCTCATTCATCTCCATAAAAAGCTTGATAGCAGAGCCAACGGTACAGTCTGGCGCTGAAATTCTGGAAAAAATAGTAGATTCTGCTGTTGAAACGGCTGTCGACACAGCAGGTGAAATGGCTGTTGATGCGGCTGTTGAAACGGTTGTCGAAGCAGAAGTCGAAACGGTTGTCGAAGCAGAAGTCGAAACGGCAGTTGAAACGGCTGTCGAAGCAGTGGCAGAAACTGCAGTCGAAGCAGAAGCTGCTGTCGAAGCAGTGGCATCCGAATCGAGCGTTGAAGCAAAGGAAGTCGAGTAAGCCTCGCTCTTCATAGTGTTCGTCGGGCTACGACATGGAAAAAGCTAGTCTCGCCGACTAGGCCTATCAAAATGTACGTTTATCCTGCATTAAAAAATGCTTATACTCAATACTGCCGGATTACAAATCCGGCAGGACATGGCAAATCCGGCAGGACATGGGAGAATCTCCATCCTACTCATCTGCATTGTCGCGCTAAGTTTCGCCTCATGCGGCGTGCGCAAGCAACCGGTGTCGCCTCCCCCCCTACACAACGCACAAATCATCGAGCAGCTGTCGAGGCAGTTCGGCTTACGCCTGACGCCAACGGATAATATTTCGTTGTACAAGGCAGGAAGCGATTGGATAGGGGTAAAATATCGTTACGGAGGAAATACGAAAAATGGCGTCGACTGTTCCGGTTTAGTTTGCAATTTGTATAGACAAGTGTATGGCATCAATTTAGAACGCACTACTGCAAACATTTATAAAAAAAACTGCATTGCCATCAACCGGAATAAACTGCGTGAAGGCGATCTTGTCTTTTTCAAAACCTTAGGCTCCGCTCAATCCCGCGTACCTACTCATGTGGGAATCTATCTGAAAAGCGGAAAATTCATCCATGCCAGCGCGTCAAAAGGCGTAATGGTCAGCAGCCTTTACGAAGCGTATTACGTCCGCACCTGGATTGCTGGCGGAAGTGTGAAAAGATGATATTTTTGCGCAGTTCCATTTTTATTCCTACTTTTGCGACCTGTATACTTAATTAAATTGCTATGCTTACACTCAAAACAATTACCGAACAAAGGAATGAAGTGATTAGTCGTCTGGCGATTAAAAACTTCGACGCAACTGAGAAAATCGCTCAGGCGATAAACTTTGACGCTACGCGACGCCAAGCCCAAACCGAGTTAGATGCCGGTTTGAAGGAAATCAACAACCTTTCCAAGATGATTGGGACGCTGATGAAAGAAGGTAAGCGAGAAGAAGCCGAAGCGACCAAAACAAAAGTATCCGAATGGAAAGAGAAATGCAAAAAATGGGATGAGACGAAAGCCGAAGCCGAGAAAATGATTCAAGCATTGTTGGTGCTCATTCCAAACTTGCCCCACGAATCAGTTCCGAAAGGTCATGGCGCGGATGATAACAAATGTGAAAAGTCGGGAGGCATTATCCCTGTGCTCTCCGACAATGCACTTCCTCACTGGGAGCTTGCCAAAAAATACAGTCTTATCGACTTCGAGCTGGGCGTAAAGATTACAGGGGCCGGATTTCCGGTGTATACAGGCTACGGCGCCCGCCTGCAACGAGCGCTGATTGACTTTTTTCTGGATAGCGCGCGCGAAGCCGGCTATTTGGAAATTCAACCGCCCTACGTAATAAACGCCGATTCCGGATTTGGAACAGGAAACTTGCCCGATAAAGAAGGGCAAATGTATCACTGTGGGTTGGACGACCTCTACCTTATCCCAACGGCCGAAATACCGGTGACGAACCTGTATCGCGACGTCATACTCGACAAAGCATCGTTGCCGATAAAAAACACGGCCTATTCGGCATGTTTCCGTCGCGAAGCCGGCTCTTACGGTAAAGATGTGCGCGGACTGAACCGACTGCACCAATTCGACAAAGTTGAAATTGTACGGATCGATACACCCGAACACTCCTATCAGTCCTTGCAGGAAATGGTCGATTATGTTGAATCACTCGTCGAACGGCTCGAACTGCCATGGCGCATCCTGCGACTTTGCGGCGGCGACATGAGCTTTACCTCCTCGCTCACATTCGATTTTGAAGTCTATTCAGCCGCACAAAAACGCTGGTTGGAAGTGAGTTCCGTATCAAACTTCGAAAGCTTCCAGGCAAACCGCCTCAAATGCCGTTACCGCGATGAAAATAAAAAGATACAGTTGTGTCATACGCTGAACGGAAGCGCACTGGCCTTGCCGCGCATCGTAGCTGCCCTCCTCGAAAACAACCAGACCCCCGATGGCATTCGTATCCCCAAAGCGCTCATCCCCTATACCCGATTCGACATAATCGCATGAAATTTCTTGGAATTATCCCTGCACGCTTTGCCTCTACCCGGTTTCCGGGCAAGCCATTGGCGGATTTGGGTGGAAAGCCCATGGTCCAACGCGTATATGAACAGGTTCGGGCTTCTGTCGACGAATTAGTCGTCGCAACCGACGACCAGCGGATTTTTCACGCCGTTCAACGTTTTGGCGGTCATGTCGTCCTTACCTCTCAAGCACATCAGAGCGGAACAGACCGCTGCTACGAAGCATTCCTCCAATTGAACACCACATTTGAGGTCGTTATCAACATACAAGGCGATGAACCGTTTATCCAACCTGCACAGATCGAATTGCTGAAAAACTGCTTCTCAACAAATGACACACAAATAGCTACTTTAGTTAAACCTTTTGAGACCGATGCCGCATTCGAGCAAACACTCCTCAACCCGAACACGCCCAAAGTTGTGCTCAACAACCGCAACGAAGCCATGTACTTCAGCCGCTCCATCATCCCCTACGTTCGCGGGGAAGAACATGCCGAATGGTTGAATACGCATACATTTTACAAACATATCGGACTATACGCCTACCGGGCAGATATTTTGAAAGAGATTACCGCCCTGCCGCAGTCGTCGCTCGAACAAGCCGAGCGCCTCGAACAACTGCGCTGGCTGCAAAACGGATACAAGATAAAAGCGGCTATCACCCATCAGGAAACGATCGGGATAGATACCCCCGACGACTTGGAAAAAGCGAAAGCAATCTATGCTTAATTCCTGCGCTTACCCGAATGTAGTTTTTTCTCGCGCTCTTTTTGCTGTTTGCGCAACGTTTCCTGCTGTTGCTTTTGCATATCGGCCATGCGTTGCATGAAGCCCGACTTCTTCTTCGGCTTCTTTTTGTTGGCTTCCAACTCGGCCAACAGTTTTTGCTCGTTGACGCCGAAGCGGAACAACATCGTTTGCCCGATAGTAATCAGCGTGGAAATGAGAAAGTAATAACTGAGACCAGCCGAATTTTGATTGAAAAAGAAGAAGAACATAATCGGCATCATATACATCATCATATTCATGCCCGCCATTTGTTGTTGTCCTGCGTTCATCGAGCTTGTCATCTTGGTGCTGATAATGTTGACGATTGCCATTAGCAGACAGAACAAGCTGATATGATTACCTATAAATGAGGATATTAACGGGATATTGGCTTCCCACGAAATGATGGCATCATACGTAGAGAGGTCTTCCGCCCAGAGAAAACTCTGCTGGCGCAGTTCGATGTTCGTTGGGAATAACCAGTACAACGCAAACAGGATCGGCATCTGCAGCATCATCGGCAGACATCCGCTCATCGGGCTTGCTCCGGCGCTACTGTATAGCGCCATCGTCGCCTGCTGTAATTCCATGGCCTGCTCTTTCTTGGGAAATTTCAGCTTCAACGCATCCACCTGCGGCTTCATCACACGCATCTTGGCCTGCGACATCGACGACTTGTAGGTGAGCGGGAACAATACGATCTTAACGATAAGTGTTAATAACAAAATGATCAGCCCGTAGTTGGTCATGTATTTCCCGAGAAATTCAAATATCGGCAAGATAAAATACCTGTTGATGGGACGCAACCAGTTGTAGCCCATCGGAACAAGCTTGTCGAGTTCCAACTGGCTGTCAGCTTCAGCGCTTTTGTCGTACGAACGCAACATCTGGTATTTATTCGGGCCGAAAAAGTACCGGAATCCGATGGCTTCGTTCTTCGCGGGACTAAAAGCTACCGAGGTCGTGGTACGGAACTCTTTCAAGTATTTTGAATCGGTCTGATGTTGGGTGGCCGAAAGGATGGACGACGACAGCGCATCATCAACAATCAATACCGACGAAAAGAATTTGTTCTTGTAACCAACCCATTTCAACCGCGTTGGAACTTGCTTTTTTTCATCTTTTGCCTCTCCAAAATGTTCCACGTTTCCAGCTAAAAACTTGTAATACAAGCCTGTATATTGATTTTCTAATTTGCGGCCCTTTTCCTGTATACGCATCGTCTGGTTCCATTGAATATCCATAGAATTGGTCGACAAGGCAAGCAGCCCGTTCAATCCGCTCGTTTGAATCACAAAATCGAGCATGTAATCAGCTGGATTCAAGGTATATATAAAGTCGATAATGCCTTGATCGCCCACGTGCAGGCGCATTGTCACCATGTTCTTCGACGTGTTCGGGATCGGCGTGAAATATAAATCGGATGTATTGACAACGAGGTTATTGGCCGTACCAAAAGTCACGTTAAACGACGCTTCGTCGTCTTCAAACAAGACCAACGGTTCTTTGTTATAAGTGACATAGTCTTTTACGCGGGCATAACTGACATACCCCCCTTTGCTGCTTATTCTTACTTCCAAATTATCATTTTCAAGTATGACAACCTCGTCCGTACCGGTTGCAGCCGAAGCAAAAACGCCGAAATTGCGCTGCCAATAGTCCTGACGTGCTGAATCTGACATCTCTGCGGGCGGCAATCCAGCTGTAATCTTCGTCTCATCATTCGCCCGATCCGCCAAAATGGCTTGCTGTGCCTCGCGTTGCACCATCGCAATCGAATCCCGATAACGCTCCCGTGCTATCCGTTGCTCTTCCAACTGCTCTTTTGACGGACGGTTCAGCAAGGTGAAACCGATGAACACTAATCCTATTAATACAAAACCGATTACTGTATTTTTATCCATATTTCTTAATTAGTAGTTATTTTACACAGCATGGCATGCTGCTTTAATGAAACTGACAAACAACGGGTTCGGATTGACGACCGTACAATTATATTCGGGATGAAACTGCACGCCGATATACCACCGAAGGGATGGTACTTCCACTATTTCGACCAAGCCGGTATCGGGATTTTCACCGACACAAGCCATGCCTGCTTCCTCGAACTGTTTTTTATAATCGTTATTCAATTCGTAGTGATGGCGATGACGCTCCTGAATCAACGGCGCCCCATAAATATCAAAAACTTTCGATCCTTTCCGCAGCGCACAATCGTAAGCGCCCAACCGCATGGTGCCCCCCAAATTTGTGATGTTTTTCTGTTCCTCCATGATGTCGATAACTTTGTGATTGGCATTGATTTCTGCCTCTGTCGTATTGGCACCCTCCAGTCCCAATACATTGCGCGCATATTCTATGACCATACATTGCATCCCCAAAGAAATGCCGAAACATGGCATATCGTTTTCGCGGGCATATTTCAACGCGGCATACTTGCCTACCAGACCATTTTGCCCGAAACCGGGCGCGATAACCACACCATCCAACTCCCTTAGTTTTTCATCCACATTCTGATCATTCAGTTTCTCGGAGTGAATGAAATGCAAATCAAGTCTACGGTCGTTATAAATGGAAGCGATCAGTAGCGACTCTTCAATCGATTTGTAAGCATCCTGCAACTCGATATATTTTCCGACAAGTCCAATCCTGACCGCCTTGACAGCATCGTTTTTATGTTGCAAAAATTCTTTCCATTGATTCATGTCGGATGTCGAACTGGCTGTCAAACCAACTTTTTCGAGTAAAATCTCATCCATCTTCTGGCGAAAAAGCATCAAAGGCACTTCATAGATCGCTGGAACGTCAATAGACTGAATAACCGCCTCTTTCGACACATTACAGAACAAAGCCACCTTATGAAGAATCGGGGCGCTCAATTCATGTTCGGTTCTAAGCACAAGGATATCGGGCTGAACGCCAAGCTCTTGAAGCTGTTTGACGGAATGTTGGGTGGGCTTCGTCTTATATTCCTTGGCAGCAGCAATAAACGGGACATACGTCAGGTGCACGCTCAAGCAATCTTTTCCCATCTCCCATTTCAGCTGGCGCACGCTTTCAATAAAAGGAAGCGATTCGATGTCACCGACCGTACCGCCAATTTCGGTAATCACAAAGTCAAACTTTTCCTTCGAACCGAGCAGTTTCACGTTTCGTTTAATCTCGTCGGTGATATGCGGAATCACCTGAACGGTTTTACCGAGATAATCGCCCCGACGTTCTTTCTCTATGACCGTCTGATAGATGCGTCCGGTCGTAACATTATTGGCACGCGTCATTTGCATATTCAAAAAACGCTCGTAATGTCCAAGGTCCAAATCCGCCTCATGTCCGTCGTTTGTGACGAAACATTCGCCATGTTCATAAGGGTTCAACGTACCCGGATCCACGTTAATATAGGGGTCAAACTTCTGGATAGTTACCTTATAACCACGTGCTTGAAGCAGCTTGCCCAATGATGCGGATACGATGCCTTTTCCCAAGGAAGAAACAACGCCTCCGGTCACGAAAATATATTTTGTCTTTGTCATTTCAAAAAAATTTAACAAATTTAGCGACAAAGGTAACGCTTTTTATTATATAATCCGAATTTTTTTAAACAAGTATGCCATTTGCTTTCCGAAGGGAAGCAAATGGCATACTTGTTTAAAAAAAATGGATGATTATTTGTCAATGACAAAAAATTGCACTTACTTTGACACGTTAAATATTGATTTCTCCAGCAGATGAAAAAAACGATTTTTATTTTGATCTTGCTTATACCTTTACAATTGAGCGCGCAGGATATGATCATTACTGTCAGGCAGGATACCATTTTTTGCAGGATTAAATCCGTTTCGTCCACGCATATTCAATACGAACAAAAAACGGGCTACCGGATGATTGTTGGAAGGTTTATTCCTAAAGAACAGGTGTTGGCGTATTACCTGAACACACAATCACCCAAAAAAAATCGAAGTGTGCGCACATCCAAACCATCAAACCGCTGGATAATAGGCTTGTATCCGGGCAGGTCATCGCTGTTGGCGTCGGACGACACAGAAAACATGAACAAAATGGGCATACCAAAGTCGCAGGCAGACGAATATGCCAGACGCCTCAATTATGGATGGAATTTCAATAGCGATTTTCATTTTCTGATTACAGATTTCTTCGGATTGGGAGCAACCTACTCGTTGTTTGCATCTTCGGTACATCAAAATATCACGATTAAAATCGATGATTTTTACCCTGAGTTCCTATCCATGGAAATGAAAGAAAATTTATATTTTCATTATGCTGCCCCTTCCCTTCTTTTCAGGCAATGGTTAAACGATAAACGCAATCTTCAACTGACAGAATCGCTTTCGGCAGGTTATGTACATTATCGCGACGAAATGCGACAGACGCAGGCGTCGGTTAAAAATTTGATACCTAACTGTTTGGCCGAAGGCGACACGTGGGGAACAAGCGCCGGGCTGACTTTTGATTATTGGCCTCAATCGTGGTTATCTGTCGGCGTAAAAGCCGGTTTCATGTATGCGCGCCTGACCAAAATACGCCTTTCCACCAAAAATATTGCGCAGACAATTGAATTGGAGAAAAGGGATTATGAATACCTGACAAGGTTAGAGTACGCGCTCGCCCTTCGTTTTCATTTTTAAAATAAACTGTAATTCATCATGAAAAGTTTCAAACAATATATCTGCCTCTCTGTCATTTTTGCAGTTGCATGTTCCTGCAGCAATGATTTTTTGATAGAAGAATCATTCATCGACGAGACATCTCCGATTTTCATTTCACCGCATTGGGAAGCAGGCGATTATACTATTTATTGTCAGGGCATTGGAAGTTCAAAGTTTACGATTGTCCATGCACCGACATGGCTCGATATTTCTGCTCCGATAGGGCAATTTATTGACAACACAACCCTACTGCATTGCAAGGCAAAAACTTGCCGCGATTTTTCCGAAATCGGCATTTACTATTCATTCATAACCTTGTCGGTCGAGGGCATCGGAAAACTGTCTGTCCCGGTAGCCTATATAACAGAAGGGAATCCGTGCTTTGAAACGGCAACGTTTGTGACCCTCAACCCTAACAACGGGTATATTTTTGTGCTGCCAGTCACCAATACCGGTAATGGCATCCTTCTCTGGTATATTGATCAGCATCCAGCATGGCTGACACTGAACGACACAACTGAAGATAATTTTATTCATATCTTACCGTCCAATGGACGTCAAAATCTTCATGTTTCCTATAACGCCGACGTTCTAATGTCGGAAAACACTTCCGGCAAAATAGTGCTGATAACCAACGACGTCAACAATCCGGTAGTAGAAATAACAGTACAGATGGATTTTGGAACTCCGGTATTTATTTCGTGGCAATCAGGTACCATAGATTTTGGACGGACGGAAACTACGCGACCGTATTCTTTTTCCAATCAGGGAAACGGACCCTTGATATGGAAGATTGAGGGATGTCCGGAATGGCTCACCGTATCCGAATCCAACGGTATTACACAGTATTACACTACCACATTGGCATTTACCTGCAATCGCGAACTGCTACCTTCAAGCAATAATACAGCTACCATTTATCTGAAAACCAACGATAAAAACAATCCGTCGGTTCCGATTACCGTAACTGCGCACGGCAATGTATCCAATCCCGAAAATATTAAGGAAATACAGGGGAATATTACGGATGCCTGCATGGACAAAAAAACAGATATTTTGTACCTTACAACTAATCAGCCAAACCGTTTCGTTGCTTTTGATACAAAAGCCAAAGCAGTCGTCCGCGAATTATCGCTCAATCATGCGCCAACCTGTTTTAGTATTTCGGAGGATAGCCGGAAAGCAGTCATCGGGCATGGCGGATATATTTCATCCGTCGATATGGAAAATTTTTCCGTATCTAAAATCGTTGAGACAGACCACACAATTTCCAACATTGAATGGGGAACAGACGGTTGGTGTTGCTATTCGGTACCAAATGTACAATGGACTTCTTTGTATTGGGTCAACCTGGATTCACTTTATACAGATTATTCCGACCAAATATATGGGAGTTGCGCATTGCATAAAATACCCAATCAAAATTATATTATTGGAGCTGAAACAATGATTTCCGGCGGAATATATGTTTTCGATATAAATACAAGAAAAAGAGTCTATAGAAATTCTTCTTTTCTTGGCAACTTTTGTTTTTCTGAAAACGGACTGTTCACCTTTTCGTATTCCAAAGGAAATACGGGTTTTTCAAATGACGGTAAAGTATACAGGACATCTTCATTTTTCACTGAAAATTATACGGTTATCGTAACACCCATTGCTGTATTTACTTCTTCTCCCAATCGATTATACGGGATAGACCACCATGCCGCCTCCGGTAATGTATGGGTTTTAGCGCCATCTTCGGATAATTATTATGATCAACAACGCGAAATCATTCAGTATGATGACAATGATTATTTCCGTAAGAAAACTTATTATTACAGTGACTATTACAACAATCGCCCGGTTCAGGCGCAATATGTTTTTGCCAATCAGGCAGGGACGGAACTGATAGTCATACGAAATGCAACGGAAGGAAATTTTATGTGGTCGCTTGAATTTATTCCGGTTGAATGATAACCTGCTATTCTTTCAATGCCTTGATTTCCTGCTTGATGCCCGACAACTGGTCGTTGAATCCGGCTAATTGGGCGATGACCATGCCGGCCTGGTTGCTGCGGTCGATGCCGGCTAATTGATTGTTTTTGTTGAAAACTTCTTTGATTTGTTCCCAGCGGACTTTCTCGTCGACAGTGAGTATGTTGGCTATTTCTTTTAATTTCAACAGATTG
>Ga0082212_10000951_pt1 | contig 42718 bp, 30 predicted proteins | sample TergutNt197P3_FD_71548 | JGI IMG/M metagenome (GOLD analysis project Ga0082212, IMG submission 71548) | Neocapritermes taracua P3 segment gut microbial communities from Petit-Saut dam, French Guiana - Nt197 P3 | ecosystem: Host-associated > Arthropoda: Insects > Digestive system > Gut ...
ACCTCAATGGCCGTGCTGCAAATGACAAATTAGCTGCGTAAGGCCTTTAATTCGCTTTTTGTCAACCCCAAGTTTTGTGATACACCCTATTACTTTCCACTTGACGATGTGCTGTTTTTTGAAACAAGCGGTGAAAACGTATATGCGCACACTGCGGGCGACTCGTTCCGCATCAAATTCCGCCTGTACGAACTTGTTGAAATGCTTCCGGGGCATTTCGTCCGCGCCGCAAAGTCCACGATAATCAACATCAGGCATATCCTGTCCATAGACAGGAACCTCGCTTCGGCAAGCCTCGTGCAGTTTCATGGCAGCCACAAAAAGGTGTATGTTTCCCGCCTGTATTATCAGACGCTGAAATGCAGGCTAGGCGAAAGGAGCAATTATGAAGACTAACAAATGGTTTTGGGGCATATTTTTCGTGTGCGCCGCTGCAGCAGTGATACTGAACGCGCTGGGCTACTTGGCAAACGTCAGCTTGCTTAGCATAATATTCGCCGTTGTACTGATCCCGGTCATAGTGGAAAGCGTTCTGCACAGGAATTTTGCCGGGATATTCTTTCCGCTGGCTCTCGTCGGGATATTGTTTTCAAAGCCCTTGCAGATTGAGGCTTTGTCGCCTTGGCCCCTACTGGTGGCGGCGCTGTTCCTCAGCATAGCGTTTTCGACCATGTTCAGGAAGAGGAGATTTCGCGAGTATTTCAAGCACCACAGGTTTTACCACGAGGGAAAAAGCGCCGGCAGTTACGAGGGGACTGTCGAATACTTGGACGACGAAGAAATAGAATGCGGCGCGTCGTTCTGCGCCAGCACCAAGTACATACATTGCGACAACTTGAGAAAAGCAAAGATATATTCGTCGTTCGGTGCGCTCAAGATTTTTTTCGACAATGCCAAACTCGACCCAAGCGGGGCAGTTATGGATGTAGACTGTTCGTTTGGCGCCATAGAGATGTACGTCCCCAAAAGCTGGCGCATTGAAAACCGCATAGTCGCAAGCCTCGGGGCAGTCGAAATGAAAAACAAGTGCGCTGAAGACGCACAAGGGCCGAAGCTAACGCTTAACGGCAGGGTGTCTCTGGGTGCTGTCAACATCGTCTACGTGTAGTTTCGGGTTTGCCTAAAAGCAAAGGGGGAAAATGTACGACATTGCGATAATTGGGCTGGGGCCAGCCGGTGCTACGCTTGCCAGGCTGCTGCACAAGGGCCTGAAAGTGATAGCCATTGACAAAAAAAGCGATTCGCTGCCGCAGGGCTTCAGAAAACCCTGCGGTGGGCTGCTTGCCCCTGATGCGCAAAAAGCCTTGGCGAAATTCGACCTGACCCTGCCGCTGGACGTATTGGCCAGCCCTCAGATTTTTTCCGTCAGGACAATTGACCTGAAGTCCTGCCTTGTGCGGTACTACCAGCGGTTTTACATCAACTTGGACAGGCACAAATTCGACATGTGGCTCAGGTCTCTGGTCCCCGAGCACATTGAAGTTCACGGCAACGCAAGGTGCAGCGGCATTGAGAGGTTCGAAGGGGGCTACCGGGTCAAATGGCGGGAAAACGGCGAGGACCGTTGTATTGAAGCTCGCTGCGTCGTCGGTGCGGACGGTGCTTTTTCGTTTGTACGGCGCTGCTTGTACCCGAACGCCAATATTCGCCAGTACCTTGCAATTCAGCAGTGGTTTGTGGACGAACACGCATCGCCGTTCTATTCGAGCATTTTTGCACCGTCTGTCACGGACTGCTATGCTTGGGGGCTTTCAAAAGACGAGCATTTCATATTCGGCGGCGCGTTTCCCGTCCGTAGCGCAAAGGGCGGTTTCAACGCGCTGAAAGAGCAATTGAAAGGCTACGGCTTTCAATTGGACAGCCCGGTCAAGACGGAAGCCTGCATGGTTTTGCGGCCGTCGGGCCCTTCGGATTTCTATTGCGGAAAGGACGATGCGTTCCTCGTGGGCGAGGCTGCCGGGTTCATCAGCCCGAGTTCCTTGGAAGGCATCAGCTACGCCATAAACAGCGGTTACGAGCTAAGCCGCGTTTTGAACGAAAGCCTGAAAAACGCAAACAAAAGATACAGGCGCAGGACTTTTCGCATTCGGGCGAAGCTGGTCTTGAAGAATCTGAAAAGCCTGTTCATGTACACGCCGGCTCTGAGGTTTCTGATCATGAAAAGCGGCGTCAAGAGCATCCGGGTCCAGCCGTTTGACTCAGCTGATTGATTCGCTGTGCTATTGTCTCGCACTGACTATTCTGATATGCGCAATTCGGTTTTTATTGCCCTTTGTAGTGTTTGAGAAAAATTAATATTGGCGCGTTCTGCTTGCTCATTTAGCCACATTGGTATGGTGAGAGTTTTTTTCACTGATTTGTTCTCGTAATAGCGGCGATAGGTTTCCGTGTCAACAGCAACAACGCTTGTAAATTCATTGCTTTCGGTATGTATATCGTGTTGTTTTGCAGCACAAGGAATGCTTTTTTTGTCTTGCTCCATGTCATACAACCATAAGCAAAGGGCGTCCTGCGCCATATGTACGGCATCCGGCATATCATCGCCGCTTGTATAGCAGCCAGGCAAATCCGGAAAGCGGACGCTGAACGAGCCATTTTCTTCCGGTGATATTATTGCTGTGTAGGCATATTTCATTGTTTAGCCCTCTTTCTGTCCGATTTTTTTGAGATTAGCGTTTTTCACTTTATCCCCAAGTCTCCAACAACAGTATAGCACGTATTGGGTACGTGTGTCAACTGGCTCATAGTGTATCTGTCCCCCAGTTGTCTAGTTGTCTAGTTGTCTATTAATCAAAGTCGGCCGGCAATGATATCTCAAAGGGCTGCTCCAAAACGTACGTGTCATAATCGCCTGGGCTGTGGAATAGCAATTAACTCAGCGGCGTTTACGCGAAACGCGTACCAAGAATATCCTTGCTCCCAATTCGCATGCACCTCGTAAATGTAGTCGTTGCCGTCGTTTTCAATGTTGAAAGTATTTGCTGACACCGCAACTTGCTCACCGTTTTCCCACACATCTGCCGAATCTGTGCCGGCATGCCTTGCGTCCCAGCGCTGCACTGACACGGACAGCGGCGGGTAGTCGTCGCTGAATTGCAATGCGATTTCACCACTTGCGGCAGACAGGAAGAGCGTGGCCTCGTCATACCCTTTGGGCATTTGGAGCGGATGGGGCGAATCGGCTTCATAAGCAGAGCCATCTTCGGAACGCCACCCGTTTGTCAATTGAGCTGCTTGGATGCGCTGATTTTGGGGATCGCTTGTTGAAAGGCTGACGTCGAGCAGAGGAGTTTTCTGTGGAACGCTGCTGTCGCCGTCTGCCCTGCCTGACTCGCATCCGGTAAAAAGCGCAGTCATCAATGCTGCAACCGCAACGACAATTATCAATGGTCTTCTCTTGAAATACAATATAATCACCTCCTGAAAGTTCCTCTATTAGACGTTTCATCCTGCGGTTTGTTCCTTGACTTTCTAAGTATCCTATTATACCATTGTATCATACAAACTGTATCAGAGGGAAAAACCATAAAGTTGGTTGTTTTAAGTTGGTAATGACGAATTGGAGGAAGACATCATGAGTAAGAAGGTTATAGTAATAGGCGGCGGCATCGCAGGTTTGAGTGCAGGCATCTATGCAAGAAAAAGCGGCTTTGACGTTACGATTTTGGAGAGCCACAGCAGGGCTGGAGGGAACTGCACGTCGTGGGAACGGGGAGGTTACCTGTTTGAAGGCGGCATGCACTGGCTGTCCGGCTCGGGAAAAGACGAAGATTTGCACAGGTCGTGGCGCTATGTGGGTGCTTTGGACGACAGCGTAGGGATTCAGACAGCCGAGCCATTTTTTGAATACAACCACATGGGTGTGCCGGTCAGGGCATACCGCAACGTTGACGCTATGGAGAAGCACTTGATGGAACTGTCTCCAAGCGACGAAAAAGAGATCAGGGGGCTGTGCAGCAACGTGCGCAAGGTGAAAAACCTTGCCATGCCAGTCACAGACATACGCGGAGTCAAGGCGACGAAAAAGAGGCGCATGCCGGTGTCGCTGCTGTTATCAGCAATGCCAGCGTTCTTTTTGATGCGCAAATTTTCAAAAATCCCACGGGATGCGTACATAAAACGGTTTAACCACGAGGGCATACGGAACATGCTTCGATCCTGCACCGAAGACAAGACAGGCATTGTGCCGTTCTTCTTTACCATGGGCATCTTGGCTCGGGGCGACGGAGGCTTCCCCGAGGGCGGCTCGCTTCCGTTTGTGGAGAGGATCGTCAGGACGTTCAGGTCGCTCGGCGGCGAACTGCTCTTGGGCACTCGGGCCGACCGAGTTGTCATTGAGGACGGTAAGGCGGCCGGCGTTGTAGCAGGTGAAAGAAGGCTGGAAGCAGACGCAGTAATCGTAACGACAGACACCATGGCTGTCGGCAATTTATTTGATGCTTTGCCAGAAGCGGATTGGCTGGGCGAAATGCGCGGAGTGTGCGAGCCGTCGATGGTGACATTTGTGTCGCTTGGGATCAACGCCGATTTGAAGAATTACCCACAGGTGCTCACATTCAAAATAAAAAAGCCGATCTCTATAGGCACGCAAACTTACGAATACCTGAGCGTCAACAACTATGCAGCAGACCCTGCATACTCGGCAGAAGGAAAGACTGCCGTGACAGTCATGCTCAGCGGCGACACCTACGATTTTTGGACAAAAGCCAGAGAAGAGAACAGGTACGGGGAGGAAAAACAAAAGTTAGCAGGCGAGGTGGAGCGGGAGTTGGCAGAGCAGATGCCCGAAATCGTCGGCAAAATAGAAGTTTGCGATGTTGCAACGCCGCTTACGTACGAGCGCTACTGCGGCACTTGGAAGGGCTCCTTTATGACCGAAATGACGCCCAGCATGAAGATCAAGACATACCCTGCCGTTGTAAAGGGGCTTTCTGGCGTATACTTTGCAGGGCACCGCTTGATGCCGCCGGGCGGCTTACCGGCGGCGCTGATGACCGGCAGGGCGGCGGTTCAGTACCTCTGCCGCGACACGGGCGAGGTTTTTGTCAGCGAAAACTAAGGACAAGCGCAAAGGAGGGCTTATGGTGGAACAAAGCAAATTAGTTTACGACACGTTGACAGGAATGCAAATACAGTACAGCGTTGTCGAACACCCGCCGGCAGCGACGACGGAGGAGGCAGACAAGTTCATCGAAGGGATGGAGGGCGTGAGGACCAAGACGCTGTTCTTGTGCAACAAGAAAAACACAGCGTACTACCTGCTTGTGATGGATGGGGCAAAGCGCCTCGACATCAAGAAGCTTGAAGGTTTGATCTCGGACAAAAAAATCCGCTTCTGCTCGCCGGAGCAACTGATGGGAAAAATGGGGCTGACGCCCGGCGCGGTCTCGCTTTTTGGACTGCTTAACAATGCGGAAAAGGACATAAACGTGCTTCTCGACAGGGAAATGCTGAGCGAGCGCTTGATAAGCTTCCACCCCAACGACAACACAAAGACGATGTTCATAACCATGGGCGACATGTACCGTTTCATCGGCGAATTCGGTTATGAATACAGAGTGCTGGATTTGTGACGATTCTATTTACACCGCATGAAAATGGTGATACAATGTACAGACTACAACGAGTTTCTTGGGTTGTGGGCTGCGGCCCGCGTTAGGAAGGAGCAGTAAAATGGAGAGGGCAGAAACCCTGGACACCATTCTTCAGTCGTTCGCTCGAGATCAGCTAAAAGAAGACGTTTTACCGATGTTCTATTATGATAAAACGATGGCAGTACGAATCGGAAAAAGAAATTCGCCAATGGACGCTTTGTTTAGATATTGCACGGTACCACTGACGAAAAATGCCCATCTGCTGTTAGGGCACAGTAGCTGTGGGAAAAGCACGGAACTCCACAAACTGAAGCAACGGCTGGAAGATGCAGGACACCCAGTTTGGATGGTGAACGCTAATCTGGACATGGATTTGTTCCAAGCAAATTGCTGGGACGTCATGCTGAACATAACTGAAGGGCTTTTCAAGATTGCTGACGGTTACAGCATCGAGATTCCCGAAAAAACGCGGGAGGCGGTTTTAGATTACCTTAAATCGGACAAAGAGACAATTGAAGAGAAGGGCAAATCAAGATCCATTGACGTATCAGCAGGAATAGGAGCAAAGACGCCTTCACTTCAAAATGTGCTGCAGGCGTTCGCGTCTTTAAAAGGCGAATTGAAAGCGAGCATTGCGACTCGGGTGAGCGTAAAAGAGAAGATGGAAAGGCGCGCCTCGGAATGGTTAAGCTACATTATAGAAATTGCAGACTGTATTAGTAACAGCGGAAACAAAAAGCAACCTGTTCTCATCTTTGTGAATATGGACAAAATTCAACCACCGGATAAGGCATTCGATATTTTTTGCTACTCTGTTTTGGCACAGATGCCTTTCCCTATCATTTACACATTTCCGATAAGCTTATTCTACGATTCAAGGTTTGCAGCAATAATGGACTTGTACGAACACCATTTGCTGCCCATGATTAAAGTAAGTAACATTGACATGAGCGAAAACGCAGATGGCATTAATGCTATTCGCGAGATCGTCAAGCTGAGGGCAGACCTGAAATTATTTGACAGCGATGCCCTTAATCTTCTGATTAGCAAAACCGGTGGGGTGCTGAGGCATCTCTTTAATTACAAATTGAGGACACGGAGTTCCTGCTCAAGCAGATGCAGTCACTGGTTGTTTTGGAATACAATGGCGACCGGTGGCATGAATTGCACCCGCTGATTGCGGAATTCTTGATAGGCCAAGGTGTATGCAGCGCGAAATAGCGGAACGCTACAGAAGCTCCAGAGTCGAAGTGTACTCGGAAAGGATGGTTGCGAATGGAACCTTTAGGGATAGAAAAAGCCGAGAGCTTGGGAGCTATTCCAAGGGCTTTTCGGCTTGGGCCGCTGAACGCAGAAGAGCTTGCCCGGTTTTACTGCGACAAGACCATGGCAGTCCGGACGGGCGACAGGTGGCATTCGCCCACAGACGACCTGTACGAGGACTGCACCACGCCCTTTGGCAGAAACGCCAAACTGCTGCTGGGGCAGCGGGGCTGCGGCAAAAGCACAGAGCTATGCAAACTGAAGCAGCGGCTTGAGGACGCAGGCTGGCCGGTCTGGATCATCAACGCCGAGGCGGAAATGGATTTGTTTCAAGCAAGCTGCCGGGACGTTATGCTGGGAATTGCAGAAGGCCTGCGCATGATTGCGGGAAAGCACGGCATTGAGCTTCCGCATGGCGCTCCGGAGCCTAACGCCAGCTGCATAATGGAGATATCAGATCGGATTGCCAAGGGCGCGGGCGGCAAGCAGCCCGTCCTGATATTCGATGGCATCGACAAACTGCAGCCGCAGGAAAAAGCCTTGGACATGTTCCGCTGCCACGCTTTGGCGCAGATGCCATTCCCGGTCATATACACTTTCCCCTTAAGCTTGCGCTACGATTCCAGGTTTGCGCTGATCAAAGACTTTTACGAGCTGCACATACTGCCAATGATCAAAGTCAGCAACATCGACAGAAGCCAGAGCGAGGAGGGCATCGGCGTCATTCGAGAGATTGTCAGGCTGAGGGCTGACGCGAAGCTCTTCAGCGAAAACGCCCTAGCCATGCTGATTGAGCAAACAGGAGGGGTGCTGCGGGATTTGTTCGCTTGCATCATAGCGTCTGCGCGCCGCGCAAGCAAGAGGGGCTCAAGCAAAATAGAAGCCGAAGACGCAAGGCGGGCGCTCCAAGAGCTGAGTTCCGAATTGAATAGGGGCATCTCGGGGCCGGACTACCCAATGCTGGCGAGCATATACAACGACCAGAAATTCAAGGAGCAAATCGAGGACTCCCAGTTTCTGATTCGGCAAATGCAGGCGCTGGTTGTGCTTGAGTTCGGCGGAACACGCTGGCACGAGGTGCATCCGCTGATTGCCGAATTTCTGATAGAGCAGGGCTTTGCTGACGATTAAGACGGCAGTGCCGTGAACCGGAACGCCCGAGCGCAGAAAAAGCGTTTGCAGGAACAGGGTTTTTGTGATATCCTGTAGTAACGGTTAAGCAGAAACAAAGGAGAGGATTTTAATGAATTACGAGGAATTTTATCAGGATTTGCAGGCGCTGGAAAAAGGAATTAAGGAAAAACTGCAAGGCACGCAAAAGAGCTTTAAGAGCATAACCAAAAACTCCGAAAAGGGGGATTTGAAAAACTTGGCCAAGGGCATTGCGCAGCTGAAGGTTTATTTAGGCGAAACAGAGGGTTTGGCAGAAAGCCTAGAGGAGCTGGCAGGAAGCTTTGACGGAAGGGAATACATCGAAAGCGGGGATTTTGCCATGCAGCTCGTAGAATGCTGCGAGCAGTGTTCCGTCGACATCAAGGGCGAGTTTCCGGTATATGAAATTTTCCCGTACAAAGTCAGGATCGACGCTGAAAACCAGGAGCTTTCCGTCAACAAGAAAAAGTTCCAGTGCGCCCGCCCGCTCAAATTCGTCCAAGACATCAAGGCCAGCAGGGAGAAGTACCTGAAAGCGCAATTCAACGCCAGCTTGTTCCTGAACGAGCTAGCGGCGGCCTACGACCTGAACGTCGCTGTCAAAGAGAGGAAAAACAAAGGCAAAAGCAAAGGCAAGGATGTGGTCGACGGGCACCAATTGATGCTGTGGGATATCTACAGCTACATAGCGCCGACGCAGAGGGCGAAGAAGGAATACGACATGCAGAACTTCGCTTTCGATTTGGCCCGCCTGTACTCCTCAGAAATCAAGGCTACAAAGGACGAAAGGAAATTCCAGTTTGGCCCAGGCAAGGCGACGACCAAGCATATACGCATATTGGACGGGGACGGCAACGAGCAGATGCTTGAGACGGTGCGTTTCTACAAAGACGGGCAGTAGCTAGGGCGAAGGGTTGGAGGTTTGCATTGGGAAACGATTACAAGACAGGGGTGTCGCTGCTTAAGCAGGGGCAGGCACCCGGCAATATGGATATTTTAAACGAGGTTTCCGTGGGCATACGCCCTTTCGTCGGTTTTTTGAAAGAGAAATACCTGCAGGAGTACATCTCCAATGGCGGCAGCAAGATAAAATTCGTGACTGGAAGGGCAGGGAGCGGCAAAACCCATTTTCTGCAGTTCCTTTCCGGCGAAGCCGAAAGCGCAGGGTTCAAGGCCGTCGGCTTTTCTGCCAAAGACGTCTGGCTGCACGACTTCAAAAGCATCTATTTGGAAATACTGGGCCGGTGCGATTTGGCTGGCTGCATTAAAAGGTGCGCAGGGCAGGTGGTCAAGGAGCTTGGCTACTGCGAGTCTGACATACCGGAAGGAATGTCGTTTGCGGACTACCTTTCAGGCATTGGGGAGCTGGATGCCTTGACGAAAAAAGAAATCAGGAACCAGCTTCAAAAGATGTTCTTAAAAAACCCGCTGATGGACAGCAATTTCGCCATAGCGTGCAGCCTGCTCGCAGGAGGGGCGCTTGGGCACCCCGCTTTGGAGAGCCAGAACAGGGAGCAGTTGATGCTGTGGCTTTTCGGAAACAAGGACGTTGCACTGCCCGCAATCCGGCGCCTGGGGCTGGCGCCCTCAAGGATAACCAGATACAACGCAAGGCACATGCTCAGGTCGCTCGCCGAGCTGCACAGCTTGGCAGGCTGCCCGGGGATATTGATAACCATTGACAACGTAGACATTTTGGCGTACTCGAGTTCAATGGACACTATCCGCTACACGAAGATGAAACGCACGGACGCCTACGAAAGCATAAGGGAGCTCATAGACGAAATAGACACGCTCAGAAACATAATGTTCGTTTTCTCGTTTGACAGGAGGCTGATAGACGACGAGCTGGCCGGCTTGAAATCGTACTACGCTTTGTGGGCCCGCATACAAAACGAAATAGTGTCAGGCAATTTCAACCAGTTCACCGACATCATCGATATGGACGTTTTGGGCAAGCGGATATATACAAGGGAAGCAATCGTCGAAATGTCGGAACGGCTTGCAGGCGTCATCGGCACAGCCAGCAGCGGTGCCAGGGGCATAAGCGCAGAGAAGGCGGAAGAGATGATTTCGCTTTCGCATTTTACGGGGACATCCCTGCCGAGGCAGGTAGTGAAGGAGGTGCTCGCGGATGATTGATTTTGAATCAAGGAAGATCATCGAGGCTCTGCGCTCAGGCGTTTCTTCAAGGGCGGCTGGGCAGTATTTTTCCTCAGCCAGGCAAGGCCTGCTGTCGGACATTTCAAAAAAGCTTAGCGAAGCATGCGAAAGCAAAGCTTCGGGCGGCATGGTTGTTTCAGGAAGGTACGGAGAAGGGAAAACCCACATGCTGAACACCGTGTTCAGCATGGCGCATAGTGAAAACATGGTTGTCAGCCTGATCTCTGTCAGCAAGGAGACCCCCTTTGACAAGCTGTACCTAGTCTACAAAAAGATGCTGAGCAACACTTACCTGCCAGGGCGGCTGCAGCCGGGTTTCATGGACACCCTCATGAACATAACGGAGGGAAGCCCTATTGCCGTCGACATGCTGGCTTATACGGCTAAGCAGCTCGACGTAGACAAGCTCTACTACTTGCTGCGCTCTTACTTCAAAACCGACGACATGGACGAGAAATACCTGATTCAGGCAGATCTCGAAGGCGATTTCATCAGCAACAAGTCGCTGAAGCAGATATACAAGCGCATATGCTCAGAAAAAGCGGAATACAACGTCAATTTTGTCAGAACCAAGCACATGAGCGATTATTTTTCAATGATGAGCCGCCTTTTCCAGTGCATGGGCTACAGCGGCTGGGTCATCTTGGTCGACGAGGCGGAGCTCATTAGGGGCCTTGGTAAAAAAGCAAGGCTGAAAGCCTACAGGAACATGGCTGGCTTCCTGTTCCCGGATGCAAAGCAGCAGGCGACTTACAGCATTTTCACTATGACCGACGACTATTTCGACGACGTAATCGAAGGCAAGCATGAATACGACAATCTCAACGAAGCGGATTTTGAGCAGGGCGACCGGGAGCTCGTTGAGAAGGCGCTTGGGAGCATTGAGTCAGCGAAGCAGCTGGTGCAGCTGGACAAAGAAGAGATACTGATGATAATGGCGAAACTGATAGATTTCTACAAGAAGGCTTACGGCTGGAACCCAAACATCGACATGGGCGAGATACTTCGGAGGACAGACAACCGGGGGTACCTGCTGCGCACCAGGATCAGGGCCTGCGTCGAGTACTTGGACCAGCTGTATCAGTACAATGAAGTCTCGGACATTAAGATAAACGAGCTGGGGCAGGCCAGCTACGAAGAAGATTTGCCTTCCTTGGAAGGTTTGGCGGAGATGCAGGTTTAATGAATCAAATTATAGAACAAACCATCTCCTGGGACAAAATAGGGGTTCATGACAGAAGCGAATACAAGTACGCTCTGGGCAATGCCAGAATTTCTAAAGACAGGCAGGTGCTGACGGTCAGCATGGACCTGAATTTCATCATACCGCATTCCGACATTTGTACACTGAAACAGAAAATAAAAGGGAAAGCTTCCGGCGTTGGCGACGTCGAGTTTGCTTTCAACTACAAGAACCTGGTTCTTACCGAGCAAGAGGCGGTAAGGGGCTACCTTCCATACGCAGCAGAGGAAGCAGCAGGAAGTTTTCCGGCGGCTGCGCGGGCTTTGATTACTGACGAATTCCTGATGGCTGACGGTGCGCTGACCCTCTACACGTCGGAAGGCGCTGCGGCCGAAGAGCTTGGCAGGTCCGCAACGTCCCTCTTTGAGGGGATGTTCATGAAAACCCTAGGGCTTGACAAGAAAATAAGCTTTGAAAGCCGAGGTGGGGAGCTTGCCGAGAAAGCCCCCAAACCTTCGAAGAAGAAGGCTGACGGGCGGGGGGCTGGCGCCAAGGGCAAAAATAGCGGCATCATAAAACGCGTAACAGGCGACGCCGTGGCGCTGAGGCATGTTTCCCCGGACAGCGGCAGCGTGGTGGTTGAAGGCGAATTGTTCAAAATGAGCCAGATGACCATAAAGAGCGGGAACAAGCTGGTGACGCTCCTTGTCACTGACAAGACGACTTCAATCTGCGGAAAAGCGTTTTTGACAGACGAAAAGTGGGACGAACTGAGGAGCTACCTGAAAGAAGGCGATTTTGTAAGGCTGCAGGGCGAAGCCGAATGGGACAAATTCGAAAATGCGACGGTGCTTTCCGTAAAAGGAGTAGAAAAAGGCCATAAGCACGTCAGGGAGGATCATAGCGAGAACCCAAGGGTTGAGCTTCACGCACACACAAAGATGAGCGCTATGGACGGGCTGAACGACGTTGAGGAGATGGTTAAGCTTGCGGCGTCGTGGAACCACAAGGCAATAGCCATCACCGACCATGGGGTCGTCCAGGCTTTCCCGGACGCGGCGAAGGCGGTGAAGGGCGGCAAGCTCGGCATAAAAATCATATACGGAGTCGAGGGGTACTTTTTCGACGACGGAAAATACACAAAGCCTGATGGGGGCATCGACTACAAAAAGCCGGCTACCTACCATATTATAATCCTTGCTCGGACAAGGGAGGGGCTGAAAAACCTGTACAAACTGGTTTCCATGTCGCACCTTGAATACTTCTACAAAAAGCCGCGCATACCGAAATCCGTACTGAGTGCACACAGAGAGGGCCTGCTAGTAGGCTCCGCGTGCCAAGCCGGCGAGGTGTACAGGGCTGTGCTTGAGAAAAAAGGCGAGGGTGAAGCCGAAAAACTGGCGGGGTTTTACGACTACCTAGAGGTGCAGCCACTGATCAACAACCAGTTTCTGATTGACAACAAGACGGTTTCGGGCGTTGAGGAGCTCAAGGAAATCAACAGAAGGATAGTCGAGCTGGGTGAGAGGCTGGGGAAGCCGGTCGTCGCCACCTGCGACGCTCATTATCAAGATCCCGAAGACGCGTTGTACAGAAAAATACTGATGGCGGGGCAAGGCTACAAGGATCTGGAAGGCGACGAAGGGCTGTATGTCAGGACGACTGAGGAAATGCTGGAAGAATTCAGCTATTTGGGCAAGGACAAGGCGAATGACGTGGTCGTGGTTGCGCCGAACGCGATCGCTGCATTGGTTGAGGACATCAGCCCGGTCCCGGCAGAGAAGTGCCCGCCAAAGATCAAGGACGCCGACGAAACGCTGAGGGAAAGGTGCATGGAGCGGGCGTGGTCCCTGTACGGAAAGCCCTTGCCCGAGGCCATAGGGCAAAGGCTCGAAAGGGAGCTTGATTCCATCATCAACAATGGTTACGCGGTCATGTACGTTTCTGCCGAGATGCTGGTGCAGAAATCCCTTGCAGACGGGTACCTAGTCGGATCGAGAGGCTCTGTCGGCTCGTCCTTGGCGGCGACTATGGCGGGGATCACGGAAGTCAACCCTTTGCCGGCGCATTACGTATGCCCCAGCTGCAAGCATTTCGAATGGGGCGACCCAGCCAAGTACGAGTGCGGAGTGGACATGGACGAAAAGAGCTGCCCAGAGTGCGGCAAGAGGATGAACCAAGACGGGTTCATGATACCTTTTGAGACGTTTCTCGGGTTTGAAGGCGACAAGGAGCCTGACATCGACCTGAACTTTGCCGGCGAGTACCAAGTGTGCGCGCACAAGTACGTTGAAGAGATATTCGGCAAGAATAACGTGTTCAGGGCGGGGACCATCGGTACGATAGCAAGCAGGACGGCTTACGGGTTTGTCATGAAGTATTTCGAAGAGCGCGGCATTCCTCTGAACAAATGGGAAGCAGACAGGCTTGCAATGTGCTGCACCGGGGTCAGGAGGACCACAGGGCAGCACCCGGGAGGGATAATCATAGTACCACAAGGCCGTGAGATATATGAATTCTGCCCTGTGCAGCACCCTGCCAACGACACTGGGACGGACATAGTGACCACACACTTCGATTACCACGCCATTGACAAAAACCTGTTCAAGCTGGACATACTTGGCCACGACGCGCCATCGATGATAAGGCACCTGCAGGACATGACCGGGGTGGACCCGCTAACGCTGCCGCTCAAAGACGCAAAAGTCAACAGCATTTTCAACGGCATTGAGGCGCTGGGGATAAAGGCGGCCGATTACAAATACACTCATGGCAGTTACGGCATACCGGAGTTTGGGACACGCTTCGTCAGGCAGATGCTGGACGACACCAAACCCGAAAAGTTCGCCGACCTAGTCAAGATATCCGGGTGCTCCCATGGCACGAACGTCTGGCGAAACAATGCGCTGGATTACATAAAGAGCGGGACGGCGACGATGGACGACATCATTTCAACAAGAGACGACATAATGAGGTTCCTTATCCTGAAGGGCCTTCCGAACAACGACGCTTTCAGGATAATGGAGAGCGTCAGGAGGGGCGAGGGCGTAAAAGAGAAAGAGGCTGACCTCATGAGGCAAAATGGCGTTCCCGAGTGGTACATCGAGTCGTGCAGGAAAATCGAGTACATGTTCCCCCGGGCGCACGCCGTGGCATACGTCATGATGGCTTACAGGATAGCGCATTTTAAAGTGTATCACCCGGTGGAGTTTTATGCGGCGTACTTCACGACGAAAGCAAGCAATTTCGACGCAGACACGATATTGAAGGGGCCAGCTGCAATACTTGACAGGATATCAGCGGTAGAGGTGAAAGGGAAGAGCGCCACCCAGAAAGAAGAAGACGAGGCAACGGTGTTCGAAGCGGCGTATGAGATGTACTCGAGAGGCCATGAATTCTTGCCGGCGAGGATCGAGAGTTCTTTCGCGTCGAAGTTCACGGTAATGGACGGAAAAGTCCTGATGCCGCTGCTTGTGCTTTCGGGGCTTGGGGAAACAGCCGCCAAGGCGATTGCAGAGGAGCATGAGAAGAGGCCGTTCAATACAATTGATGATTTAAGGGAAAGGGCAAAGGTCAACAAGACAGCAATCGAGGCGCTGAGGAAGCACGGTGCCCTTGATGGGCTGCCTGAGTCGGACCAGCTTAGTTTTTTCCAGTAAGGGTATAAAAGCGCACCCCATTGCAACGATGAAAGGAGAAAACCTGAGATGACAGCTTTTACACTCAAAATTATTGCAACCGCAAGCATGCTGACAGACCACGTCGGCGTCGTTTTCGACGTGCCGGCGGTTTTTCGCGGGATAGGCAGAATAGCCTTCCCGATTTACGCCTTCATGATTGCCCAAGGCTGTGTGCACACAAAGAACATCAACAGGTACCTAGCGCGGCTCGGAATTTTCGCCATCATTTCCGAGATACCCTACGACATGGTGTTCTCAGGCAAAAATGCAGCTATTGACTTTTACGCGGATGTTAGCTTCTTGAACAGCACCAACATATTTTACACGCTTTTCCTCGGCGTTGCCTGCATCGCCTTGTACGAAAAGCTTAACACGTTGCGCATCCCACAGGTTTTTCCGGGAAAAGGGGAAAACGGGGAAGTCGCCGTGGGGCAAAGGTTATTTTCGCTCATTGCGGTGCTGCCGCCGGCACTGGCTGCATACGCCCTTGACGTGGACTACGGCGTGTTCGGCGTCTGCTGGATATTCGCGCTGTACCTAGCCGGACCTGGAAACAAGATAACGCGGGGCTTGGTTTTAGCCGCCGGCGCGGTGTGCCTGTATTGGTACTCTATATTCTACCTGTCGTTTGCGATAGTTCCCGTCGTTTGCGTTTCGCTGTACAATGGGAAGCAGGGGCCGAAAGCGAAATGGGCGTTTTATGCTTTTTACCCGGTGCACTTGGCAGCGCTGGCTCTGGCTTATTCTGCCCTCAATTGGTGATATTTGAGAAATAAACTCACAATTTGTGAAATAAGCTCTTGCAATCACCGGATTTTTGTGATAGGATATTTGTTGAAGTAATAGGCGTGCAAGAGAGTGGGTGATGCCCACTCTCTGATTTTGTGAACGAAGCAACGGTAGGGGAGGACTGTGGTGCCAAAGAAAAAAATCACTGAAATTGCAACGGAAGAACTGGATAGTTTCCTTCAGAGCAATGGCTACGAGTTGTACGGCACCCAGTTTGTCAAAGAGGGCAGGGACTGGTTTTTGCGCATTTTCATAGATTGGGCAGAGGCCTCCGGCAGTAGGCACATAGGCACCGACGACTGCGAAAAGGTCAGCAGGTTCCTGAGCAGGCGCTTGGACGAGCTGGATCCGATTGAGCAGAACTACTACCTCGAAGTTTCTTCACCGGGGCTGGACAGGGCGCTGCGAAAAGAAAAAGATTTTGCAAAGTATGCAGGAAAGGAAGTTGAAGTCGGTTTGTACAAAGCTGTTAACGGCAGGAAGGCGTATTCAGGCACCTTGAAGGGCCTTGAAGACGGCGAGATTGTGATAATCGGCGAAAAGGGGAGCGAAATGAGGTTCCCAAGGGAGCAGGTCGCAAAGGCCAAGCTCAAAATCGTTCTATGAATGTGAAGGAGCATCGTTTCAAGCACAATCGAAATAGTAAGGGGAGGGGTCAGCAGTTAAATGAACAGAGAGTTTATCAGGGCAATTGAAGAACTTGAGAAGGAGAAGGGCATCTCAAAGGACGTCCTTATTGAAGCAATCGAGCTTGCGTTGCTATCGGCATACAAAAAGAATTACGGTACTTCGCAAAACGTCAGAGTCAATGTGGACAGGGAAGAAGGCGACATAGCCGTTCTTATGCGCAAGGACATAGTGGAAACCGTCCAAGACGACTTCGTTGAAATTTCCCTTGATGAAGCAATGGAAATCGACAACAGGTTTGTTGCCGGCGATTTCGTCGAATACCAAGTAACGCCAAGGGATTTCGGGAGGATTGCAGCGCAGACAGCAAAGCAGGTAGTCGTCCAGAGGATCAGGGAGGCGGAAAGGGGCATGGTGTTCGACGACTATGTAAACAGGCAAGGCGAAATCGTGACAGGTGTCGTTCACAGGATCAGCAACGAGACTGTCTTCATAAACATGGGCAAGGCCGAAGGGATACTTGCAACAACGGAACAGGTGCCAGGGGAGACGTATACAGTGAACGAAAGGATCAAGGTGTACGTAATGGACGTGAAAAAGACCACAAAAGGACCACAGATTTATCTTTCGCGGTCCCACCCGGGAATCGTAAAAAAACTATTTGAATTGGAAGTGCCTGAGATTCAGGACGGCAGCGTAGAGATCAAGAGCATTGCAAGGGAGGCAGGCTCTAGGACCAAGATTGCGGTTTACACGGACGACGACAACATAGACCCTGTCGGTGCCTGCGTAGGCGCGAGGGGAAACAGGGTGCAGAGCATTGTTGACGAGCTGTTTGGCGAGAAAATCGACATTATAACATGGAGCGAGGACACCGAAACGCTCATCGGCAAAGTGCTGAGCCCGGCAAAGGTTGAAAAAGTAGTCGTATCCGAAGAAGAAAAATCGGCGGTGGCGATAGTACCAGACTATCAGCTGTCCCTTGCGATAGGCAAAGAGGGGCAGAACGTAAGGCTTGCCGCAAAGCTTTGCGGTTGGAAAATCGACATCAAGAGCCATTCGCAGTATTTTCAAGAATATCCGGAAGAAGTCCAGTATCTCGAAGGGGAGGCCGAATGAAAAATGCAAAAACGCCCATGAGAAGGTGCGTCGGGTGCATGGAGTCAAAACCGAAAAACGAACTTATCAGGATAGCGGGGTACGAAGGCAGGGTGTCGATAGATCCAACAGGCAGGGCAAAAGGACGCGGCGTCTATTTGTGCCCAAGGGAAGACTGCTTTGCAAAAGCGGCTAAAAGAAGAGCAATTTCAAGAAGCGTTGAAATTGAAATCACAAAGGAGAGAATGGAAGAACTCGTGGAGGAACTTAAAGAGTATGCGAAAAAAAATCCATAGTTATTTAGGGTTCGCAAAACGGTCGGGCAATTTGGTTTCGGGTTACAACGCGTGCATCCGCTCAATGAGCAGGAGAAAAATAAAGCTTCTTGTCCTTGCCGGGGACTTGTCCGAGAATTCGCTCTCGAAAATGACAAAGGAAGCTGAAAAATGGAAAGTTCCGTATCGCGTATTCAGCTGCATTGATGAAATATCATGGATGACAGGGCAAACGGGGGTAGGGATTTTGGGAATTACTGAAAAAAATTTCTCGAACATAATAGCAAAGGAGATTGACGAGTCGCGGTCTTCAGAAGGGGAGGTCTTCCAATGACAACAAAAGTGCACGAATTAGCGAAAGAATTGAATCTAACCAGCAAGGTAGTGCTGGAGAGACTGGCTGCAATGGGTGTTCCGGCAAAAGGCCCAATGAGCGCGGTATCTGATATTAACGCAACAGCAATCAGAAATAGAGTTACAAGCAAGAAAGCGGATACCGAGACTAAAATTGTCAAGATTGTCCCCAAGAAAACCGAGCAGACAGACGAGCCTCGGGTTGTTGTAAAAGCTACAACGGTCAAGCAGCCGTTAGGGGCAGAGCAAAAAATACAGAAGAGACAGGAGAAGCCTCCGGAAAGAGCCAATCTGGCAAAACCTCCGGCGGGGAAGCCAATAATAACCAAAGAGCTGGACAGCAGGCCCAAACCACCTGTGGGAACGCCTGTAATTTCAGTAGAGATCTCCAGCAGGGCAGTGCCAAGGCCCGATGCCCCAAAACCACGGGCCGGGGGCGATGGGCACCAAGAATTTGAAACGGATTTGAGAGATGCTGCTCACGAGAGGGATGTGCCTGTCAAACCAGATAAGGAGATACCCCCTGCCAAGGCTGACAGAGCCGGAGAAACTGTTGATACGGTCAGTAACGGGAAGCCTCCCGAAGCGGACAAGGGCAGAGACGGGAAGCCTGACAGGCCAGACAGGGAAGCAGAGCAAACCAAGGCAGACAGGGACAGCAGGCCCACCGGGGCAGACAGGGACAGCAGGCCGCCAAGGACGGACCGGGACGGCAGGCCCGCCGGGGCAGACAGGGACAGCAGGCCGCCAAGGACGGACAGGGACGGCAGGCCCACCGGGGCAGACAGGGACAGCAGGCCGCCAGTGAGGACGGACAGGGACGGCAAGCCGCCCGTTAGGACGGACAGGGACGGCAAGCCCGTTAGGACGGACAGGGACGGCAGACCGCCAAGGACGGACAGGGACGGCAGGCCCACCGGGGCAGACAGGGACAGCAGGCCGCCAAGGACGGACAGGGACGGCAGGCCGCCAGTGAGGACGGACAGGGACGGCAGGCCGCCCGTTAGGACGGACAGGGACGGCAAGCCCGTTAGGACGGACAGGGACGGCAGGCCGCCAAGGACGGACAGGGACGGCAAGCCCGTTAGGACAGACAGGGACGGCAGGCCGCCAAGGACGGACAGGGACGGCAAGCCCGTTAGGACGGACAGGGACGGCAAGCCCGTTAGGACGGACAGGGACGGCAAGCCCGTTAGGACGGACAGGCCTAAATACCAAAACGACAGGCTGCAAAGACATGATGCAAAGGCAGACAAGCCAGAAACAACAACAGGCGATGCGAAAACGCTGTCCAAGAGAAGCGACAAGCTACAAAAGAGTACGAAAGACAGCAAGGATCATGGCAAATACGCCAAAACCGAGCAGGCGAAAAAACCCAAATACGTAGCGAAAGAACGCTCGCTGGAAAAGCAGCCGAAACCGAAAAAGCAGGTGCGACAGAAACCTGTTGTCGTGGAACCCGAAATCAATATGGCCGACCTGCCGGTCGGCACGAAAATCATCAATGTACCAATAACGGTGGCGGGTTTTTGCGAGCAAGTTGAAGTTTCAACTTCTGCAGTGATAATGAGCTTGATGAGGCTTGGAATCATGGCGAACATAAATCAGAACATAGACGAGGACACAGTCCTTGTCTTGGCCGAGGAACTGGGCATCAGCGTCGTAATTGGGAAAATCGCCGATGACGTCATTGAGGAAGGCATCGAGCTGTTCAAGGACAAAGAGGAGGATCTGTATCTAAGGCCACCGATCATAACAGTGATGGGGCATGTGGATCACGGAAAGACTTCGCTGCTTGACGCCATTCGAAAAACAAATGTCACAGCATCTGAATCAGGAGGGATAACGCAGCACATCGGCGCGTCGGAAGTGACTATCAACGGGCAGAAGATAGTGTTTTTGGACACTCCCGGACACGAAGCCTTTACAGCGATGAGAGCCAGGGGCGCACATGTGACTGACATTGCCGTGCTTGTCGTGGCGGCAGACGACAGTGTTAAGCCCCAAACTGTAGAGTCGATCAGCCATGCTAGGGCGGCAGGAGTCCCTATGATCGTCGCTATTAACAAAATAGACAAACCAGCAGCAAACATAGATAAAGTCAAGCAGGATTTGTCTGCCCATGGAATCTTGGTAGAGGACTGGGGCGGGAGCACCATCAGTGTCCCTGTCTCCGCAAAATCAGGAGAAGGCATCGTGAACCTGCTTGAGATGATACTGCTGCAAGCCGAAGTTCTCGAACTAAAAGCGAACCCCGACAGGCTTGCAAGCGGTACAGTGATAGAAGCCCGGCTAGACAAAGCCAAAGGCCCCGTAGCGACGCTCCTTGTGCTTAACGGTACCTTGCAGAGCGGTATGAGCGTTGTGGCAGGGACATGCGCCGGCAAGATAAGGCTAATGACGAGCTTCAAAGGGGACACCATCAAAGAAGCAGGACCTGCGACAGCGGTGGAAATACTCGGGCTTACAGAAGTTCCTGAAGCCGGCGACGAGTTCAACGCCGTAAAGGAAGACAGAACAGCCAGGGATATCGCTGAGCACAGAAAGATCAAGCTGAGGGAGGAAATATTGGCAAGGAATGCCAGCACCACCCTTGAAAAACTGTTCAGCCAGATACAGGAGGGGGAAGTCAAAGAGCTTAACCTCATCATCAAGGGGGACGTCCAAGGATCAGTTGGGGCGCTGGAGGCTTCCCTTGAAAAGCTGAGAAATGAAAACGTCAGAGTGAGGATCATCCATTCAGGCGTCGGCACTGTGACAGAATCCGACGTGATGCTGGCAGGGACCTCTGGGGCTGTTATCATCGGGTTCAACGTACGGCCCAGCACGGCCGTCTCGTCGATGGCAGACAGGGAGAAAATAGAAATCAGGACCTACAGAGTCATCTACGATGCCATAAACGACGTAGAAGCAGCTATGAAGGGCATGCTTGACCCTGTCTTCAAGGAAGTGGTTTTGGGCAGATTGGAGATAAGGAACATATTCAAAGTACCCGGGACAGGCAATGTCGGAGGTGCTTACGTCACCGACGGAAAGATTGCGAGGAACGCTGAAATCAGGCTTGTAAGAGACGGGATAGTCGTACACGAGGGCAAAATCGCTTCGCTGAGAAGATACAAAGACGACGTGAAGGAAGTCATGCAAGGGTTTGAGTGCGGCATAGGGCTGGAAAACTACGGCGACATACACGAATTGGACATTGTTGAATGCTTTATAATGGAGGAAATCCAGAGAGCGTAAAGGGTACCAAACATGAGGAAAACATACAGGCAAGGCCGTTTGGGCGAAGAGATACGGAAAATAATAAGCGACCTGTTGCTTCGGGACATAAAAGACCCGCGCCTGTCGGGAATAGTAAGCATATCCGCAGTGGAACTTACTTCAGACGGAAGCTATGCCACGGTTTACGTGAGCAGCTTAGGCAGCGGCGAAGGCAGAAGCGGCGAGCAGGCTGACATCCTCGCGGCGTTCAGCAGCGCAAAGGGGCTGATAAGAAGGGAGATAGGCAGGCAGGTCAAGCTGAAGCATATCCCGGAATTGATCTTTAAAACGGACAATTCAATGGAATACGGCCGGCACATAACAAAAATAATTGACAGCCTTGGAATAGAGCACGAAAATCCCGAATAAGAAAACTACAGGGGCAAGGGGTTATATTATGAATAAGAACAATACAATGAAAGAAATATGCGAAGCGCTGGCACGGGCGGACACGGTATTGATATTCCCCCACATTTCCATGGACGGGGACACTTTAGGCTCGTCGATAGCGCTTTGCAAGGGGTTTAGGGGTTTAGGGAAAACCGCGCATGTGTTGATTGAAGAAGAAATTCCGGAGTACCTTAAATTTATTGACGACGGGTCATGCACTTTTGACCTTGATGTCATCAGTGAGCCGGATTTGTGCATCTGTGTCGATTGTGCGCATATTGAGCGTTTCATACACCGCAAAGACAAGTTTTTTGAAGGCAAGGTAACCATGTGCATAGACCATCACAGAACTTCAGAATGCTTTGCGGACTTCAACCATATCGACCACAGTGCAGCGGCAACCGGAGAAATCGTCTTTAACGTGCTGAACGAGATGGGGGTAGCGATTGACAAAGGCATAGGAGAAGCTATTTACGCGGCGATCATAACGGATACAGGAAACTTCCAATATTCAAACACGAGCGTCAATTCCCACCTTATTACGGCAGAGCTCTTTAACTTGGGCATCGACCACAGCTACGTGTGCATGATGCTGTATCAAAACGACCGGATCGAGAAGCTTCACATATCCGGCAAAATACTGGGCACGATCAAGATGATGGCACAGGGCAAGGCTGCGATGGCATACGTAACACGGGACATGCTGGAAAGAGCCGGGGCGCTGATGACGGACACGGAAGGCACTTCGGAAATCCTGCGCAACATTAGCGGGGTCGAGCTCAGCCTGTTTGCGAAAGAAACGCAGTTTGACGAAACAAAATTCAGCATACGTTCGAAAACCTGGGTCGACGTCTCAGAGATTTCAATGAAATACAAAGGCGGGGGGCACAAGAGGGCTGGTGGGTTCACTATAAAAAAACCTGCTTTTGAAGCAATAAAAATGATAGAAGCTGACATCGAAGAATATTTCGCGAGTCACAGCGGTGAAAATGATAACTGAAGGCATAATCAATCTAAACAAACCTAAAAACATGACTTCGCACAGCTGCGTACAGGCAATACGAAGCATCACCAAAATCAAGCGGGTTGGGCACATAGGAACCCTCGATCCGCAGGCAGAGGGGGTGTTGCCTATTTGCATCGGGGGCGCAGCAAGGGTTTCCGAGTACTTGGACTTGGATTTCAAGAAGTACAGGTGCGAAATGCAGCTGGGCCTTTCCACGCAGACGCAGGACATCTGGGGGGAGACAACCCGTGACGTCAGGGAGGAACTGGCAAAGAAGGCAGAAATTACCCGCGACTGCGTGCATGAAGTGTTCGCTTCGTTTGTTGGCTTGATTGAACAGGCGCCGCCGAAGTATTCCGCTGTCAAGGTGGCAGGCAAAAGGCTTTACGAGTACGCGAGGGCCGGAGCGCCTGTTGAGATCAAAAAAAGGGAAGTGTTTGTTAAGGAGATATCAATACGGAAAATCAACCTAGTGGACTACACGGTTTCATTTGACGTGACGTGCTCCAAAGGTACATACGTCAGGGCGCTTTGCAACGACGCCGGCGAAATCCTAGGGTGCGGAGGCGCGATGAGCAGCCTGACACGGCTGGCGAGCGGGGTGTTCGCAATAGAGGACGCGGTTTCCCTTGAGGACATCAGGCATTTTGACGAGGAGGGGATAAACAGCGTCGTCAAGCCCGTTGACTACCCGCTTGTCCATTTCGGCAGTGTTGTCATACTTAGTGAAGAGGCTGCTGCCCGGTTTGTGAACGGCGGCTATTTGGCTTTTAGTGAGGCATTTTTTGACGAAGAGCCTGCGTATGCGGTAAAAACACCGCCGATACCAATCCGTGGGGAGTACAAAAGGGCATACAAGGCGTATGCGGCGAAAAATAGTGAAATTGTGTTTCTCGGCGTTGCTTTCTGCGATGAAAATCATGAAAAATTCAAGGCAGACAAAGTGTTCTTTAGGGGAAATATTTGATGAACCTGTACAATTCGCTGGAAGAGATAGGCGACATAGAGGGGACTGCCATAGCACTGGGCAATTTCGACGGCGTTCATTTAGGCCATCAGGAACTGATCAGGCAGACAGTTAAGGCAGCAACGGGATCGCGTTTAAAGAGCGCGGTTTTTACGTTTTCGAACCACCCCAAAAACGTGCTCATGAACGGGGAGGCAGTCAAGAACATACTGTACCCAAGCGAGAAAGCTGAGATGATCGAAAGCTTCGGCGTTGATTACATGTTCAACGTCCCCTTTGACGACGGGATGCGACGCATGGAAGCGGCTGAGTTCATTGAAAAGGTGCTGCTGGCAAAACTGAAGATGCAGGAAGCCTACTGCGGGTTCAACTTCAAATTCGGGCACAGGTCTTCAGGAAACGCAGAGACCCTAGCAGCAGAAAGCGCAAAAGGTCGTTTTAGGGCGCATGTGCTCGAACCGGTCGTGGTTGACGGTGAAGTCGTGTGCAGTTCGCGGGTCAGGGAGTGCATTGAGCAGGGGGACGTGGCTAGGTGCAGGAAACTCATGGGGCGGTGCTATTCGGTTGTCGGAGAAGTAGTAGTAGGCAATAGGCTGGGAAAGACGATAGGGTTTCCCACGTCGAACCTAGTAGTGGACGATGCCATGGTTTCGCCGGCGAACGGCGTCTACATCACGTATTGCATGCACAACGGCAAGAGGTACCCCAGCGTGACCAACGTGGGGAACAGACCCACAGTCGGCGAGTCCCGCAAAAACATGGAGACTCACATTTTCGATTTCAACAAAGATCTGTACGGCAAGGCGATACGTGTGGAATTCCTCGAGAGGATGCGGGACGAAAGGAAGTTCGAAAGCATGGACGCGCTTGCCGGACAGATAAAGAAGGACTGCGTTATGGCAAAAGACTATCACGAAAGCTAGGCAGAGCCGCTTTTGCTCCTAATGTGGTCGCCGATTTTTTTGTCTTCGACGCTTATGTGCTTAATAAGCCAATCCACTAGATTCTTGTTGAGACTTGCAGTAAGAGCCACGCTGGGCCCGTTTTGGTCGAATTCCTTTTTGAGCCCTTCGACAGTGGCTGTAAAATTTGCATGAATCTGTTTGTGGGCGGCCATACCAGGGTACGCATACTGTGCCTGAATCCTTTCCTCAGCCCCAAAATGCTGCTTCGTGTAACTGATTACAAAGTTCAGAGTTTTTTCGATGGTAGCGCGCCCCTGCCCTTTGGTGCAGGCTTCCATGAGTTCTTCGATGGCTTTGACAAGTTTTCTGTGTTCTGCGTCGATGGCGGGCACGCCGACCAGCAGAGAATCTTTCCAGTAAGTCATAGATTTTCCTCCTTATGGCATTTGTTTTGAATTATGTCATTATTTTATCACATCTGCGCCGGTTTTTCAATTGGCTGATATGCGAATATCTTGCGGTTTCGTGGCAGCGATGCTATAATAATCTCGAAAGTCAGCAATTGAGAAGTATTCGGAGGACGATAGCTTGATCATAAAACGGAAAATATATCAAAAAATGCTTAACTGGAAACGGACTAGCAACGGCGCAAGCGCACTATTGATAAAAGGTGCGCGACGGGTAGGAAAGAGTTTTATTTGCGAACAATTTGGGAAAAACGAATACAAAAGTCTTATTATAATTGATTTTGCTAATGTCTCAGGAGAGATAACGGATGTCTTTGAACATGAAAGCACTAACCTAGACTTTTTTTTCAACAAAATTTCAACTTATTACGGCGTTAAACTCCATAAACGAGAAAGTCTCATTGTGTTCGATGAAGTTCAGCGATATCCGAAAGCGCGGCAGTTAATAAAATATCTGGTGGCAGATGGCCGATACGACTATGTAGAAACAGGTTCGCTTATCTCGCTTAAGCAACATGTCAAGGACATAGTGATTCCCTCGGAAGAGGAATCAATCGAGATGCACCCTCTTGATTTTGAAGAATTTCTATGGGCTATGGACGATCAAACTTTAGTGCCGTATGTGCGCGATTGCTTTGAACAAGTAAAACCTTTAGGCCCGGCATTGCATCGCAAGATAATGAATGATTTCCGCCAATTTCTTTTGGTTGGAGGTATGCCGCAGGCTGTTTTGGAATATGCGAACAGTAAAGACTTTGCCGCCGTCGATCTGGTAAAGCAAAGGATTTTGGTACTGTACAGAAACGATATTTCAAAGTTTGCCAGACAATACGAAAGCAGAGTAAACGCAATCTATGACAATATCCCCGGGCAGTTGGCAAAGAAGGAAAAAATGTACAAACTCTCGTCAATCAGCAAAGATGCCAGGATGCGAAGATATGAAGATGCGTTCATGTGGCTTTCCGACGCCATGATTGTTAACCCATGCTTCAATACTACGGACCCCGGTATTGGACTTGCGCTGAGTAGCGATAACAGTACGCAAAAGATATATATGGCTGATACCGGGCTGCTTATATCGCATGCTTTCAGGGATAACGAGTACATCGACAACGAACTGTACCGTGCAATATTGTTTGACAAGCTTGGCATAAATGAAGGCATGATTATGGAAAACGCAGTGGCTCAGTTGCTGAGATCCAGCGGCCACCGCCTGTATTTCTATTCGAGATACGATAGCAGCAATAGACAAAACACAATGCAGATTGATTTTATTATAACCAAGGACAAAAAAGTCAGCCCTATCGAGGTCAAGTCGTCCGGTTACCGGGAACACTCGTCCCTTGACAAGTTTAGGAGCAAATTCTCGTCAAAACTCGGCAATGCCTATGTCCTGTACCAAAAAGATGTTGTGGTCAAAGATGGTATCATTCATTTGCCGCTCTATATGGGGATGTTTTTGTAGTGTGTTATCCGTCGATATCGTGACAATATTACATATTACTTCTCGCGGTTTCGTGACAGCTATAATATTTGCGGCCTCACCGGATAAAGCTTGCATTAATTGCAGACAAAGGTTATTATAAGTTATGAACAACAACATTTTGCAGGAGGTAAATGAATGATTATTATTGGTGAAAAAATCAACAGCACGCTTAAAGCGATAAGGCCAGCGATCGAAAACTACGATGCTGACGCAGTAGCGGATCTTGCCAAGCGGCAATTTGAAGCCGGGGCGGACTACATCGACATCAATGCGGGGGTTTTTGTCGACGATGAGCCGGAAAGGCTGGCATGGCTCGCAAAGACGGTACAGGACACAGTGGACGCGCCGCTCACGATAGACTCCCCAAGCGCAGTGGCCATCCGCAAGGCTTTGGAAGCCAACAGGAACCCAAAAGTGATGATCAACTCCATCACAGACGAGCCGGCTAGGTTCAACGAGGTAATGCCTCTTGTGGTAGAATTCAAGACAAGCATCGTGGCGCTTTGCATGGACGCGACCGGAATGCCGGAAACAGCGGGCGACAGGCTTTCCATAGCGGAGAGGCTGATTGAAAAGCTGACAAAGGAAGGCGTCGCTCTGGAGGACATTTACATCGACCCGCTGGTGAGGCCCATCAGCACCGGCATACACTACGGGAACGTGGCCATTGACACTATCCGCGAAGTGAGGAAGGAGTTTCCCGGGGTGCACGTTTCGTGCGGGTTGAGCAACATATCCTACAGCCTCCCGGCAAGGAAGCTGATAAACCAGGCGTTCCTGATAGCGGCTATAGGTGCCGGCATGGACGGGGCGATCATCGACCCGATGGACAAAAAGCTGGTGTCTATGATATACGCAGCCGAGGCGCTGTTCGGGCGCGACAATTACTGCAAGAACTACCTTAAGAAGTACCGAAGCGGGGAAATCGAAGCATAGCTTTCCATTCAAGACATGAGAACACACCATTTTGTACACCTGGCGGCGCAAGCCGCCTTTTTGTTGTACAATGGCGCCGATGTCAAATTAAACGCTCCCGCGATTAAAAAAAGCGGGGGCCAGTGAAAAGGAGGATAGGAAAGAAATGAAAAACAGGAGAAAACTGCAAAAGGCGCTGTCGTTCTTATTGACGGCAGCACTCGTCGCAACAATGGCCCCAGCGGTGGCGTTCATGGCGGCAAACTCAGACAACGCAGCAAAGGGAACGGAAGACGCTTTCGGTTTAATGTACGACAGCGACGTTGCTGCGATGGCAAAGGTCAGGGCCATTGTGGAAACATCCGTGAGGGGAGCGAAAAAAGAACAACTGATGGCAGAAATCGAGGGGGTGCTCGTCAAAGGCGGCACCAGCAAAGGCGTGGAACTGGCCATGCCCGGCGAAGCGAGGCGCAGGGTGGAGCTGGCTGTCGAGCAATCAAGAGAAGACCGCTTTATTGTCGCGTACAAAGAGGGCGCCGGCGACATACGAGGCTTGGCAGGCGAACACGGCATCGCCCAGTCGAACCGAATTGACGGCAGGACAGAGGTTTGGGTCATGTGCGAAAAAACGAACCCGGCAGAGCTTGCTGCTGCGCTCAGGGCGAACGGCGCAGACAGCCAGATAAGGTACGTACAGCCGGATTTCAGCATGGTGCCTTTCTCCGAAGAAGCCGGCTCCGGCGCAAGCGCGCAGGAAGAGCTGCTGCTTGGACTTGAGGTGAATGATGAATCCAGCGGCGCGCTGCAGGACGGCAATGAAGTTGTTGTGGCCCTGCTCGACTCAAAAATCGACACGTCCCACGACGGCTTGGCCGGCTGCTTCGCGCCGGGCTGGGATTTCACCATGAACAGCAGCGACGTTTTTTCTGACGGGGCGGAAGCAAGGCATGCAACTTCGCTGGCGGGCGTGATCAAGAATGCATCGGGCGGAAGCGCGAAGATCATGCCGCTGGTAATATTTGACACTTACGGGCGGGCAAGGACAAGCAGCATTATTGAAGCCCTGGCCTTTGCCGAAGCCAACGGGGCAAGCATTGCCAATTGCTCGTTCGGAAGCAGCGAATGCAACATTGCGCTGAAAGAAGCAATGGAAAGCTCAAGCCTCTTCATATCGTGCGCCGTGGGCAATTCGCGGCAGGACCTTGGCGAGAAGCCCGTTTTCCCGGCCTGTTTCAGGCTAGGCAACCTAGCCGGCGTAGCCAGTGCGAACGCAGATTCGTCAATAAGCTATTTCAGCAACTACAGCGGCGCAGACATAGCGGCAAGGGGAAGGGACGTCTACAGCACGCTGCCCGGGAACTCTTACGGGAAAACGAGCGGGACGTCGATGGCGGCTGCAGAAGTCTCGGGGTCCGCTGCAGCCGTGCTGAGCCTTGACGGAAGCCTTGACGCGGCAGCGCTCAAAAGCAGGCTCGTCAGAACCGGGGACAAGCTTGCGCACCTTAAAAACAAGGTGACTGACGGGCGAAGGCTCAATTTGGAAAACGCCCTCGCGGATATCGAGCAAACAGAGGAGACGACAGCAGAATACGCCGACGACTTCGACGCCCACGGCTGGCAGCCTTCGCAGGAGGGCCGCTACGGCCTGTTTTCAGGGGGGGCCGGCCCTGCCGGCATCTCTGCGGGCAACCTCCACAGCTTGGTTGCGATGGACGACCAAAGCGTTTGGAGCTTTGGCGACAACACCTTCGGGGAGCTTGGCGACGGCAGCGCGGCCGGCGCCGCCCTCCCTGTGCAGGTGGTCGGCATTAGCGACGCAGTGGCGGTGTCCGCAGGGGGCAGCCATTCGCTGGCCCTCACGGCAGGCGGCTCAGTGCTCGCCTGGGGCGACAACAGCTTCTACCAGCTTGGGATCGGGTACGACGGCGGGGAAGCGCCGGTGCCAAACGAAACCCCTGACCTTGACGGCATTGTAAAAATATCTGCGGGCGGGCTCCACAATTTAGCCTTGGATTCGTTTGGAATATGCTGGAGCTGGGGCGACAGCGAATTCGGCCAAGCCGGCCAAGGGAGGCGGGGCGACCCGTTCCGCCCATGGCCGCAGCAGATGGTTGAAATAGCAGGCATTGCGGACATCGCCGCAGGCGCTTACCACAGCCTTGCGCTCAGCACGGAAGGCGTTGTGTACGCCTGGGGGAGGAACGACTCCGGCCAGCTCGGGGACGGGACTTGCGACGACACCGAATACCCTGTTGAAGTGCTGGGGCTGCCTGAAATAGCGGCAATATCGGCAGGAGGGGCCCACAGCGCCGCCCTTGACGTCAATGGCGGCATTTGGACGTGGGGCGGCAACAGCTTCTGCCAGCTCGGCGCCGACTCGCTGGGGACCAATGCCCCAATTGAAGTCGAAAGCCTAAGCGGGGCAACAGGGGTGTCAGCCGGGGCGCTCCACAGCATAGCCTTGACTGACGGTAACCTGCTTTATGGCTGGGGTTGCAACGAGCAAAAACAAGCCGGCGAGCCCGGAGGATACCCAACGGTGGCTTATCCGCAAATGATAGGGAATTTTGCAGACGCTGCGGACATGTCAGCCGGGGGCTTCCACAACTTGGTGCTAAAGGCAGACGGAAGCCTTTGGGCCTTTGGGGACAATTCCAGCGGGCAGCTGGGCGACGGCAGCTTAACCGGTTCGGCCGAGCCGGTACTGGTATGGGGCGGCGGCTCGCCGCCCAGCGCAGGCAATTCTTTTGCCATCGGCGCGGTTTCCGGCACGGAATACGTGGTAGCGGTCAGGGCAGACAGCGTAAACAGCTTTGCGAACATGGAAATAACCTTGAGCTACGATACGTCGGTGTTCGACTTCAAGTCGGCAAAGGGCTTGCTCTCGGAGGCGCCTGTCCAAGGTGCGCCGGGGGAGATGACGTTTACGGTGGGCAAGGCAGTCCCCCTTGGGAAAGCTTACAGCGGGGCGATAGGGCTGGTCACCCTCAAGGCTAAAAAGACCGCAAACAGCACCGTTCAAATATCAAACTGAGCCGGAGGCAATTGGAAACCGGCCATCAATACAAGAAAATGCGAGAACACACGCAATCAGGAGGATGAAATGAAAAAGGGAATACTTAGAAGAACACTAAGCGTTGCACTGGCCGTCTGCTTCGCTATGGCAGGCATGCCGTCGGAAGCTCTGGCGAAAGCAGCCGCTGAAGAGGCGGAATTCAAAAAGATACTCAAAGCGTTTGACGAAGGCGAAAAGAACGTCTTTGACCCGGAAAGCGCAAAGGGCAAAAGCGAAGGCGCAGCCGGGCTTGGCACGGAAGCATACAGCGTCGGCGCGGAAGCGGCGGAGTACGTGACGGACAGGTTCATCGTGAAGTACAAAGAAGACAGCCATGCGCTGGGCGCTGTGAAGGCCGAAGCAAGCGAGGCGAGAAGCGCTCAGAAAGATCCGCTCGCCGGAGGGGAAAAGTCCAAGCCGGCGGCAGCCGAAAGGGCAAGCGTCGACCCAGCCACGGCGGGGTTCGCCGATACGGCAGCGTCGGCTGAGTTCATCGAGAAGGGCAGCCTGCTCGTGCTGCAGACAACGGAGGAAATGACGTTCAGCGAATTTTTGGGCACGCCGGACGCGCAGCGGGCGAGGGGTGAAATATCGTATATTCAGCCTGACTATATGATGGAAGAAGCTGCGCTTGACCCGTATTTATCAGAACTGTGGGGCCACAGCCAGACTTACAACCCGGCTGATTTTGCCGAAGACACATTTTTGCCTGACGAAGGCGCAATAACAAGCTCGCCGTATAGAATGGATGCAAGCGTAATTGAGGCATGGGAGACTACAAAAGGCGAAGGAGTAATAGTAGCGATCATTGATTCAGGAGTTGACGCAGAACATGAGGACCTTGTTGAGAATTTGCTGCAGAGCTACGACTTTACCAGCGCAACAGGCAGCTCGGGCGAGGAATGGGAAAGTGACAAATTGCATGGGTCGCATGTCGCAGGAATTGTCGCAGCGGTGGAAGGGAACGGCATTGGGGTAGCAGGAGTGGCGCCAAAGGCCGGGATTTTATCGTTGAAGGCTTTTCGAAACGGGATAGCGTATTCAAGTGACATAATAATGGCAATTGAGGTGGCTGAGGCAAGCGGCGCACGCATTGTGAATTGCAGTTTCGGCAGTTTTTATGATAATAGAGCATTGTTTGAAGCAATTGAAGGGAGCAGCATGGTTTTTGTCTGCTCGTCAGGCAATCAGCTCGTGAATGTAGATAAATATCCTGTATACCCATCGTCTGCCAAACTTGACAACGTGATATCGGTTACGTCCATTGAAAGGGACGGCAGGCTAAGTCCGTTTGCGAATTACGGTGAAACAGTTGACATCGCCGCGCCGGGAAGCGAGGTGTGCAGTACGATTCCAAACAACGGCTACGGCTGTATGGACGGCACTTCGATGGCTGCGGCGTACGTGTCAGGAACCTGTGCGCTTGTGGCATCGCTTGACGCAAGCAAGACGGCAGCTCAGATAAAAGAAAGGGTAATCGAATCGGCTGACCGAATCACAGGGCTTGACGGCAAGGTGAAAAATGGCAAAAAATTGAACGCCAGCTATGCGGTTTCTAGCAACTCAGCCCCGAACACAACAGTAATCGAAATTGCTGACGACAGAGAATTCCCCGATTATTCGCCATACGGAGACGAGCCGGATGGGTACAGTCTTTTTTCTGAAAACCATGTCAGCATAAGGGCACCGATGACAACACCGAGGTACGGAATCGGAGTCGTAAGCTATGACGACAAAGTCTATGCGATTGGCGGGATAGGCGTCGGTGGTGTTTACAGCAATAAGGTAGAAGTTTACGACCCCAAGACAGACGCCTGGGAGGAAAAAGCAGGCATGCCGACCGCATGCAGCTATTTCGGTGTAACCGTTATAGACAATTTGATTTATATTATTGGCGGCTACAACGGAGGATTGCTGAACAAAGTTCAGGTTTACAATGCAGAAATAGATGAATGGGAGTCTATGCCCCCGTCACACAACATGCCAATCCCGATGTTTGCGTTCACTGCAACCGCGCACAACGGGAAAATATATGCGGTAGGCGGCTTGAGGACCGGCACCAATCATCCATTGATAGCACGTTCAGACTTGTTCGAATACACCCCCAGTACAGGTGCATGGGTGCTTAAGCACACCGGCGCGTTAATGCCGAGGGCGAACCATGTTGCGGCATTGAGCGGCGACTTGTTGTATCTAGACGGAGGCCAAAGAAGCTATGGCGGTCTGCTGACCCCAGCAGAGGTTGTACACAACCTTGAGGAGAACACAGCTCGCCAAAATGGCCATACAAAGGTTAGAACCATGGATGCGGCTTCTTTCAATATCGGGAACTGGCTAGTTTATTCAGGAGGTAAAAGCACGTTTGGCTATATGTATGAGAGCAACATATACAGCAAGGACTTATCGGTATCCAATACGATGGAAGCGATTAAAGCAGCAAGCATGTATGTACCAAGGGCGGGGCACGGCATGTGCGAAATTGACGGCAGGCTCTACATCGTCGGAGGTGAAAACCCAAAGGGCATAGTAGCCACCACCGAAGAATTGGATCTGGGTTGGGGGAGCGTAACTGCACTTCCGGTTGAAATCAAGAAATTTACCCCCGTCGAGTGTGAGGGGAAACTGTACATAATCGGCGGAGAAAGGCTGATTGACAGCCAGAACAGGCGAGTTAAAACTGTTTACGAGTACGACCCGGCAACCAAGTCATGGAATGGCATGCAGGACATGCCGACTTTCTTGGAAGCCTTCGCAGTTGGCACGGCATATGGGAAGATATACGTGTTCGGAGGGAAAACATGTGGCACGGACATAGGTGCATCTGTTGAAACAGATGCGGTGTATGAGTTTGATCCGTCATCCGACACTTGGAATTCAAAAGCTCCGCTTGCAAGTGCCCGGTTCAACTTCAGCGCGGTTGAGCACAAAGGTAAAATACTGCTTGCAGGAGGGCAGATTGGGAACTCGGTACTGAACGATGTTATAGTATTCGACCCATTGAGCAACTCTTGGCAGCCGAAAAACAATTTGCCGTTCAACATATCGAACAATTTCATTACAACCCTTCACGAGAAAATCCATATAATTGGCGAAACAACGTCAGGTGGAATCACAACGGGCATTGTATTGGAATACGACGAGCTGGGTGACTCATGGAGGGTGGAAAGCGATTTTGGCGCTGCGTCCACGCCATACAAAAACCACATAGCTAATTCTTACGGCAGCTTGTTTGACTACAGCACGGCGGGCGGGCGCAGCATTTTCCGGAAATATGACCCTGTTTCTGAGAAAACTTTGACGTACGAGTCATTTTTGCCTTACAGCTGCATTCACAACGTAATGAGCTTCAATAACAAAGCATACATGTTCATTGGCCCCGAAGGTGGATATACGACTGAGATAGCTGTGCACAGGCCACCGGTGAACGTTTGGGGGGACACTTCCGGAGGAAGCAGCCAACTGGCAGACATGGGGCTTGTCGTCAGCGGCGGCGATATTATCCGCATTGGTGGGTTGAAGGAAGGGGAATACGGCTACCACGTGCCCTCTGATACTACTTGCAACATATCAATGGGGTTGCAGTTGCAACCCATGAAATACGCACGCGCAGGGCTTGCAGTAGGTGAAATTAACGGGAAAATATACGCAGCGGGCGGAAGGGATGGCATCGAGGAAGGCTATGTGGGGAGCAGGCACGTTGACTACAACACAGCAGTACAGTATCTAGAGGAATACAACCCATCGACAAACACGTGGTTGACGAAGCAGCCACTGCCGATAAAGTTGACTGACATGGCGTATGCGGTGAGCGAGGGCAAGCTGTACCTGTTTGGTGGGCACAGAGACAATGGAAGCGTGGTTAACACTACGTATATATACAACCCATCAAGCAATAGTTGGACAACCGGAGCCAGCATGTCCGCAGCAAGGTACGCCTGCAGTGCGGCAAAACTGTCCGACGGGAACATTTACATTGTTGGCGGCTACAACAGCGCAGGCGTACCGACAAACAAAGTTGAAGCGTACGACCCTGTAGCCAATCAATGGCTCACAAAAAGCGACATGCCAGAGGCGCTTGCGCACCAAGCGGTGGCTGGCATGAACAATTTGTACGCATTTGGCGGAATTAATGCTTCGGAGGCTAAACCGTTCATATACGAATATAGCCCTTCCGTTGACAAATGGACAAACTACGTTGGACCAGGCCCTGCATTGTACGGGTCAGGCGCAATAATCACAAACGATTTCCTGTATTTGCTGGGTGGGCTGGACATTACCGCTGAATTCTTCAACTTGTCCTACTACTTCCCGTTCGGGTCCTTGAACTCGGAATACCTGCATTTTGGCGATGAAAACATCAACCCTTCGGGCAACTTCGCTAGGACCTGCGTGGACATGGAGTACGCGGCGCCGGGGTTCAACATGGTGTTCTCCAGGACGTACAACTCGGGCGACGACCGGGAAAGCAGCATCAGCAGGGGCTGGACGTTCGGGTTCGAGTCCAAGCTCGCTGAGGAGGGGAACAGCCTCGTGGCGAGGCTCCCGAACGGCGGCGGCGTGACTTTCAGCGTCGACGCGGCTGGGGGGTACACGGCCAGGGACTCAAGGTGCAGCCTTGTGGAGCAGCCTGACGGCACGAGGGTGCTCACCACCCAGGACCAGTACTCCTACGGGTACAACTTGGACGGGGGCATGGTTTGGATGAAGGACAGGAACGGCAACGCCGTCACCATCACCCTGAACGGCAGCGGGCAGGTCACGGCCATACAGGACACGGCAGGCAAGCTGAGCAGCGTGGCCTATTCAAACAACCGCATCAGCCAAGTGACGGACCCGATAGGGCGCACGGTTGGCTACGCCTACGACGGCTCCGGCAGGCTGGAAACCGTAACTGGCCCAAGCGGGCGCACCAGCGGGTACGAGTACGACAATGAGGGCTACCTTTGCACGGTAAAGGACGCATGCGGCAACGCGGCCGAAACGGTAACCTACTACCCGAAGAACATGGACGAGCCCGCGCCAAAGGTGAGCACGGTCACGGACGCATCCGGCAAAACCGAGGCCTACGCCTACGACAAGCAGGAGGGGAAGATCACCGTCACCGACAACAACGGCAGGTCCACGGCCAAGTGGTTCGACAAGATGCTGTACCCAGTAAGGGAACTGGACGCCGAGAACAGGGAAACGAGGACCGCCTACAACGAAACCGGCGGCGTCAACAAGTACGGCGAGGTGAAGTCGTTCACAGACAGGGCGGGGAACACCACCTACTTCGACAGGGACGAAAACGGGAACGTCACGAGGCAGGTCAACCCAGACGGAAGCATGAGGGAGTTCACCTACGACAGCTGGAACAACGTCCTGTCCGAGAAAGACGAAGAAGGGAAGAAAACCTTCCACGCCTACGACGCGGGCGGCGCCAACCTGGTCAAAACCGCCCGGCCGCTGAACGGGGTGGACGAGTATTCAAGCAGCGGCCCGCAGGGCGGCTTCGCAATCGAGGAGTACGAGTACTACACCGCCCAAGAGTCGGTGGTCGTGTTTGGAAGGACCATATTAGGAGTGCTGAAGATAAAGAGGGACCCGAACGGGTTCGCCACGAAGTACTTCTACTCAAGCAGCGGCTACGTCAACACGGTGACGAACGCGCTGAACAAGGCTACGCTGTACCAGACCAACATGATAGGCTGGGTGAAGAAGGAAACGAGCGCGGCGGGCTACGTCACAAGCTACTGGTACGACAGGGACGGGCGCGTAATAAAGAAAGTGCTCGACGCAGGCGAGACCGAGAGGACCGTCTACGACGGCAGGGGGAACGTGGCGCAGAAAATAGCGCCGGGGCAGTACCTTGCAGGGAGCGACTTGACCTCCTTCAGCACAAGCTCCAACATGGCAACGGACGCGGACGCCTACGGTGCGCCTTCTCACGGGTACAGGTACGATTACTACCCAAGCGGCCAGCTCCAAAGGAAGGCCGACCCGCTGGGGAATGAAACGAGCTACAGCTACGACTTTTACGGGAACATGCTCACGGAAGAGCTGCCCAACGGCCTTCAGAACGCCTACTCCTACGACTCGCTGAACAGGCTCGCAAGCGTTTCTTTCAAGGAGGGCGCAAACTCGGCGGAAGAGCTCACGGACGAGTACAGCTACGGCGTCAAGCCGGACGGCAGGACTGAAAGGACGCACACGAAGCGCCTGAACGGCGTTGACGCTGCCGTGACCAAAGAAACCTACGACTACGCGGGCAGGCTGGTCAGGGTGGACAACCCGGACGGCGGGCATTCGGCAAACGAGTACTCGGCCAACGGAAACCTTCTGCGCAGCACGGGCCCGAGGGGGAAAACCACGCACTACGCCTACGACGGGCTGAACCGGCTGGAAGGCGCGTGGCCGCCGGCCGGCGCGGGCCTGCACTCGTACACAGGGTACGAGTACGACAAAGCGGGCAACCTGCTGAGGGAAACCCGGTCGAAGGGCCTTGTGGCCGCGCTCGCAGTGCCGTCGTCCAACTTGACCTGGAGCGCCACGGCTTACGACAAGACGGGCAGGGCCGTCGAACTGACCGACAGCATGGGCGGCAGGGCTGAGTACGCCTACGACGACGTTGCAAACACCGTCGTGCATAAGGTCTACATGAACAGCTTGGACTGCAGCCAGACGGTGACGGAGTACAACCACCGCGGCAAAGTTAGGGAAACCACCCAGCTCGTCGACCCCGCCGACTTCCAAGGCGCGAGCGAGCTTGTGGACACGTACCTTTACGACAAGGACGGGAACATGCTCATGCACGCCGTGCCCAACTGGGCTGCCACGTACTACGTGCGCGACCTTCTTGGAAGGGAGCTGTCCTCGACGACAGTGGGCCTTGACGAAAACGGCGCCTCAGTGCCCATCGTGAACGGGGCCACCTACGATTTCAGGGGCAATGCGCTCACGAAGACGGACCCCTTGGGCAGGGTGACGGCCTTCGAGTACGACAAGCGGGGCAACCTGGCCAAGAAGACCGACGCGATGGGCGGCGTTTCGGCATACGCCTACGACCTGGCGTGCAGGCTGGTTGCGGAAGTCACGCCTAAGAACTACGCGCCAGCCGGCTTCAGCCTGCTGAACAGGAAAACCTACGCCTACGACAGCATGGGCAGGGTCGCGGCGCAAAGCGACGTCTACAAGGACGCCTCGGGCAGCTTCAGGACGTTAAGCAGGCTGTCCTCCTACGACCTCGCCGGGAACCTGACGGCCCAAACCGACGGCATGGGGTACGTGACGCGCTACGCCTACGACGACGCGGACAGGGTCGCTGCGGTGCTCGACCCCGCTGCGGCGGACAAGGGCGCAGCCTTCACGAAAGAGTACGCCTACGACGGCGCCGGGCGGCTGGTGCAGGAGAGGGACGCCAGAAACGTTGTGGCTGCGCACGAGTACGACGACCAGGGGAACTTGACGGCGACTGCAATAGGGGGCCAGGCTGCGGGCAGCTGGGCCTACGACCTGGCTGGGAACATGCTCACCGAAACCGACGGCAACGGCAACGCCACCGCGTACGAGTACAACGGCGCCGGGCTTGTCAGGAGCGTTGCGCTGCCCGGCGACGGGACGGTGGGCGCGTTCACGGTGTCTTACGGCTACACGCACCTAAAGTGTTTGGCCGTGAGCGAGACTTCGCTTGGGAAAGTGAACGCCTACGCCTACGACCCGCAAGGGAGGCTGCTTTCGGAAACTGAGAAGAAGGCCAACGGGTCGCAGGAGATAACCACAAGCTGGGCGTACGACAGGGCCGGGAACCTGCGGTACTACAGGGACGGCAGGGAAAACACCACCGAGTTCGCCTACGACGCCCTGAACAGGAAGACGTCCGAAAAGGCCTGGGCGACGGGCGCGCTGATCGAAACATCCTTCGGCTACGACCCGGACGGCAGCGCCACCAGCGTCACGGACCACTTGGGCAACACAAGCACCAGCGCGTACGACCCGCTGGGCAGGCTGGTCGAGAAGCGCGACCCCTACGGCAACCTGGTTGAAAAGCTCGACTACAACGACAACCACTGGCAGGCTGCGTCGGCCGACGCCCTGGGCAACGTCACGGTTTTCGGGTACGACAAGGTTGGGAGGCTCGCTTCGGTTACGGACGCGCTTCAGAACACGGTGCGCCAAAGCTACGACGCTGCCGGGTACAGGGTTTCCCAGTCGGACGGGCTCGGCAACGCCACCGAATACTTCTACGACGCCCAAGGGAGGCTTGAAACGGTCAGGAACGCGCTGGGCGAGGACACCGTTTATTCGTACGACGGCGCCGGGAACATGCTATCGCAGACGGACGGGAACGGGAACGCCACCACGTACCAGTACAACGTCAGGAACCTGCCGACGGCCCGGATCGACGCGGGCGGCCTTTCGGGCGGCGCCCCGGACCCGGGCAGGACCGAGAGCTACGCGTACCACGCCGACGGGTCGCTGTCAAGCAAGGCCGACAGGAACGGGTCGCTGCACTCATACGCCTACGACGTCCACGGCAGGCTGGTGGGCGACGACGCGGGCGGCGACGCGGTCAGCTACGTTTACGACAGCTGCGGGAACCTCCTTTCGATGACGGACGGCACAGGCACCACCTCCCGGGTTTACGACGAGATCGGCAGGTGCGTGAAGAAGACGGTTCCGGGTTTCGGCGTTTGCCTGTACGCCTACGACGCCACAGGCGGGCTGCCGGGCGGGTTCACAAGCGAAAAAACGTCGGACGCGAAAGGCGGCGTGACGACAAGGGTGTACGACAAGGCGGGGAGGCTCTGCCAGGTGAAGGACGGCAGCAGCGCCGTGGCAGACTACACGTACTACGCGAACGGCAGCCTCAAGAAGGTCGAGTACCCGGGCGGCGCGGCTGAAGACTACACGTACTACGCGGACGGCAGCCTTCACACGCTGGTGAACAGCAAGGGGCTTGCGACCATCGAGGCGTACAGCTACTCCTACGACGCGGCAGGAAACATGGCCGCCAAAGCGGACAGGAAAGGGGCGACGAGCTACGCCTACGACGTTTTGAACAGGCTCGAGGCAGTGGCGGAGCCAAGCGGCAAAACCACAAGCTACGCCTTCGACGCCGCAGGCAACAGGGTCAGCGAGGCGGCGGCGGAAGGCGGGGCTGCCACAGTCACGAGCTACGCCTACAACGAACAGAACAGGCTCACCGCAACGGAAACGTCGGCGGGGGGCAGCGCCACAGGGGGCGCGAGCTATTTCTACGACGCGAACGGCAACATGGTGTGCAGCCTGCCGTACACGCTCGAAAACGGCCCAGGCAGCGGAGCGTCGGTCGGGGCGGGCCTGCTCGGGGCGCCAGGCGCCGAAGGGGGCGCGGCTTTGTACGAATACGACAACCGCAACAACATGGTCAAGGCCGTCTGCGGCGAAAGCACCGTCCTTGCCAAGTACAACGGCGACGGGCTCAGGGTCGAGAAAACAATTGACGGAAACGCTTGCATGTACCTCTACGAGTATGATAAGATAGTACTCGAAACGGACGGCAGCGGCACCCAGACGGCCAGGAACGTGCACGGGCTGAGCCTCGTCAAGAGGCAGGCGGGAAGCGAAGCCTACCTGTACATGTACAACGGGCACGGCGACGTCACCGCGCTCCTGAACGCCGGCGGCGCGGTGGCTGTGCAGTACTATTACGACGCCTTCGGCGCCATTGCGGAACAAACCGCAAACGTCGGCAACCCGTTCAAATACAGCGGGTATGAGCATGACGAAGAGATTGAGCTGTTCTACCTCAAGGCCCGCCACTACGACCCTGCCACGGCCCGGTTCATGCAGGAGGACGCGTACAGGGGCAGCATGGCGGACCCGCTGAGCCTGAACCTCTACACCTACTGCGCGGGGAACCCCATAAAGTACTGGGACCCGTCAGGGCACAAGCAGGTGTTTGTAGCTACGCTGCCAAACGGGGCCACTTGGAACGAGTACGCAGGCGGCTACGTAGACAAAAAGACCGGGAACGTCGTCAGCAAAGAGCCGGTGTGGAAGGACGAGCCGCAGCAGCAGCCCAAAGACACGGGCGGCGGCAGCAAAAACTCAGGCAGCACAGGCGGCGGTTCAAACAGCGGCGGCCTGAGGGGCGTGGACTTCGGGCCAAACGAGGGCGCGGACTGGCTGCGCACCGGCTCGGGGCTCTCCTTCGAGGAGTTCTGGGGCGTGACGGCCTACGGCATGGAGTACTTCGACGGCTTCGCCTGGGCAGGCAGCAACGGAAGCTCAAAAAGCCCGGGGTTGTGGTTCCAGGGCACATTCATCAAGGAGTCAAACATCATCATTGCGCCAATGGTGGACGGATCGTCGCTAATCGTTACGCCCAATGCAGTCATACAATGGACGCAAGGATATGTCTCGACGTTTAGCACCATTTCCACTACCTCTACGGCGAATGACATACCCAAGTGGAATGAAGATAGCAACCATTGGTTTCCGCTGAGAAATGCTATTGAGGCGGCTGGCGGCATTGTTGCTGCATGGGATCCAAAGACTTCTACTGCCACGGTATCGGTCTATGGAACTGTAGTTTCTTTTCAAAAGAATACTGATGGTGTCAGAATTGGCACAGACAATAGAATGTATGTTAGGGCAGACGTTTTTTATAGCACAATTGTGAATAAGGCAGGGGAGATGGTTTTCCTCGGGGGACATCGAGCTTTTTTAGACTTAGAACAAAATTCTACCATTCACACAATGGCAATTATGTTTGTAGCTTCTGGCAGTGATTGGTATAATAACGAGTATTTTTATAGAGATGGAGAAGGTGTAATATGGGGAGATGTTCGATATGCAACTATAGGCGGCGTGGGGTCAAATAGCAGTGGTGGAATTAATCCTATTCCGTATCTAAGAGGCGCTGTCAATACTGATTCTGATACTGACCTTGGAAAAAAACAATTTATTCAGCATCTTCATACCGGTACAGGCAAAATAACGGATTTATTTGAGGCATACGAGTATTACAATACGAATCACAGTAATTCTACGGTATATAAGGTGTTTTATGACAATTCCAATTCGTATGCCCACGGCATATTAAGTGCTGTTGAACTTTATCCTAAACTTCCCAAGAGCATTTACGCTCCAGGCTGGGAAAAAGGAAAGGTTGCGGCTGATCGTTTTGGTCATTAGAGGAGGGAATATGAAGAAAAAAGTGATTTTAGTATTAATATCTGTATGTGTAATTGCTTTAACACTGGTGGTTATGACGTTGGCAAACCCATTACTGAAATCAGAAAATCGAATAAGAGGCGATATTTTGAAACTTACTCCAATTGGTACAAGCATGGATGATGTTTTAACAATGATTGGAGAAAACGACAATTGGAGAACAGTGGGCGGGAGTAGTGAGCATGGATATTCTCCAACGGGACAACAATGTATTGGAGAAAGATATAAATCCGTTAACATTGGTAGAAGAGAGCCTTTTATAGAAGTACGATCAATTTGGATATTCGATAAAAATGGGATTTTGATCGATATTTGCATAGAAAGAATTTTGACTCCCTAGTGCCTTGTGTCATCTATTGCCTTAAGCATAAGCATGTAGACGTCAAACTCCAGTGTTCAAAAAATGTGTTTTAACGACCTCAAAATGGTTAGAAAATATGACATTGTAAAAAAATATGATGAGCACAACGATCACTTACACGTTCAGTTTCCCAAACGGCCTTCAGAACGCCTACTCCTACGACTCGCTGAACAGGCTCGCAAGCGTTTCTTTCAAGGAGGGCGCAAACTCGGTGGAAGAGCTCACGGACGAGTACAGCTACGGCGTCAAGCCGGACAGCGGGACTGAAAGGACGCACACGAAGCGCCTGAACGGCGTTGACGCTGCCGTGACTAAAGAAACCTACGACTACGCGGGCAGGCTGGTCAGGGTGGACAACCCGGACGGCGGGCATTCGGCAAACGAGTACTCGGCAACGGAAACCTTCTGCGCAGCACGGACCCTAGGGGGAAAACCACGCACTACGCCTACGACGGGCTGAACCGGCTGGAAGGCGCGTGGCCGCCGGCCGGCGCGGGCCTGCACTCGTACACAGGGTACGAGTACGACAAA
>Ga0082212_10000952_pt1 | contig 42682 bp, 23 predicted proteins | sample TergutNt197P3_FD_71548 | JGI IMG/M metagenome (GOLD analysis project Ga0082212, IMG submission 71548) | Neocapritermes taracua P3 segment gut microbial communities from Petit-Saut dam, French Guiana - Nt197 P3 | ecosystem: Host-associated > Arthropoda: Insects > Digestive system > Gut ...
CCTGCACCAAGTAAAGTAACAAAAAAACAAAAAATACTTTTTCAAATAAGTTGATGGATAATTGACGTGCAGTTGCTTCCGGAAAAGGATACGAATCTCCTTACTGCAATGCTTTGCTCAAGAACTGGTTGTCAAGCAAAAAACGATAGTTAGCCGATATTTCGCTGAGCGTAAATTGCGGTTTGACATCTTGGACAGACGCACAGATGTCTTCCTCTGACATTCCCCAGTCGTTTTTGTCGTGCATAAGCGCAATATAGACAATGGTTGAAAGCAATTCCAGTTCCTTTGCCGTTTTTCCTGAAAATGCATGCACTATAACGTTGATCTGCGTTTGATATGCACTAATTACAGGGCTCTCCGTTAATAACATTTCACCCTTAGAGTCACAGGTAATGCTGTATCCGTAGACTCCTGATGGAAACGTTACGCCCAAAACGCTGATGTACCCGTTTTGGCTTGCATGGTCGATTTCACTCATAGCTTCGGAAGAATACGGGCCATATGTGTAAATCTCAAAGGAATAGCCCAGCGGCACCTTTTCAACCGTTTGCAGTAAATATAAATATTTCATCATAGCCGTTTTGCCAATGTTCGGCTCTCTTGCTATTCTAGCAATGAACAATACTCTGTCTTGTAAATCCATTTCAGCACCTCATATCATATTTCTCTTTCAACATACAGCCTCTTTAACTTTGGGGCAGAAACCATTGCTTTAACAATGTTGGATTCGTCACTCAATGATTTAATCCTGTTGTCTGCTTCAAAGAATATCTGAATGTCTTTATCAAACTTGTACCAATTAGTTGTTGCCTTGTCATCCAAAAAGACTTTTTTCGCATTGGTTTCAAGACTTTTTGTACGTTCAGCAATTTGCTTCTCTTCTTTTTTTGTCGGTGACATCCCCGTTTCAAACACGCATTTGTAGTGGTTTCTGTTGATGATAATGCTGCCGTGTTCGCCTCCATGCCCAGACGACAGCTCGCCAAACATTAGCCAATCATCAAACTTGAGATATCGGTCGATGTCAGATGGTGTAGGATAGCAACCATCTTTTGCCCCCATGCTTCGCAGAATCTCTTTGCCTGCCTGATTTAAATGGTAATCATATATTCGGCGCGTCTTGTGAAAATACACTTGGCAGAACATTTGATAGCGGGCAATAACAAGGCTTTCGGCAATGTGCCATCCACCTTCACGGATGGCAACTATGGGAGAGTCCGTCTCAGAAATCCCTAATACCATGCACCTTGTCAAGCGGCTTTTGTCATAAATGCCATAGTTGACACCGAGGTGTATCGAGTCGCGCAACAAATAGTCCGCTCTGTCTGAGTCAAGTTGGCCGGAAATCAATCCCTTCCACAGTACAGAAAGAGCCGTCGGCTTTACGGAGGAGTCCCCAAGCAAAGCGGTCACTTCTTCAACACTGATCCTATAGTTGTTGTTAAGAGGATGATTTTCAATGATGTCATTAAAGCATTTCTTTATAACTGCTATGCTGTAATCTTCGTGTTTAAACCGTTGGCCTGAGTGTGGCATCATTGGGAGCAAGTCTTCGCCTGCGTGGGAAAATGGCGCATGCCCAACATCATGCAAGAGCGCCGCCAGCCTGATCACTTTTCGCCAACGCTGAATGCCAGCCTCATTCATGTTCAAATTGTTTTTTAGAATACCCGCCGATTTCTCAGTAATGCAATCGTACATATCCGTTGCCATCTGCATAACGCCTAAAGAATGCTCAAAGCGAGTATGCTCAGCACCAGGATAGACCATATTTGTCAACGCAAGCTGCTTTATCCTGCGAAGCCGTTGAAATGCTGGATGATTTATAATCTCACGCTCTTGATTGTCAAATTTAATAAAACCAAACACGACATCTCGCATTTCATACACGCGATCCGCATCAGCCATCGCAAACCCTCCTAAAAAAATACGCTCATGTTCGAAATGGACTGTGGCATAAAAATGGTGTCCATTTGCTTAGGACAATTATAGAACGAACGTTCTTCGCTGTCAAGAACTTTTTTCGAATTATCCAAAATGCTATTGCAAAAGGCGGCCGTTTGATATAGACTAATTGCGTAAACTGAATAAGGTCATTCGCAAGCCGCCCCAAAGCGTGGCGGCTGCATGGAACGGGGTGAGATTCCCCACGAACGGGTCACTGTGATGCCGGGCTTTTTTAAGGAGCTGCCGGACAAGTCAGACACATGGCGAAGGTTGCCAACTACTTCCTCGAACGGGTAGCTGTTATTAAGAGGCGAACGCACTTAATCCGAGGGGTGATAGGATTGAGTGCGTTGTTTGTTTGCAGAGCATTCGCGCTTGATCATTAATGAAAGGATGATGAATGATGCGAAAAAGAAGAACAAAAGAAAAGTGGCTGTCAATTGTCGTGGCGCTGGCTATGGTGCTGGGGCTGCTGCCCTCTACGGCGTTTGCGGTAGGCACGGATGACAGGAACGAAACGATCAACGTTATTGTTGATTTTGAAGGCTACAATTTGGGGCAGGGCTATTACATACAGCCAACTATGCTGACGCTTCCGGCAGGTGCCACTGCAGCGGACGCCGCTTATGTCTTGCTGTTGCAAAAGGGGTACGAATTCAAGGGCAGCACCAACTTCCTCACGAGCGTAAAGTTTGGCTGGCGGGAAGTTGCAGTACCAGCCTACATACAAGAAGACGAATTGTGGCAGACGGTCTACGGTGACGAGCTGGGTGAGGCGGCGGAAGAAGACTGGATCGGCGCGTATGACTACAGCTTGATGGCTGGGTGGATGTACACGGTCAACCATGCGATGGGCGACGCGCTCAACGAGCAGCTGCTGTCAGACGGCGACGTGGTGCGCTGCCAGTTCAGCCTTTGGGGCTATGGTCTTGATTTAGGCATAGAATCGGATTGGGGCACCGGTACCCCTTACTACGCCCATGCCGACAAAACCGGGCTGATCCGTGCGATGTTTGCGGAAGGGGCAGGCGAGGCAGCGAAGAAAGCCGCGCTGGACGTTGTCATCAATCCGCTGTCGACGCCTGCACAGGTGGCGAGTGCGCTAGCGTCACTGCAGAATGGCGGGGCAAAACGCCCGGCAACGCTTGCGTCGCTTAGCACCGAAACTATCAATCAGCCGCTGATCAACGGCTACCCAGGAGGTATCCTCTGGAAAGCGGGAGCTGCTCCAGATATGCTGGGCACAAGGAATTTTGCTACGGCGACCAAAGACTACCGCGTATTCTACCTGCCGGAGATCACGGCGACCAGCCTTTCCTGCGCACCGACGATCGCCACGTCATGGCTGAGCGTCAGCGTTGGGGGCGACACTGTGTTCGCCGGCCACGGGCTGAGCGGTTTTCAAGTTTCGCTGACACAGGCGCAGACTCTGGTGCAGATCGACGTATGCACAGCGGAAACCTATGAGGAGAACGGCGGTTTTGTCATCGAGGACACATATACCATCTCGATAGAGCACCTTCCTGTCACGCAAGCCGAAATAGACGACATAAAAATCAAGACGCTTTCTTTGACAGGTGGCGAACTCTTAACGCCTTTTGAGCCGGACGCTGCAGGCATGAGCATTTACGTGAAGGCCGAGGACGGTGCTGCTGTTACCTACACCTTTACGGCAGCAGCGGGTACAACAGCTTTCAAACACATGACGTCATCGACGGCAGCAAACACCTTGACCCCAATAGACGGGGCGTATTTGCATACGGAAACTGCTTCTGCACCGTTTCTTCCGTCAATATTGCTTGGGTATCAGACTGCCATAGCCACAGCCAGGAACGTAACGGTTGGCGGCCTGTCAATACCCGTCCGTTACCAGTACAAATTTATGTACAACGTGGGGGGAGCGATAGAAGGGGGGCCTGACGCAGTGGTGGACTATGTCTGTCCGGCCAGCCAGTACACGAACAACCCGGCTTACGGCATGAACCCTGAGCGCTTGCTCTATGGAGGCCTTGTTTCCCTTGGCAATTTCGGCGGTTACATTACAGTCAGGTACGACACGCCAATCAAAAACAGCCCCAACAACAAATACGGGGTCGATTTCAAGGTCAACGGCAACTCAAACGGCGGCCAGGGCTTCTCAGAACCCGGCAATGTGTGGGTTTCGAAGGATGGGGAAGAGTGGTACCTGCTGGCTGGTTCCGACTATTTTGACGACAACACGGTACGCAGCTACGAAGCGACATATGTCAGAAACCCGGACGGCACGGCGTCCTACCGAGACAATCAAGGCAGCAAAATAGCGATCAACCCGCCTGGGATGTACAAATACCCACTGCCGGCTAACTATCCGCTATATGACTGGAAGTCGGGCGAGGAAAACGAAATCGCATTTAAGGGCCCGCTCCTGATCGGCAGCGCCTCCGACCCTTACGGTTCGTCCATGGCAGCGTTCCCTGACTGGGGCTACGTGGACGTTCGGGACGGGGACGGGACCAGAAACGCCGTCAACCCGTACGCGGCGGGCAGCGGCGCTGGCAGCTCGTACGACATATCATGGGCAGTCGACGAGCAGGGCAAGCCGGTGCATCTCGACGAGATATCATATATAAGGGTTTCGACTGCGAGCCACATATACGCCGGCGCGATCGGTGAGAAATCCACAGAGGTGTCGCTGATTGTCTCAGCTGAGAGCGGCGCGTCTCCTGTCGGCACGACGGCTGCCCCAACGTCTATCAACGTAAACGGTGAAAGTGTCCCGATTGCGGAAGGGCAGTTTACTTACGAAGCGGCTTTTGGAGACTCCGCAGTAAGCGTTTCCGTAGAAGGGACAGAAGGCAAAACCCTATACGTCAACAATGCCCGGGGCGCAGCAAGAACCTACGAAAGCCCGCCGACGAGCGGCATAATACGCGTAATCGTACAGGAGGGAGACAAAGAGCCCCTGATCTATTACATTTACAATAAGGCAAGCCAGACAGAGCCGGAGGAACCGCAGCTTGTGGACGGCTTCTACCAAATAGAGAGCGCAAAGGACCTTGCCTGGTTCACGGATAAGGTTAACGGCGGTGAAACGAATATAAGCGCTAAGCTTGTCGCGGACATTGAGCTCGACCCCAGTGAGGACTGGACTCCCATTGGCGAGGCGTCAGCCAACAGCTTTACCGGAACCTTCGACGGCAACGGGAAGACCATCAGCGGCATGTCCATAACAATAAACAACGGCTCCGGCAGCTTGAGCGACTCGTACAAAGGGCTGTTTGGGCATGTCGGCGCTGCCGGCACTGTAAAAAACTTTACCGTTGCAGGTTCAACCGTTTCCAATTCCAACAGCTCCGCAAGCAATGCGGCTTATCTGGGGCTGGTTGCGGGAACGAGCGCAGGCACTATTTCTTTTGTCACCGTTGACAATTCCACCGTCGTCGGCAAACAGAACATCGGCGGCATCGCCGGTCAGAACACCGGAACGGTTATCGGCTGCGCAAACCTTGGTGCGGCTGTGACGCAAACCACTATAAACGACAACGGCATTGGCGGCATTGTGGGCGCAAACAGCGGAACCGTTTCGTATTGCTTAAGCAATGCAAGCGTCGCCAGCCTGCACGATTCGGATATTGACGGCTACTTTGGCGGCATAGCCGGAAACAACACAGGCAGCGGAACGATCGAGTCCTGCTATAATACAGGCAGAATTGTGCGGGGATACAGGTCAGGCGGCATTGCAGGCGTTAATTCGGGCAGCATTTCAAATTCATACAACACCGGAAGCGTAAACGAAAACGGCAACAGCTCGCGGGGCGGCGGGATAGCCGTTACCGGCGGCGCTGCTGAGAATTGCTATTACCTAGACGCTTCCATCGCGACAAGCACAAGCTACGGTACACCCAAAACAGCAGGCGAGCTGAAAGCTATGGCTAAAGAATTGGGCGGCGCTTTTGACCCCGACTTCACCGAGAATCCAGTAAACGGCGGCTACCCGATCCTGAAATGGCAGAACCCCGGCACCGATTACTGCGTGACGCTTTCGGCAGCGCCTGCCAACGCAGACGTTGTCTTTAGGCTCAAGGGCGGCGCAGCGATTGCACCTGATGCCGCAACGGGCGGAACATACGTTTTCACCGGGCTGGCAGCGGGTACATACGAATATGCCGTCTCCGAGGACGACGGTGACTATGTCCAGGAAACGGGGGAAATATTTGTCGGGTATGCGGACGTGAGCAAAACCGTCACGCTGGAAAGAAGGCTGTACGAGGCGGTATTTAGCGTGACGCCCGAGGGCGCAATGGTTTCGATTACAGATAACGGCTTTGAGCAGTCGAAGGCCGCAGCAGACGGCACTGCAAGCTTCAAGCTCCCGATGGGGCAGTATGCCTATGCGGTGGACAAGTTCGGCTACATTGGCCAAACAGGTGCTTTCACGGTGTCAAAGGGAACAGGTGCCGCTCCGGTGACGGTAAACTTGGCAGAGTCGGTGAAATACAACCTGACGTTCAACGTGGAGCCGGCCAGCGCCGTCGTTGCAGTCTCGCATTCCACAGACGGGATGCAAACGCCCGCATCCGGCAGCACCTATAGTTTATATGAAGGCAACGCCTACAATTATACAGTTAAATGCAAGGGTTACGTTACACAAAGCGGCACGGTTACAATAGGCGCCGGCGACGATGCGATAGACATTTCGTTGCTGGAGGGAATCACTGTATGGGACGGCGTGACCACGGAAGAGCCAACGTTGGCAGGCGGCGTGTACCAGATTGCTGACGGCGAGGAACTGGCATGGTTCAGAGACAAGGTCAACAGTGAAATCGTCATCGGCAGCTCTGCTTCAAATTCCAAGAGCAGCGACCTGTCTGCCGTATTGCTGAGTGACATTGACCTTGGCGGCAACGAATGGATGCCTATAGGGACGTATGGGCAGGTGAGCTACTCAGTGGTTTGCGGGTATACAGGTATTTTCGACGGCAACGGCTTTACGATAAGCGGGCTTAGCGTTACTACGGGGACGGGGGGCACGGGCTTGTTTGGAACCGCCTTTGCGGGTGCTGTCGTCAAAGGCCTGACAGTGGTCGGCGAGATCAAATCAGGGCAGTATTGCGGCGGCATCGCCGCATACGCCTCCGCAGCGACCATTACGGACTGCACAAGCTATGTTGACATTACAGTCACAAAGGCCGGAAGCGGCCGAAGCTTTGCCGGCGGCATCGCAGGCTATATGGGCGACCCGAACTACTATTACACTCGCACATTGATAGAACACTGCGTGAATTACGGCGCCATCGACGGCTTGGGGGACACCAACAGCTGGGTTGGCGGCATTGCCGGCAGTGCCAGCTATGGGATCGGAATCAAAAACTGCGGCAATGAAGGCAGCGTAACGGGCTGCGACCGGGTTGGCGGCATCGTCGGCGATGGAGCACTGCCAGTCAGCGGCTGCTACAACACAGGGAGCGTAGCTTCTCCAACGGTAGGCTCGTCTGCCGGAGGCATTGCCGGCTTCGCCAACAAGCTCAATGACAGCTGCTACAACACCGGCAACGTCAATGGGGCGGGAAAAGCCGGCGGCATCGTCGGCGAACTGCACAGCGGCTACGGCGGCATGATCGCAAACTGCTACAGCATCGGCCCTGTATCATCGTCCGGCACGGGTGCAACGGATACGTCGGGTGCAATCGCCGGGTACAAAGGGGACGACGGCACAACCGGCACAGACCCCAAGGGCGCAACAGTGGCAAACAGCTACTATCTCGAAGGCTCGGTGGCAGCCGGCATCGGATACAACGCCCATGCAGGGGACATGGCGGCGGCTAAATCAGAACCGGAGCTGAAATCCCTCGACATGGCAGCCGCGCTGGGAAGCGCGTTTGCCTCAGGCGGCGATCAAAACAACGGCTACCCCATATTGGCATGGCAAAATCAAGCTGTGGTTGAGCCCTCGCCGGAGAGCGTAAAGATAACAGTGGCGGTAGCGGACAACGAAGGCTATCGGTTTGTCATGCTGCCCACTGAAATCACTGTTAGCGAGGGCAAAGCGGCCGAATACGGCTATGCAAACGCGGCACCGGGGCACCTTGTAGGTGGGCTCGACCACGGCGTGTATCCTGGGCAGGTCACGGCACTGGACGCGCTGATCTCCGCACATGAACTGAAGTACGGCGAAGGGTTTTCACCGAGCGCATACCTGAGCGGCACATCAACGTCTGCCAACCTAACGAAGATGTTCGGCATCAGCCCGTACATCACTTTTACGGTGAACAACCGCCCACTGGTGGGAAGCATGTCAGACGGCTACGCCATCAACGAATATGCGTTGCAGGACGGGGATGCCGTCGTATTTGTAAGGGGGACCGAAGACAGCTGGGGCATGGACTATTATTCATATTTCAGCCAGAACCGGATAACCGTGGAGGCAGGCGAGCTTTTTGAGCTGACGCTGCTGGGCTTCGACCCCATGGGCCAGATGGCTGGGTTGCCGGGGACTCCGACTCCGCCGCTGAGCGTAGTGCCCATTCCAGACGCATTCATAATGCTTGTCAACCCGGACGGCACATTGGGCTTGCTTGACGAAACAGAAGACTACAGCAGTGGCACTCAAGGGATAGTTCAAATTTCCATCAGCGAGTCTGGGACGTATTTCATCTCTGCGGTCGGCATGATTGAGAATGACTGGGAAATGGATGTATCCACTGGACTTCCCATCTGTGAAGTTACCGTAACGGAAGGCGGTCCGGTGGCACCGCCGGCTTCCTATGAAACTGCCCTTGACGGCGCTCTTGGCTGGATACGGTCAAACGTAGCCGAACCGGCAGTAGACAGCGTTGGCGGCGAATGGGCGGTGCTCGCCCTTGCCCGCGCCGGCGTAAATGACGACGAATGGTACGGCAGATACCTTGCTGCCCTAGACATGTCGCTGGCAAGCGGAAGCGAAATAGCAAGCTGGACTGATTTTGAGCGAGTGACCCTCGCGCTGACCGCGCTGGGCATTGACGCTTCAAGCTACCGTGGGCACGACTTGACGGAGCCGTACAAAACATACAAACCAGCTGCGGAAAGGCCTGTAGGCAGCAGAGCAATCAATTCAGACATATTTGCGCTCATTGCTCTGGACAGCAAGCCGTACAACGGCGACGCCGGGCAGTTCTTGGGCGCGGTGCTGGCAGCGGAAAAAGCAGGCGGCGGCTGGGGGCTGTCTGCGACTGCGGGGATTGACATCACCGCTATGGCAATCCAGGCTATGGCGCCATTCTGCGATGGCGACGAGGCTATTGCCGACGCCGTCTGCCGTGCACTGGAGTGGCTAAGCAGCCAAGAGGTGCCCGACGCGGAGGGCAATGCGCAGATCGTAGTTGCGCTGGCAGCCCTAGGGGTCGACGCAGCTGACTACGATGGCAAAGACTATGTTTCGTCGCTCCTCGCCTTTTATGACGCAGAATCAGGTGGATTTATAAGGAACGGGTCAGTCAACATGATGGCGACGGAGCAGGCTGCTTGCGCACTCGTTGCATATGACAGGTTTGTTAACGGGAAGAACAGCTTGTACGACATGAGCGACGCTGGCGGAGGGGCAATAGTCGTGCCAGTCAATAAAAGCGCACTGAACACGGCAATCTCCAGTGTGCCCGGAAGCAAGGGTAACTACACCGACTCGTCATGGAACGCGATGCAAAGCGCACTAGCGGCAGCAAAAATAGCCAACGACAACCCTGATGCAACGCAAGCCCAAGTTGACAGCGCAACAGCTGCGCTTCTTGCAGCAATCGCAGCACTCGCCACCGGCGGAACTGGACCGTCCCACCAAACGATGACTGTGACATTCTCCCTGTACGGAGCGCCACAGCACAGCGGCGCCCCGGTATACATATGGAAGACCAACTCAGCGAGCTTCCAAGGGTGGATAGTCAATGAAAAGTATACTTTTGAAGCTTCGCAGACAACTGTCTTCGAAGTGTTTGAACGAGCGCTAGGCGAATACGGTTTTTCAGCGTGCTACATGTCGAGGAATAACTATGTTGAAAGCATAAGCGGTCCAAACGGCCCGATCGGCGAATTTAGCAATGGTGACAATTCCGGATGGATGTTCATGGTCAACGGAACTAATGCGAAAGTAGGCCTGAGTGATCAAACCGTAAAGAATGGCGACACAATCCTGTGGCACTACACTGACGACTATACCCAAGAGGAAGGTGCTTCGGAGTGGAAACCGCCTGCAGGGCCTAGCGGCTCTGGTGGCGGCGGAGCAAGGGAAGAGCCGGGTGCCACGGCCATCGGCGAAAGCGAAACGCCGCTCAGCGGTTTGGTAAGCGCATTCGCCGACGTTAAGGAAAGCGACTGGTTCTACGGCGCAGTGGCATACGCAGTTGAAAAAGGCTTGATGAACGGCACGTCTGCCACGCTGTTCTCGCCAAACGCGAGCCTGACCCGTGCAATGCTGGTTACGATACTCTACAGAAACGAAGGCGAACCCGAGTTTACTGCAGAAAACCCGTTCAGCGATGTAGCGAACGGGCAGTGGTACACGGACGCAGTCATCTGGGCTTACGAGAACGGTATAGTTTCAGGGTACGGAAACGGGCTTTTTGGTGCAAGCGACAGCATCACTCGCGAACAGCTTGTTACTATGCTGCACAACTACGCAAATTGGAAGGAGCTTGATACGGCCAATTCGGAAGACTTGACGAAATATTCCGACTTTGGTGCAGTGTCCGCCTGGGCATCGGAGGCTATGGCGTGGGCCGTAGCGGAAGGCATCATTTCGGGCAGGACAGAAACGACGCTTGTGCCGAAGGGCACTGCAACGAGGGCAGAAGCGGCGACAATGCTGATGCGTTTTATCGAATTCTGGAGGTAATAAATGCGCAAGACATTAACGGTTTTAATCGCAGCTGCGTTGTTGGCGGCGTTTTCCGTACCGGCTTTTGCAGCAGACAAGGAGGCCATCGACAAAGCCATAGCGGATACGGCGGCGTACATGCTCAAAACAGTGAAAACTCCCGCAGTGGATTCCGTCGGCGGCGAATGGGCAGTCATCGGGCTTGCCAGAAGCGGGCATGGCGTGCCTGATTCATATTATGAGAATTATTGCATGGCAGTTGAAAAGCATGTCAGCGATCGAGGCGGCATCCTGCACGACAGAAAATACACGGAAAACAGCCGCGTGGTCCTCGCCCTGACGGCGGTGGGCTGCGATCCGCGCAACGTAGAGGGACACGACCTGACTGCACCGCTTGAGGACTTTGAAAAAACCACATGGCAGGGCATCAACGGCCCGGTCTACGCACTCATCGCCCTTGACAGCAACAACTATTCGAACAGCAGGCGTGACGACTACATAGCTGAAATCCTGAGCAAGCAGCAGAATGGCGGAGGCTGGAGCCTGGAGGGGGGAACACCTGACAGTGCAAAGGACCAGGCTGCGGACCCTGACGTCACAGGAATGGCGCTTCAGGCACTGGCGAAATACCAAAACAGGCCGGAGGTCAAGGCGGCAACGGACAGAGCGCTTGAATGCCTGTCAAAACTGCAGGATGCAAAAGGCGGCTACTCCAGCTGGGGAAGCACAAATGTTGAGAGCACCGTGCAGGTGCTTGTTGCGCTATGCGAACTTGGCATACCAGTGGACGATGAGCGGTTTGTGAAGAACGGCAAGACCGTTGTGGACAACATTCTTAGCTACAAAAATGCAGACGGCAGTTTCGGCCATTCGGCAGGTGGCTCTGGCAGCGACCAGATGGCTACCGAGCAAGCGCTGTATGGCCTTGTGGCGGTGCAGAGAGCACTAGAGGGCAAAAACAGCCTGTTCAGGATGAGCGATGCTTTACTTCGCGGTGGTTTACCGCAAACGCCGGCTGAACCGGGCCTGCCCGGCAAAAATGCGGACGTTAAAGTTATGCCGGTGGTTTTGCAGGGCAAAACATTCAGCGACATTCAGGGCCACGAAAGTCAAAAGGCTATTGAAGAACTAGCAACGAGAGCGGTAATAAACGGCAAGAACGATGCGTCTTTTGACCCGGACGCCACCATGACCCGGGCCGAGTACGCAGCCATCGTCACGCGAGGCCTTGGGCTTGCCGCGAAGAAAGCCGGCGTTTTTGAAGACGTTGAAAGCAGCGCATGGTACGCCGGATATGTTGGCACGGCTTTCACTTACGGCATCGTGGCTGGCACGTCTGCCAAAACATTCAACCCGGAAGGGACCATCACAAGGCAGGAAGCGGCAGCGATGACCATGCGGGCTGCCAAATTGTGCGGCCTTGACACCTCGCTTGATGCAGCAGCCGTGCGGGACGCACTGGCTCAGTTCTGGGACTATATGACTGTTTCAAGCTGGGCGCGGGAACCGCTCGCGTTCTGTTACCGTGAAAAAATCCTGCCTGACGATGGCATGGACATACAGCCGGCTGCGGCAGTAAAGCGGTGCGAAATCGCCCAGATGTTGTACAGTATGCTCGGCAAGGCAAGGCTCCTGCAGATGGAAGAACAAATGAAATGAAAAAGCATAAAATATTAATGGCGGCAATCGCCTTTGCGGTGCTCGCCGGCGCGTGGATTTACGGCGGCAATTACCCAGAGCAAGGCGATCAGCCTCAAGCGGCAGACACAGCTGCGCAAACAGCTGAACAAAAAGAAGTGCAGGGCAACGCGGAGTTTATCCGCGTTGCCGCTATGCAGGAGGGTGCTGAGCAGGAGGCACCGGAGCAGGAGGGGGCAGTTTTGCCCGCTCCCGATGAAACGGCTGAACCGCCCCTCGCCGAACTGCAGAGCGCGGACGTGGACGACGGCTCATTTACAGTATCGCTCACAGTGCGGTGCGACACGATACTAGGCAACATGAACATGCTAAACAAAGAAAAACACGAGCTTGTGCCAAGCGACGGCGTGATCTTGGAGGCAACAACTGTCACGGCTTACGAGGGCGAGAGCGTGTTCAACGTATTGCAAAGGACGATGAAGCAGGCCAAAATCCACATGGCATTCCGAAACACACCGGTTTACAATTCTGCATATATTGAGGCTATCAACAACCTCTACGAATTTGACGTAGGCGAACTGTCTGGCTGGCTGTACTGCGTCAACGAATGGTACCCGAGCTACGGCTGTTCGAACTGCCAGCTCAAACCCGGCGATGCGATCGAATGGAATTATACATGCGACCTCGGCAGGGACCTTGGGCAGTTTTGGGTAAACGGGTGGCAAGTTGATGAATATGAATAAAGATGCGTTTGCGGGGTTTCATCCCGTCGTTAACATGATGTATTTCACGGTTGTTGTCGTATTCTCGATGTTCTTTACGCATCCCGCCTGCCTTGGCGCCTCGCTCGTGTGCGCAGTGGCTTATTCAGTGTACCTGAACGGCAGGAAAGCTGTACGCTTTACGCTCGTGTTCATGCTTCCGATGCTGATGGCCACCGCAATGCTCAACCCCCTGTTCAACCACGAGGGGAGTACGATCTTGGCTTACCTGCCGGACGGCAACCCGCTCACGCTTGAATCAATGCTTTACGGGGTTGCGGCGGCAACCATGCTCGTCACGGTGATTTCGTGGTTTTCCTGCCTCAACGCGGTGATGACGACTGACAAGTTCGTGTACCTGTTCGGGCGGATTGCCCCGGCGCTGTCGCTGATGCTTGCGATGGCTCTGCGGTTCGTGCCGAGGTTCAAGGTGCAGCTCAAGGTTATCGCGGACGCGCAAAAATGCGTAGGCCGCAATGCTTCGGACGGGAACCTGCTGCAAAAAGCCAGGCATGGCATCCGTATGCTGTCGATCATGGTCACATGGGCGCTTGAAAACGCCATTGAAACCGCAGACAGCATGAAGTCGCGCGGCTACGGCTTGCCGGGGCGCACGGCTTTCTCGATCTACCGTTTCGACAAACGTGACCGAACCGCGCTCGCTTTCATCCTCGCCTGCGCAACATACGTCGCCGCCGGCGCAGTCACTGGTGGGCTGTATTTCCGCTATTTCCCTACAATCAACGGTGTATGGGGTACGCCTTACGCCATCAGCATATTCATTTCGCACTTGGCGCTCGGTGCAGTGCCGGTAATCTTAAACTTTAGGGAGGACTTGGTTTGGAAATCTATCGCATTGAAGGCTTGACGTTTACATATCCCAAACGTGAAAGGCCCGCACTGGACGACATATCATTCGCTGTCCGGCGCGGTGAGTTCGTTACGCTATGCGGCCCATCCGGGTGCGGCAAGACGACGCTTCTTAGGCAGCTGAAGCCATCCATGGCGCCCCATGGCAAAAAAACCGGCGAAATCTTCTTCGAAGGAGAACCGCTTTCCGGTTTGTCGCTCAGCAGCCAGTCCGCGAAGATAGGCTTCGTGCAGCAGTCGCCGGAAAACCAGATTGTGACTGACAAAGTTTGGCACGAACTCGCTTTTGGGCTTGAAAGCCTTGGTTATAAGACGCCGGAGATTCGCATGAGAGTTGCTGAAATGGCAAGTTTTTTCGGTATTCAGGGATGGTTCCACAAGTCTGTGACAGAACTGTCAGGTGGACAGAAGCAGCTTCTTAACTTGGCGTCAGTAATGGCAATGCAGCCGAGCGTACTGATGCTCGACGAACCTACAAGCCAGCTTGACCCAATTGCTGCCGGCGAGTTTTTGGCGGCGGTCAGCAAGCTGAACCGTGAACTCGGCGTAACGGTGATACTTACAGAGCACCGTCTGGAGGATGCGTTGCCACTGTCCGACCGGGCAATTGTCATGGACAGGGGGCGCATCATTGCCGACGGCTCGCCACGCGAGGCGGCCCGGCAGCTTTGTGAAAGCGGGCACGGCATGTTCCTTGCCATGCCCACAGCCATGCGTGTGTGGGCGGCAACATCGGAAGAGGCAGAAAATGCGAACCACGTCCCGTTGACTGTCCGCGACGGGGCGCGTTGGCTTGAATCCATGAAAGAACGGATTAATCACAATCTGCCGGTACCTGAAAAAGAGCCGGAGGCTGCACCTGCCGTCGAGTGGGACGATGTGTGGTTTAAATACGGAAAATGTGAACCTGACGTTGTTAAAGATTTGTCGTTTACGGTGTACTTTGGTGCTGTTACGGCTATACTGGGAGGCAACGGCACGGGCAAGACGACAGCGCTGTCATTGGTTTCCAAGCTGAATTCACCCTACCGGGGGAAAGTGCTGATAGGCGGCAGGGAAGTTTCCGGCGTTCCAAACCTGTATGATGGGCTGCTCGGTGTCCTCCCCCAGAACCCACAGGCTCTGTTCGTGAAAAAAACCGTGAGGGAGGACTTGCTCGAGATACTGGCTGAACGCAAACTGCCAAAGGATGAAAAACAGAAACGGCTTGCCGACATCGCTGCGCTTTGCCAGCTGGACGATCTTTTGGATTGCCACCCTTACGATCTTTCAGGCGGCGAACAGCAACGAGCCGCACTCGCAAAAGTCTTGCTCCTGCGCCCGAAGATACTCCTGCTGGACGAGCCGACAAAAGGGCTTGACGCAGAGTTTAAGCTGGTGTTCGCCGGGGTTATAAAGAAGCTTGCCGCAGCGGGCGCGGCGGTCGTAATAGTTAGCCACGACGTTGAGTTCTGCGCCGAGCACGCAAGCAGGTGCGCACTGTTCTTCGACGGCAGTGTTGTATCCGAGGGTTCAACCCGGGAGTTTTTCGCCGGCAATTCGTTTTATACAACTGCTGCGAACCGCATGGCTCGCGATGTGATCCCCGAAGCAGTCACCGTGAGCGACATTGTCACCTGTCTCGGTGGGCATGTGCCGAAGATTGTTGAAAACGAAATTGGCAAAAACACAAAATGCGCCATGAGCGATGCGTCCCCGGCTCTGCCGCCGAAAGCGGCGCCAAAACTGCCCAAGCGGACAACAGCAGCGGCGGCGATGATCCTGCTTGCGATTCCGTTGACGATCTTCATTGGCATGTGCTTTTTTGACGACCGCAAGTATTTCTTCATATCGCTTCTGATACTGATCGAAACCATGCTGCCCTTTGCGTTTGTATTCGAGAGCAGGAAACCAAAGGCGCGTGAACTCGTCGTAATCGCCGTGCTTTGCGCCATCGCTGTGGCAGGGCGGGCGGCGTTCTTCATGCTGCCCCAGTTCAAGCCCGTGGTGGCGCTTGTCATCATAGCAGGAGTGGCTTTCGGCGGCGAGACGGGGTTCCTCGTAGGCGCGATGACAGGCTTTGTCAGCAACTTCTTCTTCGGGCAGGGGCCTTGGACACCGTGGCAGATGTTCGCCTTCGGCATAATAGGGTTCCTCGCGGGCGTCATGTTCCGTAAGGGCCTGCTTGGGCGAGGGCGCGCACCCCTTGCCGTATTTGGCGCTATAGCAGCGGTTGTCATCTATGGCGGCATCATGAACCCGGCGTCAGTACTGATGTTCCAGCCTGCCCCGACTCCGGAAATGTTTCTGCTCGCCTTCATTCAGGGGATGCCCTTCGATCTCGTGCATGCCGCCGCAACGGTGACGTTTATGCTGATGATCTCCCAGCCTATGCTGGAAAAGCTCGACAGGATCAAGGTTAAGTACGGTTTGATTGAATGAGCAGGAAAGAGTTGAATCATTGCAACTTTCGTGTTAAAATGATTGTATAACAATGTAGACATCTTAAAAAATTTGGGGGTGATGAAACTGAACTCGAACGAACTGCTTCTTAGCTTCATGTCGGCTATATCGGTTATTTTCAAAATTGGCTTCATCCCGTCTGCGGACACGATTTCCAAGCTGGCAAAAGCGGCAGAGTTTCTGTGCTTGTATGCAGAAAAAGAAGGCTGTGGCTCTTATGACAGTGACGACATCCTTGCATTTGCGGCAGAGAGGTTCCCGGCGTTTTTTTCGGTCGGCACACAATTCGAAGGCTCGCATGTGAAAACCCTATTGCCCGGCGAAAAGCCGGCAACGCCGCAAACGGAGTGGCTATCGCTGATATCCAGCATTTTGCGGGCTGACGAATCGTTGAGCATAAAGATGACGGTCAGGGAAGAAGCGGCGGCAGCTGCCGCATATTGACTTGACGGCTCAAAGATAGCATGATATAATCAAACTCACGAGTTGCAAACTTTAGAGTTGCATTAATGGGGTGGGTGCGTTGTTTGTCGGCAGAAACGAAGAACTCAAAAAACTGAATGAAATGCATGCCAGCGGCAAATTCGAGTGCGCAATCGTGTACGGGCGCCGGAGAGTTGGAAAGACCACGCTTATCAGAGAATTTATCAAGGACAAAAGTGCGATTTATTTTACCGCTCGAGAAGCGGATGGCACAGTAAACCTTGTCGCATTTTCCAACGACGTTTATTCCGTGACTGCAAAAGAGCTTGCTGGGAATTCTTTCTTTCCCGATTGGGAAAAAGCGTTTGACCATATCTACCAAGTTTCGAAGAACAGCAGGATTGTTTTGGCGATAGACGAATACCCTTTTCTTGCGGAAGGCTTCCGCCCTATTTCATCGATCATGCAGGCGCATATTGATTCTCGGCTGAAAGACAGCAAGCTGTTTCTGATACTCTGTGGTTCAAGCATGAGCTTTATGGAAGAACAGGTCTTGGCTTACCAAAGCCCGCTGTATGGCAGGCGAACGGCTCAGTTCAAAATCATGCCGTTTAGTTTCTTTGAGTCATTGCCGTTCTTCGATGCATTTTGCAAAATCGACAAGGCTGTCCTTTACGGGATTACCGGCGGCATACCTGATTACCTGAATAAAATCAACCCGGAAAAATCAGTGGACGACAATATCATTGACTTGTTCCTGACGGCTTCTGGGCATTTTTATGAAGAACCGTCAAATCTGCTGAAACAGGAATTGCGGGAGCCTGCCACGTACAACGGAATAATAGAAGCGGTTGCAGGCGGTGCGTCGCGTTTGAATGAAATCGCTACGAAATGTGGAATGGAAAGCAATAAATGCGCAAAATACCTTAAATCTCTGATGTCGCTTGGCATTGTCAAGAAAGAGCTGCCAATAACCGAAACTGTTTCGAAAAAGAGCATATACCTTTTGGGCGACATGATGTTCCGGTTTTGGTACCGCTTTGTGTTCCCGAATATGAGCGGCATTGTATCAGGGCTCGGCCGTTCGATCTACGAGCATGATTTGGCAGAGAAGCTCCCCACATACATGGGATTGGTTTTTGAAGAAATCTGCAAACAGTATTTGATTGAGGAAGCCAAAAAAAACGCACTTCCTTTTTTTACTGCGCAGATAGGCAAATGGTGGGGCAACAACCCAAAAGAAAAGAGGCAGGAAGAAATCGACATTTTAGCCTGCCGCGAGGATTCTGCGCTGTTCTGTGAATGCAAATGGACAAACGCCCCGGTTGACATTGATGTACTAAACGATTTGGAAGCGCAAAGCGGATTGTTCCACTATTCGAACAACTGGTTCTGGCTGTTTTCTAAAACCAGCTTTACAGGCAGGCTGGCCGATGAAGCCCAAAAGCGCGACAATGTTCGCCTCGTCCGGCTGGAGGACATGGTTTAGCAAGCCGCCAGGCAGCTAGCGCTCGCGGGCCCCGTATGCAGCAAACGCCCTTTCCCAGCTGTCGACGTATACAGCGGTAGCCCATTCCGCCATCACGATGGTTTCATCTTCAGCAAGCTCAATTTCACCAAGGGAATCCACAGAAAGCTGTTCGTTGCCTATTGCATATACGACTATTTTGTTCTTTGTCTTCACCAAAGCGATGCTCTGGTTTGGCGACGTAAAGGCGTCAAGTGCGTCGGGGACACGGTCTTTTATCCGGTTCCAGTTCAAGGCCAAGTTGTCAAAGAAGATTAGCTTGCCCGGCGGGATTGTTTTCAGGTCGAAATCAAAATGGCCGGAAACCTCTTCGCTTTGATAGTTGACCCTCCCGATCAGCTTCCAATGCCCTTTCTCCCTCATTAACCCGAAATTCTCACCCAGCTCATCTGGAACAAAAACGTTGACGCCCTCGTTTTTCAGCGCCAGAATTGCTTCTGCCCTGGCATTTTCATAAGCTGAGCCGCCGTTTCCCCCGAGGAGGTCGGCAACCCTTATTCTCACTGGTGACGGTAGGGAATCGACGGGGAGTACATGCAGTTTCCCGATGCCGTCCGAAACTGATTCGACGGCTACATAGTCGTTTCCAATGTATTCTATCGCGTTGAAAGCCTGGCTGGGCTGGACAACGTCCGGTTGCTCGTCTTCGTCTGCCTGTGTGCCTTCACTTGTCGGCTCGCTTTCTGTGTCTGTTTCCTGAACAGCCATGCCTTTCGTGAACGCACCATGTGCGTTGAGCATGTTTATCCAGTTTCCACTGTCAAGTACGTCTTCTGTGACGCATTCCCAAAATCCGCTCATGCGAGGGAAAAAAATATGGTCTGATTTGAGGACTGAACGGACGCCTTCCGAACTGGCAGCTATCCAAAGGGTACGGTAGGTGTAATACCCCTGCGGTGCTTTTGCTCTGAGCCCGATCAATACCCCTGAGACGGTTTTGCCGCCATTGCTGTCGGTCCCCTGCGCTTCTGAGTATACGTCGCGCAGTTGGGCGTCGGCTTCGTCCGCGATTTTTTTTAGCAGAAGCTCATTGTTCTGGACAAAAAAGATCATGTTCAATTCGTCCAGTATCATGAACTCGCCCAAATAGCTGCCAGAGGCAAAAATGGTTATGACATCGGCGGTATCTGCGTTCCCCGCCTTGACGCCCTCTGCCTGAACACCCTGAGCAGCAATGTTTTTGGTTGATATGTAGGCCTCGGCGTCGACCCGTTTGATGCGGTAAGAGGGGCTTTCCCAGAACTGGCCCCCGAAGACAATTGCATCTTCAGAGAACTGGACGCTGCCTCCTGTCCACTGGGCAGCCTCGTCCCCTTCGGGTTTTTCCTGCCCGAAAACTTCAACCACCTCCCATTTGCCCGCATACGGGCTTGCTTTTCCCGGAGGCGGAATAATCTTCCCGGCAGAAACCCCTGCGAAGTATTCACAGCCGCAGAGCATCAGGGAGAAAACAAGAAGCGACAGCAGAAAGCATCTATTGGTCATTGGGGAAAACCTCCTTTGGCAGCTTGACGGTTACCGCAGTCCCTTTACCGACTTCGCTTTTAATTAAAAGGCAGCCGCCCATGAGGGAAACTATCTCGTCGCAGATGGAAAGCCCTATCCCATTTTTTGAACCGGCACCGCCGCCCTTGTAAAACTTCTCCTTCACGAGAGGCAGTTCGTCTGCCGGGATGCCGCAACCGTTGTCAGTAATGGTAAAGGTAAAGATGTTGCCGGAATACTTGGCTTGAAAGCTGACGTTGCCCCCTGCCTCAGTGAAGTTCAAAGCGTTGTCCAAGATATTGATGAAAAGCTGCTTCAATCGGTTCGCGTCAGAAAGGATGTCGGGCAAATCCTCTGGATATGCCACCGAAAACTCTATGTTTTCGCGTTCTGCCCTAGGCGAGAGCTGTTTGCTGATGTAAAACAGAAGCCTCGACAGGTTGACATTCTTGCATTTAAGCTTAATGCCGCCTGTTGTGAATTTGGAAAAATCAAGAAGTTCTTCGACCATCTGGGTGAGCCGTTCGCTTTCGCCGGCTATGATAGAAAGGCCGTCGTTCAAGGTCTCCTTGTTTTGAAGCTCTTTGCTCTGCAGTGTAACAGCCCAGCCGAAAATAGACGTAAGCGGGGTGCGCAGCTCGTGTGAAACCGAGGAGATGAAATCATTTTTCAGCGCTTCTTTTTTAATTATTTCGTCAGCCATGTAGTTCAGGGTGTCGGAAAGCTTGCCAATCTCGTCGTTGCGCTTTTTCCTGCTCCTGATTTGAAAATTCCCCGCCGCCATCCCTTCTGCAGCAGTGGTGACTTCCTTGAGCGGAACGAGGATAGTGTTTGCCAAAAAAATACCAAGCAGCCCTACTGCCAGAACCACAAAAAAGCCTATGGCTATGAAAATCCGCATTGTTGCGAAGATTTCCTTGTCAATAGCGTCCGCAGAAGCGATGAGGCGCAGGGCGCCGACAATTTCCCCGCCTGACTTCAGTGGGTAGGCCACTGCCATGACCTTGCTTCCGCTCATCGTACCCACCCATTCGCCCTGCCTGTCTTCAAGGGCTGCGAGCACGTCGTACTTAGGTTCTGAGCTGCTCGGGATGACGCCTAGGGAATCCATGATAATATTGCCTCTTGCGTCTGTGATTTCAACACGGGCGTCGCTCTGGTTCCAAAAGGCGTCCACGTTGTAGAGGATGTTTTCCTCAAGGGAAGCGTCCGAATAGTACTTCGAATACATGTCGGCGCTGATTCTGACTTGGTTTGTCAGGTTGCCGCTCAAGCTGCCGTAATAGTTCTGCCTGACGGTGTAGATAAGCAGCACCTCGAGGATTATTACCGATATCAGAATCACAGCGATGAAATTTGCTGTCAGCCGTCCTTTGATCCCTTTCATGGCGCCCTCCTGCCAGGTTCTGACTGCCACCTGTAGCCGGAACCCCAGACGGTCACGATATGCTCGGGCCGCGAAGGGTTGTCCTCGATTTTTTCCCTCAGCCTTCTGATGTGCACGTCAAGGGTCTTAGTGTAGCCGAAGTAATCGCTGCCCCACACGGCGTTTAGCAGCTCGTCTCGCTTGAGTGCTTTTTCCGGGTTTTCCATGAACATTTTGAGGAGGGAGTACTCGATGGGCGTCAATTCGACAGGTATACCGCCCTTTGACAGCTTGTTGGCGGCGGTGTCAAGCGAAAGATCCCCAAAAGCCAAAACCGTGCTGACATCGCTGAAGTGGTTCCTGCGGCGCAGCATCGCCTTAATCCGGGCGATCAGTTCATAGGGGTTGAAGGGCTTCACCATGTAGTCGTCTGCCCCAAGCTCAAGGCCGAGTATCTTGTCGGTATCCTGCCCTTTGGCGGTGAGCATGATGACAAGGGGCTGCTTCGTGTTTTCACGGATGCTTCGGCAGACCGAAAGCCCGTCGATGCCGGGCAGCATAAGATCCAGCACGACCACGTCGGGAAGGGATTCTGCGATTTTGGACAGGGCTTCTTCACCGCTTGCAGCTTCCTTGACGTCATAGCCGGCAACTTCAAGGTTTAGCGTGATGAATCGGCGGATTGAGGCTTCATCTTCAACTACAAGTATTTTTGTTTTTCGGTCGTCCATCTGGGTTCCCTCTGCAATCAATAGCCAAGTAGATTATATCACATAATCGGCCATAGCGCACCGATTATCAAGGAGCAATATGCTTCAGCGCCGGCAGGCCTTAAATGGACGCCGTCGGCGTAAAAATACTCGTCATGGCCGCTGCTTTCCGAATACCAGTCGATCAGAACCACATCTCGGTACGTTCTCAAGGTATTCTCAAGGGTTTCGTTTACTGCAGCTTCCCAAGGCTTCGGCACCCGCGAGTTGACGAATAGTATCCTTTCTGCGTTTTTGAGGGAATCAAGCACGTCAACCAAGTGGCTTTCATCAAAGGGGCCGTTTGTTCCGAGCTCGATCACGACTGTAGCATTGAGGCTGCCGGCCTCCTCCATGCTTCGGATCAGTTCCGGCGCTTGGCGCATCTGCCTGCTCTTTTTCGCATCGATCGTTATGCCGGGCACCCGCGCCTCCAAATAGGGCTCAATGCCGACCATAAGAGAATCGCCGATGACAGTGATGCCATCGCCGGCGAATGCACACGCTCCGTCTGCCTGCGAAACGGGCTCTGCAGCCTGCATTGGCCCGGTTGCCAGAGCTGGTTCTGCCACTAGGACCGGTTCTGCTGTCTGCATCGGCTCAGCAGCCTGCATTGGCTCCGCAGCCTGCACCGGCTCCACCGTCTGCTTAAGATGATCGAATGCAAACAGCTGGCTGCATTCTTCAGCCGCCGCAAGCGGAATAAGCAGCACCGTTAAAATAACAGCGGAAACCCTGACGGCGGTTCTCGACGCCTCTCTGCGTCGCACGTCGCGATGTGAAAAAATCGCTGACGGGGTGCTCGGCACACCGTACCTCACCGGATCTTCCACCAGATAGCGGGACATGGCTGCCAAGGCAAACGTCGTTGCAATTTGAAACAGCGACAGCGATAGTGAAGGCCCGTTCGTATTTACCGCCGGCGAAGTTAGTACAACCACCGGGAAATGCCATAAATATATTCCATAAGAGCATTCGCCAATCCATTTAATGGGCCGGAACTCAAGCAAACCGCCCAAAACGCTTGCCGGGTGGGCTGTGGCGGCCACCAGGCAAGCAGCGGCAACAGAGAAGAGGAGGAGTCCTCCCTGATATGTAAAACTATAATACTGGTTTGTCTTGAAAATTAGCAGCAGAACCGCAAAGAGCCCTGCCATGCCGGCCGTTTCCAGCAGCAGCAGTTTTTTTGCGTTCGTGCTTCTTGGCCGGCCCCTTCTGTTTGCCAGCATCGCAGCCAGTGCGCCGAGAAGCAGGGCGAACATGCGGGTGTCTGTCCCGTAGTAGACCCTGCTGGGGTCGCTGCCTGGAACGTACAGGATAAACATCGCTGCAGCAGAAACCAAGGCAGCCGCCGCCGTCAGGGCAATTATCTGATCGCGCTTGAAAAAGCGCAGGAGGAGCCCCAGAGCTATCGGCCACAGCAGGTAAAACTGACCTTCAATGGCAAGTGACCACAGGTGCCCGAAGGGCGTGGGCGGGCCGAATTGCTCAAAATATGAAACATCGTGAAAGATAAGATACCAATTGGAATAATAAAACATGGAGGCGGGCAATTCCGGCCAGCTAAGCGTGGCTCGGCCGGGGGCAACCAGCAAAACCCAAGCGGTAACGCAAGTAAGCATCAGAAAAAGGGCGGGCAGGAGCCTTTTGGCTCTTCTCAGCCAAAAATCAGCCACGTCGATTATTCGGGATGCCCTGACTTGCGCGAGCAGGATGTTTGTTATCAAAAAACCGGAAATGACGAAGAACAAGTCCACGCCCAGAAAGCCGCCTGCCGCACAGGGCAGGCCGATATGGTAGCCGAACACAGCCATGACCGCCAGTGCTCTGAGCCCGTCAAGACCATGTATGTGGCTTATGCTTTTTGAATGGTTTTCCCCCTTATGTTGATTCATCTGTTTCCCCTCCACTGTCTAAGGATAACAGGTTTAGAAGCAATTTGCGTTACGAAAGTATTAAGAATCCTTACGAAAAAGTTAAGAATCTGAATCTTAAATCATTTTTTACACAACGTATAAGTAATTGATTATTTAATTATACAGATGTATAATGGTACGAGGATAATGAAGATGGCAAGTAATAAATAATTGGAAAGGGGATATATCAACATGTTGAAGTTTCACAAGAAAATTTTAGCACTGATAGTGGTGGCATTGTTTGCTGTCCCGACGACGCCGGTGTACGCCGAGCCAAGCGGGGCTGGCAGCGGGAACGGTACTGAGAGCTTTTACCAAGCGGTATCGGAAATGGTATCATCGAATTGGGACGACTCTTATTTCGCCACAGCAACCCTGCCGATCGGTGGAGACACGCTCACAGTGGACAACCGCACGGTCAAACTGAACAACAAAGCAGAAATTCTGGACGGCGAGCTTGTCCTGCCGCCGGAGGTGTTTGAGGAGCTCGGTGCGGAGCGAGGTTTCGAAGTTGCACTAAACGAGGCAGACGGATTGGTCACTCTCACGAACGAATACCAGATGGCGAGGGTAGTGGCGAAAGCCAAACCGGGAAAAACAGCGCCTCAGAACGCTCTGGCTGTGAGGGAAGCAGCAGGGCCCGACGGTCTGCGGGTCTACCAGTTTGAGTCGGCGGAGCAGGCCAAAGCAGCTTGCGAGGCCCTTAAGGCGTCTCCCGACGTGGAGTACGCCGAACCGGACAGGCTTGTGGCGCTGGACGGCGAACCTGCTTTCGAGTATGACTATTATGGTACAGCGGCGTATTCCCACCTTGGCTGGGGCCCGTCGCGCATCGGTTCAGACAGCTACCTTGACTATCTGATATCCAGCGGCAAGCAGTACGCCTCGGTTTCTGTGGCCGTCGTAGACACAGGGATTGACTCAGTTCACCCGTACTTTGCAGGGCGGCTGCTGCCAGGGCACAATTTCATCAACAACAGCAATTCGCCTGTGGATGGAAACGGTCATGGCACTCATGTGTCAGGAACGGTGGTTGACGTAACGGTTGCGCTGCCCAACGTTAAGATAATGCCGGTAAAAGTGCTCAACGACGACGGTAGGGGCACAAGCCTTCAGGTGGCCAACGGCGTGAGGTGGGCGGCAGACAACGGCGCTAAAGTCGTCAACATGAGTTTGGGCGGCGACCATTCACAGGTGGACGACGACGCTGTCGCATACGCAATCAGCAGGAACGTGACAGTTGTCGTGGCAGCCGGCAATGAGAGCGACGACGCGAAAAACCACTGCCCTGCCCATATTGACGCAGCCATCACGGTTTCGGCTTTCGACAGTTCTGACAGGCCCGCGTCGTTTACAAATTTCGGGGCTTGCGTAGATCTGGCGGCTCCCGGCGTGGGCATTGTCAGCGCTTTGCCGGGCAACAGAACCGGGAGCTACAACGGGACGTCGATGGCATCCCCTCACGTGGCAGGGGCAGTGGCGATGCTGCTGTGCGACAACCCAGCCCTGTCGCCGGCGGCATCAAAAGCCCTGGTTTGTTTCAATGTCGACATTGTAACAGTGAGCGGCGACAACAAGTTTTATGGCAGGGGCATGCTGAACATTGGCAAGGCGGCAGGCGTGGCTGCCCCGCAGTTTGTGTTTGCAGAACCCGGTGGCATAGCCGAAAACATCTATTCAGGGGCAAAGCAGAAACAGATCGCAGTCAAGTACTATAACAACGGCAGCATTACGGACGTAACCCCCCAAGCAGCGTACTTGTCGGGCAACGCAGCAGTTGCCACAATAGCAGGGCCAGGGCTGGTTGAGGTGAGGGGTGCAGGAAAGACAAACGTTACGGCGAGCTTCAACGGCAAGAGCGTGGCGATCCCGGTTTCGGGTGAGTCCGTCGCGCCCTTGGCAGTGCAAGGTTCCATCCCCGCAAACGGTGACACGAACGTAAAACTGGACACCAGCATTTTTCTTCAGTTCAATCAAAGGCTCATCGGGCCGGTGACATACACCTTGGTGGACCCAGCGGGGAGAAACGTAGGCTGGAGCATACAATGGGTAGGCACCACTGTGACTATTGAGCTTGCCGAGCAGCTTAAACCTGACACTGAATACACTTTTACCATCCGCGCCGGCGGTGCCAGAAGCGCATACGGGCCACTTGAAGAAGATTTCGTGATGAAGTTCAACACCGGCGCCGGCTCAGTAGTTGCGCCCCCGGTAACGCCCCCGGTGACGCCACCCAGTGCCAGCTTCAGCTTCAGCAACAAAGGCAAGGCAGGTGCCAGCTTCAACAACAACTTTACTGTTGCCTTTGGCGGGAACGCGGTTTTCACCATGTCAGGGCTGGACAGCAAAACAACGGCGACGCTGACTGTCAAAAATTCTGTCGGCGCTGAAATACTGAGGAACTCTTTCACAGCAAACGGGTCGAAGGAGGTGCGCCTTGCGGCGGGCACCTACACGGCGACGGTTAGGATTGACAGCGCCAACGGCAACACTACGGTCGGTTTGGGTGTTGTCATCGTTGGCGACGGTTTGCCGGTGCCGCGCACCGCACCGACAGTAGCGCTGGTGGGGTCAAGCCAAATTGTCCTGCACCTTGGCGGTTCGCCATATGTGGAGCAGGGCGTTAAGGCAATGGACACGGTAGACGGCGAAATCGGCGGGTCAGCCGTTCTAGAAAGCAACGTGGACACTTCACAGGCAGGGAACTATACAGTCAAGTACACTGTCACCAACACCGCCGGGCTGTCCGCAAGCGTGACGCGCAGCGTTCGCGTGATAGCTCCTGAAACCAGGCAGGCCCCCGGCAAAACGTACAGCTTTTCACCAAAGGGCAAGCAAGGCGAAAGCTTCACCTACGACTTTGACGTGGCTGTGGCGGGGAGCGTTTCGCTGACGGTGTCGGGGCTTAACAAAACCAATGTGACGTTAACGGTGTCCAGCCCGTCAGGAAGCGAGCTGTTAAAAGAGTCTTTTGCAGCCAACGCAACCAGAAGCTTCCAAGCGCCGGCAGGGAAATGCACTGTGCGGGCGGCCATTGATTCTGCCAACGGCAATTCGAGCTTTAATATAGGCATTGCAACGCCTGGAGGCCTTGAAACATATTTTCCGCTGCCGGAAGTTACCAGATAGATGTTGCTGCATTCAAAGGGCTGCGCCAGCACTTGGCGCAGCCCGAAACCATGTTTGGCAATTGAGCCAGAGGGCTTATTTTTTTGGAGTAAACACAGCGATGCAGCTTCTTTCGATTGCTGTTCCGCTGCTGTACTCCACATACGCATAGTACATCTTGCCGTTAGCAAGGCCCTTGATGTGGGCACCGCCGGAATTGTAGTTGACGTTGCTGTAAGGCGCGAAGGAGCCGGGTTCACCTGTTTCGGAAATGAATACGGTGTACCCTTTGCCGTTGGCTGAACGTATGCCGAAGTTCACGTTTGCCTGCCCGTTGCCTGCCTCCACGCTTGTTAAGGGCACCGGCACCGGGTCGTCGCCTTCAGACGGCTGGCGGTCCGCAATGCCGGAAGCGTAAGCGAACAAGGAGTTGGACACAAGACGGTAATTCAACTGGGCTTGGCCCTTGTCAAATACATAGTCGGCCAGGACTGTCATGGAAAGCGGCTTGCCGCCGTTGTCGAATACGCCGGATGCAGCCATAACCTTGCCCTGCAGCTTCGCCTGCTCCTGCCCACTGGACGAATACCACCACCCGGCCTTGAAATAGTCGCCGCCGTTTGTTACCGTTGCAATAGGTTCGAGGTAGCTTGGCAGAGCATTGATGTACATGCCGCTGTTGGTGTACATCGTTTCCTGACCGTCAAAGCCCGCAGCCACTATGCTGCTTGCGGCGTAGGAACCTCGGAGCAAGGCTTCGCCGCTGGACATGTAGCCAAATGAGATCGGGTTGGTTGCTGCGTTTGTCGTCCCCAGGACCGTGTTTGCGGTGCTGCGCCCCGCATTTCCCCCACAGGCGATGAATGGCAGCTGTTCCCTCCTTACCCAGTCGGCGATCCAGTTGTTGATGACTTCGGTGGCAGAGCTGCGCCCGTAATACGCCAGCACTACGTTGACGTCCTCGCTTTCGTCCCATTCCTCGTAGATGTCGTAAACGTCCTCGAATTCGTACAAGTCTAGAAAGTACTGCATGTTGAGCTCGTAAGCGTTCCCGTAAATCCCAATGTACGGTTTTGTCAGCGGGACTGCGTTTCTGGGCAGGAAATCCCCGGCTGGAGTGCAATCGACGTACAGAGGCAGGTTTCCAAGGATGATGTTTTTTGCAGGCGCAAGGCTAGAGCTCAAATCGACTCGCTTCACCACGAAATCGCCAGCTTTCGCCAGATTGTTGGCTGCTTTTATCATCCAAGCCTCATTTCCGTCTGCCAGCAGCCGGTTAATCAGCCGTGCAGAGTCGGCGCTGTTGTTCTTCACGATGACGTAGGCACCCCAGTCGGGGATGCGGCTTGCCGGCTTCCCCGGATCTGCGTCAACCTGCGTTTTGCCATTGAAAATGCCGGGTTCGTATACTTTGACGCAGTCGAACCCTCTCATGTCAGGATGGTTAACCACCATGTTGGAGTAAAGCCTTGCGTATATGGAGGCGTCGTAGCCCTCATAGAGCAGTGCATTTGCAACGTTCCTATTGCCTTGGTGCATGTCGACGACATATGAACCGGCGGGGAATGAAGCTCCGCCATAGGTAACTGCGGCAGTCGATTTCTCAATCTTTACATTCATGTTCGCCAAGGCTTGGACCATTTCCACGGCCGCCGGGATGTTCTTTTGGTTTGCCGGATCCGCTGGGATGATGAAGTATTCAGGGAAGAAGCTGTTTTGCCCTGTTCTTGGTCGGCCTACTTTCTCTGCTTTGCCGACCCACGCAAACCCCAATTCCTCGATGAGCGGGTCTACGGTTACCAAGTATTCATCCACGTCTGGGTGGTCAATGTTGTTTACGCCCCGATGTTTCCATTCCAGCTTGTTCGCCAGCATTTCCGCTTTGTTTTCAATGCAGAAATCGAAGAACGAATAGACGCCTGCCACGCCGGCGTCAATGGAGTCCTGGCAGCTTGCCGGGAATTCAATCGTGCTGCTGTAGGCACCGTACAGCATTGCCAGCGTAGGCGTGAAAATCGTCGTGCCGTCGTCCCACTGGTACAAAACGTCCCGGGTGGGAACCGTGTACTTGTTGTACGGCGTGTTCTTGCCGATGAAGCCCCGCCCGAAAGAATCCGCTATCCTGACAGTCAGGTCGTTCTTCCTGAACAGGTCGTATTCAAAATTGGGCTCGTGTGGGGGAGTGCAGGCATCGATCATGAAAGTGTCGTAATAACCATGGAACTCGATCATCGTAAGCGGATCCCACCTGCCGAATGCAGCAGCAACTGCTTTTGTCTCTTTTTGCGACATGTACGAGGCGTCCCTGTTCATGTCGTATTCGTAGTAGTTTGTCCTCTGGGCGACGTCGCGGCCGTCCGGGTTCGTAGTAAACGTCATGACTATGATGTAGTTTGAGAGCAGTTCGTCTACGTTTACGCTGACGTCCTCATAATACGATTCGTCATTGAACTTGCCTACGCCTACGGCGCCCGCGCTGTCATTTGGAATACCTATCTCTCGCCAGCCCCTGTTCGAGTACGCACCGGGGCTTGAAGGCCGCACCCTGTTGTATTTTGCAGGGTCGTCCACAAGCCGGCTCGATTTGAGGGCGTCTTCGGTCATCAGCCTGTCAATTACTTCCATCGTTATGTCCGGACCAATGACTTCCCTGGCGTGGATGCTGCTGAAGTACAGCGGAACCTTAGCGTCGAGGCTTACGTTTGACGGGTTGTCAGTGATGTTTCGGCGAGTGACGTTTAGGTATTCGTCGATCGACTCCTCGCTGTCAGATATGATCGCCGTCCACATTTCCCTCTCTTGGGTGGACTGGCCCACTGATTCAAATTTAAGGAACCTGCCCGGTTTTCCAGGTTTGCCTGACAAATATTCACGGTTCTGATCCTGCGCGAAAGCAGCAAGCTCCTCCCAAGTGTGGTAACTGTCGTAAACGTTTGTCCTCAGCACTGTGTCCGCCAGCAGGGAATCGCTGCTTACAGTGCCATAATACACAGACAATGCCTTGTCCCGGGCACCGCCGTTTCTGACGTCGCCTATGGCCGTCAGCATTGCCGCTGTAGTGCCGCCGTCGTAGACGTAGTAGGGGTTGTAGGGCACGTTGCGCGACGAGTTCGTGCGGATGTTGTCTTGGTACGCCCCTATTCGGAGCTTTGCCGTAACGACGATGTCATCGCCGTCAAGCGCGGCAGACGTGCTGCCTGGTTCGATCCTCATGAAAGCTACGCCGTCTCGCGTACTGCCGTAGGAACCGCCCAAACCCGAAGACGGCAGGGCCTTGTCGTCGTACCGCCACTGCAGCTTGCCTGGGTCGAACTGATCCATGCCGCTTCCGATGCCGCCGAGGTAATCCGCACTGTCAACAGCAAACTCCAGCGTGAATATACGCGGGTCAGATAGGACGCCGCCTCGCGCCGTAGTGTACCATGCGCCGCCGTCCCCGTACACGGTGTACCTGCTCACGTTGTAGCTGTTCTCTGCGCTGCGGTACCTCTCTTGTACGTTTCCGCCGTAAATGACCTGAACGGCTTTGATGCCTATGCCGCTGACTTCCTGCGCGGCAGCCTGAAGCTCCGCCCCTCCTTCGAAGGCAACCGCAGGCCATGGGATTGCCAGTGTCAGCGCGATAAGCAGCGCAATCAACGGCTTTGATAAATTCCTGTTCATTTTTCTATAACCTCCTTCTGATATTTTTAACATGATACCACGTCTTGGAGGTATATGCAAGAACTGTTATTTCTTGTTTACACCAAGCCCTCAAGGTAGTATGATAGCCATAGAACGTATTTGCAAGGAGGGATGGCTTATCGTTTTTTTAGGGCTTGATGTTGGGAGCAGCAGCTGCAAATGCGCTGCTTTCGCAGAAGACGGCAAGATGCTTGCTTCTTCAGAAAAGGAATACGCAAAAACCCCGGGGCAGATCGGGCTGGACGCAAGGGTTTTGTTCGAATACGTATGCGCTGCCGTCCGCAGCTGTACGGAGCAGGTTGAAGCGGCGGGCGACATTGTTTCGGTCACGGTTTCTTCTTTTGGCGAGTCCTTTGTGCCGATTGACAAAGCCGGCAGGGTTCTTGCGCCTGTAGCCATGTACACCGACGGCGATGGCGCTGCCGAGACCGAGTTTTTGCGGCGCAATGCCGCACACATTGGGCGAATAGCAGGCGCAGCGCCGAATTGCCTGTATGCGCTGCCTAGGATGATGCAGATGCTGAATACGGTACCGGGCCTGCGTGACAACCTCTGGAAATTCCTGCAGATCGAGGACTATGTCGTTTTCAGGTTTTGCGGGGAAACGGTGATCGACTACTCCTTGGCTTGCAGGGCGCTGGCTTTTGACGTCGGTGGGCACTGCTGGTCGGAGGAGATACTGGAAACTGCCGGGTTTGGCAGCCATGCGCTCTCAAAGCCTGTGCCTGCCGGGACAGTTGCAGGGGAGATGCACGATAGCTTGGCTCTAGCGCTGGGTTTGCGCAAAGGTGTGAAAATCGTTTCCGGCATGCACGATCAAGTCGCCGCCGCGACGGGCGCGGGTGCGCTCCGCACAGGCGACGCAGTAGTTGGAACGGGTTCTGTGGAGTGCATCACTCCTGTTTTTGACAGCTTCATTGCAGACGATGCATTCTTAAACCAAAACTACGTGTGCGTCCCCCATGCCGTGCCCGGGCTTTACGTAACATACGCTTTTACCCTGTCAGGCGGATCGCTGCTCTCTTGGTACCGCGACAGGCTTGTCCCGTACCTGAAGCCCTCTGCAGAAGCTGGGAATTGCTCGGTTTACGACTTGCTGAACGAAAATTGCCCAAGTGAACCGTCGGACATCATAGTGGTTCCACATTTCGGGGGAACAGGGACGCCGGAACTGGCGTCGCCGGCCTTTGGAACCATCGCCGGCTTGTCGATGGGCAGCGGCCTGCCGGAAATATACCGGGCGGTAATGGAAGGGCTCTGCTTCGAGATGCGCTTCAACAGGGAAAAGCTCAAGGAGTCCGGCATTGAGTTTTCTTCACTTCGCGCAACCGGCGGCGGTGCCCGTTCTCCGCTGTGGCTGCAGATGAAGGCGGACGTGCTGGACATACCTGTGGAAACCCTTGAAACGTCTGACGCAGGCGCAGTCGGCGGTGCCATGGCGGCGGCGGTTTCCCTTGGGGCTTTCCGTTGCCTTGAGGAGGCAGCCTCCTGTTTTGTGAAAACCGGAAAGCTAATCTTGCCAAATCGGGAAAGAACCAAGCTATATGACAAAAAGTACAGCAGGTACATAAAAATCCGTCAAGCTATGCTTTCTTTAAATAATGAAATTTGAGTGCTGCCAAGAAGCCGCACACTGCAATCAGCGCCAAGGCAAAAAATGAATACTGGATTCCGAAGATGCCAGCCAGGTACCCCATGAAAATCGGAGACAAAGCACCGCCAGCACCGCTGCCGGCCAGCATGAAGCCAGTCGCAAGGCCTGTGTCGTTTGGGTACTCCTTTGCCGTCAAACTGATGATGAAGGGCCAGATCGGGCCATGGGAAAAGCCGAGCACAAAGCAGAGCGCAAGCGACATAGTGGGGCTGCCTGAAAGCGCAATGGCGACAGAAAAAACGGAGACGCACAGGAAAAGCACCCTGATGACTGTTTTTTCGTGCCTGTGAAGCAAGCTCCCCAACAGCCTCCCCAGCATCATTGCCAGCCAGAACAGCGATATCGCAGACGCAGAAAGCCCGGGGGCCCCCAGTTTCTGAACGAACAGCAGATCGAAAAAGAAAGAAAAGCCATTTTCCAGCGCCACGTACATTGTGACGGCCACCAACAGGGACATGAGCACCGGGGTTGCGAGGATTTTGTATGAATGCTGTATCGCGCCCTGACCACTCAAAGCTTCCGCATCCCGTGCAGCTTCGGCAAATTTCGTGAACAGGATCAGCACGAAGGCCACTGCGAACGCGCTGCCGCATATGACAAAGACGACGCGCCAGTCAAAACCGTAGTTCCGGATCGCGAAGTCGGAAACAATAGGCCCCGCCATTGCGCCCATGCAGAAAAACGACTGCACTATGTTGTGGAACTTCCCTTGCTGCTTGCCGTACATGTCGGCAACCGCAGCTGTAAATGTCGCTTCGGTCATGCTGAAGCCTGCGCCCAAGACAAAAATGCCGACGACGAAGCCAGTCAAGTACGGGATCGCGACAACCGTTAAGCAGCCTGCCATAAACGTGACAGTGAACACCTGCAGAACCGTCTTTTTCCCAATACGATCTGAAAGCCTGCCCATCAGGAGCGGGAATATGATTATTGCGGTGTACTGCACGGCTACCAAGCCGCCCATCCATTTGCCCGCCACGTCGAATTCCTGAGAGACCTTAAGCAGGGCAAGCTGAAAACCTCCGGCTTCAAACCCTAGGAAAAACGCCAGCGTCATAGCGACCGGCAATAGTAGTTTCTTCGTTTTCATGCTCTACAAAATGATGGCGCGTATGCCGCACATGCCGCAAAACGCTTCCAAGGCTTGGCAAAGGCCTTCGCCATATCCAAGTACTCCATACTCGTTCATGTAGTTTTCCAGCAGCGCATCGATGTCGCAATCGACATAGGCGAACGCATGGGGCCAGAACGGTATGCCACATTCCTGCTTGCGCTCCTCCAAGTTTTCGGGAACCCTGACCTCGCACTCTGTGACCACCATCACCAATTCGCCGTTGAACCGCCCGAGCCTCGCCAAAACCCCTTTGCCTGGTTTGCATGTGAGCCTGACAGACAGCCCGCCGGCAGCGCCCTCCGTGGCGATGCCATGGCCTGCGTAGCCAGGCGGGTCGAATTCCCCGGCCAGCGAAGGCGGCACTGCGCCGTCACCGATGATCTTCACTTCTTTCAATGCCCGGTCCACGTGCTGCAGGTCGCCGTAGTATACAGGGCTTTCAGATAGTTTCATGAGTAGGAACACCGTCATGGCGGTGTTGAAGTCCGAAAGCGTCGATGTTGGCACGCCGTCGTCCAGCATCATGCTCTGCGCGAAGCATGTGGCGCAGTAGTCGTCGCCGAGCCCCGGGAAAGACTGAATGGTGTAAAAATCAAACCCGTATTTTGCAACCAGCTTCTTCAAGGCAAGATAAAGCGAGATTGAACGCTTTGCGCTCTCGTCCATCTCAGGCAGGTGCGAGAACGATTTGAGCAGGCGAACCTTGCCCTCTACAAGCTCTGCTTCTGTTATGGACTTGGCTGTTTCCAGCAGCTCCGTCGTATCGTAGGAATCAATGTCCACGCCAAAAACCCGCATCCACTGGGACGGGTCAGCGACCCCACAGGTTTGCCCCATGCCGCGCCCGCCAAAGACGCCTATTGTCGACATGTTCAGCATGTTTTTCAGCGCAGCAGCTTTGGCAAAAGCGGTTATTTTCGATATTTGCGCATCGTCGTCGGAAGCCCCGTAGACGAATGCGTGGGGGATGCCAACCTCGAGAAGCGCACCGTGCAGCACAAACCCGCCCACAGGGCGCCAGCCTTGGGAGCCTGGATGGGTCCATATCAGCACAGGCTTGCCGGAACCGATGAAATCGCGGACAGCAGCGACCAAATGCGCCGCCCAAACCCATGTGCCGCTGAAAAGGACGAGGCAGTCGATGCTCTCATCGTGCTTGAATTTCAAGAGAGCCTCTTTCGCTTCTTTTTTCGAAGCGATCACTGTGTCGTGAGCGACAAGGGAGAGCCCTTTGCTTTCAAGGGCTTTCATGCTGCGGTCGACCAGCCCGGCGTCGATGAACGGTTGCCCGCTTGGGTCAAGCAGCCCGTCCTTGTGAACTCCGTAAACAATAAATCCAATTTTTGCCATCATTCTGCCCTCCTATTTGACAATTGATTCTACAAATACCACATGTCCAAAAATGAACGTACCATTTTTTTCATTTCCATAAATACGATGTCCTGCCGCCACATGGTCGTGCAGTGGGAAATGCTAGCTTGGACGCTATCCCGAGCCGTTGCAGTGAGCAGGTTTTCCTTGATTAGCGCGTCCACCGCCGCCGGACCTGCGGCTTTCACAGCGTTTTGCGCCATTTCGCGCAACAAAACAGGTGACGAGTCCCGCTCCAGCATGGTCCAGATGTTCACCTTGCAGATGCCGTCGCCTGCTATGTCCCTCACTTGGCATTGAGGGACAGAGGAAAGCCCGTGGAGGACGATCCGCGCACCGATTAAATCTCTGATCTTCCTCGCAGTGTCACCAGAATAGCGCAATTCCTGCGCCGAAGCCCGGTGTTCGGTGCCCAAGTTTGCCACCACTAGGTCAGCACCGGTTTCGCGGCGGTACCTTAAGGCGTCTTCCGGCAGGGTCAATGCATTGTGCGCACCGCCTCCGGCATCGAAAATTTCGTCGCAGGCTCCTTCGATCAATATTTTCCCATGCATTTTTTCAACAAAAGCCGCTGTCTTTCGGATATTGTCGTTAAAAGGCAGGGCGGATGCGTCATACATTATTGAAGAGTAACCCGACAAATCCGACTCCAGCAGTTCTGCATCCAGGTCGTGCTGCACGTGGTCAAGGTGGAGCAGGGCGTCCACGTTTGGGAACGGCCCGCCCGGGCTTGTCAGCACCTCGGCGTCGGCACGGAACAGGCTAAGGCCGGTGTCCCAACGGCGTGTGTGCGTGTAATGCCGTGATTGCGGGCGCTGGGCGTACTGGACTGTGATTGCCAGCGTAACCGGCACACGGGGCAAACCGCGCTGCTCTGCGAACTCCTGCGCAGCTGACAGAACGGCTTCGGTGGTTGTCAGGTTTTCGCTGCAGAAACATGGCATTACCCACTTTTTTTCAGCAGCTTGGGCGTAAACTTCCTTCACTTGGGAAAAGTCTGTAATGATTGCCATTGCCGTCACCTCAGTTAAAATATTTCCGCAAAAGGATGCATACAGCTTTGCGGATATGACCGGGCTGCTGAAATATTGGATTTCAGCAGCCCGGTCCGCTATTATGCAGAGTTGAAAGTTAGTAGCCTTTATTTAGTGTAGTGGATGAAGAGGTCAAGCAGGTCGAGCATGTCGATCAGGCCGTCTCCGTTAACGTCGCACATGCTTGCCGTGACTGGGTTGCCCCATGCGTCGTTAACTTTAACCAAGGTGCCCCAGCTTGAGGAGTCGGCGTCGAAGCCGCAATAAAGCAGCATGATGCCCAAATCCAAGGCGTCAACGACGCCGTCCCTGTTCAGGTCGTACTTCGAACGTGCTATCACTGTGGTTGCAGCGCCGTTTTCAATCAAGGCCGGGACGTACTTAGTTGTGTCGCCGAAAAGCCCCACAACCTTGGCAGAGGTTATTGTCATGGTTGCGTTTCCGAACCCTTTCGGAGAGTAGACGAATTTGGCGATGTCAACAGCTGCTTCGGACGTCAGCCCGGTTGTAGACCCTGAAGGAAGCGCCAGCGTTACCGTGCCCTTCCAGAGGTTGTTCCCGGCATGGGTCCACAGGATCTGGTTCATGGTGTCAAAGCCGTTAAGCCCGACAATCCCTTTGCCTGCCAGCATGTCGCCGTCGATGGCGAATTCCAGCTCAAGGTCGAGCACGTCGTTGGTTTTTGCAACCGAAACGGTGTATTCCACGTCCCCGGAGACGTAGCTCACCACGTCAGTGCTCAGGCTCACAAAAACAGGCACTTCGAGAGCGACTGTCTGCTCGGCTACGTTAAGCCCGGACCAGACATAGCCGTCAAAGCGCTCGTCAGTGACAAAGCCGCCTGTCTCCGGCACGTAGTACGGCAGGGCGTTTGCGGCCCAGTTGTAGTTAGTGTCGGAAGTGCCGGTGCGGAACGCGTCGGTAGCCGGTATTGGCACGTAGTTGTCAATGGCCCAAATGGAAACGTCAACAGTTTCGCCAACGAGCTTGCCTGCCAAGGCGCCTTCAAATACGATTTCGAAATCGCCGTTAGCGTCGACGTCCGCACGGACAGAATGATTGTCACCAACCTGGATCCACACTGCATTGTAGCTTTGGTCAAGGTTGGGTGAGATGTACAAACCGTCAGGGTCTGCATATTCAACTATCGGGAAAGTAATGCCGCGGACAGCAGCATCATCGATCCACTCGTCGTAAACATTGCCGGTAACAGTAAGGTCGCCGCCTTGAGCCGAAGTTGCAACATCATACTTAACATTGAGCACCGGCGGTGTGTTGTCGATGTCGAATGGAAGGTTGATGTAGTCGCGGGCGTTGACGTTCGTCTGGGTTGTGGAAGTCGGTATAACGCTCAGGACGTACTCGCCTTCGGTGTAGGCTGCGCCGCCCAGCGCAGTCTGCGCGGTGCGGTCAAGCATGTAGCGCGGTGCGGGCTCGCCGTGGTATAGCGGCAGGGTGCTGTAGGTGAACGCGTTCAGGTTTGCGGTCACGCTTTCGCCCAAGCTTCCGTCGGCGTTGGCCCTGGATATGCGCAGGGTTGCGGTCGAGGTCTGGTAGCGGGCCATGTTCACGCCCAGCATGCCGGAAGCACGGTTTTGCCTGACTTCGGTGTCAGTGTTGATGACGGGGCGGTACACTTCGAGTTCGTGGATGCCCGCCGGGTTGACCGGCCTGTTGCCGGTGGCGCCGCCGCCAAGGGTGAAGAACCCGGTGTCGCCGAGGACGTACTGGAACGGCAGGTGCGCGACCTCTTTGTCGCCAAGATGGACATAGACAAGCCCTTCGTAGAGCTCAAAGGGCACGTCGGCCGCCTTGGCTTTGTCCAAGTTGAATGTCACGTTGAAATCGACGGTCGACTTGGCCGGGACTGCAAGGGTCGCTGGCAGCGCCAGTGACGCCGCGCCGTCTGGGTTGTTCCTGAACACGTAGGAGAGGCTGTACACCCTGTCGCCGCTGCTGGTGTTCTTCAGGTGCGCTCCAAGGGTCTTGGGCGCGGACACGGCAAGGCTGTCGTCGTTGCCGAAGCTGAAGTCGGCCGCGTCGCAGCTGCGGAACACGTTGTTCAGCCAAGCGTTCTTGGTCGTATTGTAGTTGGCGGCGTTGTTCGGGTGGTTCACCGTGGTGCTGACCGTCGCTACGTTGTTGTAGGTGACGGAGACCACCGTGTCGGCCATGGCTGCGGCGTACACGTCGATGAACCCGGAGCCGCTCGAGTTGTTGCTCTCGTACTTGTTGGCAATCCAAGTTGCGTTGTTCATCAGGCGGGCTCTGATCTCCCTGCGGTCCCAAGTGCGGACGCCGTCGTTCTGCGCCATGTCGTACCCGATCAGCAGCGCGACTGCGCCTGCGGCGTGGGGGGCGGCCATGGAGCAGCCCGTCATGCTGGCGGTGGGCTCGCGCTGCGCGAGGGTCGCGGTGTCAGGGACGGTGTTCGCGATGACCTCGTCTGTCGGCAGGCCCGCGTTGGCGGTGCCGATGTTGTTGGTCCAGGCGAACGAAAGGTTGGTCGAGGATATTACAGCCGTGCCGTGTGACATCAGCTGCGGCAGGAGCGTGTGGCTTATGGCGACCGGCCCCCTCCCGGAGCTGTTGTTTGCGCTGGCACGGGTGGGTTCGTTCGCGTTGCCGTGGCCGTCTATCCTGGCGTTGCCTATGGCGAAGACCAGAGGTGACGCGTCCGGCGTGTCAGCCGTGTAGTACCACGGGCCCACATTGTTCGCGGCGTTTGTCCAGATCAGCCACGGGTTCTGCAGAAGCGCATTGTTGTAGGCTACCGTCTCCACGTTCACAGGGCTGTTGTAATTGTTCGCGCCCATTGACATGGTGCAGAGGTCCGGTTTGTCGATAAGGGCCATCTCCACGGCGGCGATCCTGTCGCCCACGCGGTAGTGGAACGTGTGCGCTTCAGGGGCGACGCCCAGGATGCCTTGGGTACTGCCCGTGTCGCGGCCAAGAACCGTGCCCGTTACGTGGGTGCCGTGGGCGTAGGCCGTCCTCGGGTCGTAACGGTGCCAGGTGTTCACGTTGTTCCCCGTCGGGAATGTACGCCCGTAGAAGAATCCGCCGATGTTGTGGGCTTCGGTCAGCTGCGGGTTGTCCGGCGTCCTCTTCAGTTGCTCTGCGTACGTCAGGAAAGCGCCGGCCAAAGCCGGGTGGCGGGCGTCGACGCCGCCGTCTGCCACGCAGACGACTACGCCTTGGCCTTTGTAGCCCAGTTCGTGCAGCTTATTGGCATTCATGAAGTGGCGGCCCGGCTGGTTGCCTGCAGGGTCGTTGGTCTCCTCGTCCCTTGCGAGGGGTTCGCCTTCCTCTTCAACGGCACCGGGGTCGCGGGCCTCTGAGACCGGGTAGACGGCGCGGACGCTGTCAAGCGCCGCAAGTTCGTACACCATGTCCGCAGGCACCGTGACGCTCACGCCGTTCAGTGCCAAGCGGTATTCGAAATCAATGCTAAAGGGGATGTCCCCGTCGACGACCATCGGCGCCTCGTCAAGCACGAATTCGTCCACGATGGGATCGTCCGCGCCGAACAGCTCCGCCGCTTCTTCGCGGAAGTCTTCATGCTCGGCTTCGACAATGGCTTCCGCAACCGCTTCAGGCAGTTCCGGGTCAACCAGCACCTGGATGGGTGCGGGAAGGCTGTCGAACAGTACGATGACGGAAACGTAAGATCCGTCGTCGGGCAGCTCGTTGTCGCCGTCGAACCCAAACACGCCGGAGAGGTCCTGTTCAGTCAAGACGTAGTCGAGGGCTTCGGCGTCGTCAACGTCGACGATGCCCCAGTCGAGTTCGGACCCTATCGCTTCGTCGCCGGTCGTGTTAGGGGATGAAACTCCGTCATCGGAAAACGCAAATACGCCCGATGTGAACACTAGGCCGAACACAAGGGCAAAACACAAAATTTTTTTTGCTTTCTTCATTTTTTCCATTACCTCCAAAATAGTACTGAATAAATAAACATAACGCCTCTTTTCTTCTGGAGTTGTGGTTCTCCGCCGTCCTTCTTGCCGGACGTTTTTCAGCCTCGCTGTTCTCGTGCAGCGCGGTCAAACGGCTCGCGCATGTGCGAGCTGCATTCAAGTCTAACACCCCCAGTCCTTTAGATTCTTTTATTGTTTTACACAAGTATAATATCACATTCACTATAGAATACAACACTTATTTAGTGTTAAATACTCATTTTGTCAAGTTTTATTCGCAGCAAATGCAAATAACCGCAGAAACAAATTATGCACAAATAGTTTTTGCGGTGATAATCAGATGAAATGAAAATGCAGATCGCGCTAGAATTTCACAACTTTGTTGTCGGCGACAATCCTAACAAACTTGAGCATCAAAGGGAACAGCGTGAAGCTAAAAACTATTGACGCTGCGGCAAGGGTTGTTTTTTTATTTTTCTTCGGTACGAGCAGCCCAGCGAGCAGCCCAGCTGAACCGACGCAGAGCTTAAGCAGGCCGAAATCAAGCAGGCTGAATTTTTTTATGCAATCATCCACGGATTTGAATAAGTTCATTATGCCTCTCCTTTTTTATTTTATTGTAACAGATAATTCGGTTGCTGTACAGCGTTGGGCTCTGAATATTCCTTGCCAAAAGAGTTTCCAATGGATATAATAGTGAATGAGGAAATGGAGGTGAAAACGATGAGAAGGCGCGACCGGGAAATAAAGGACATTGATGAAATTGTCCGGCTGCTTGAAGACAATAAAATATGCCATCTTGCCATGTGCGCGGGGGAACAGCCATATGTGGTTCCGATGCTCTATGCCTATGAAGGCGGCTCGATGTACTTCCATTGCGCGGAAGTGGGGCAGAAGCTCGACATGATCCGGGCAAACCCGAACGTTTGTTTTGAGGTGCAGGCGTCCCAGACGGAAGAGGTAATCGAAAACAGCGGCAAGCCATGCTACTGGGGCATCTCCTACGAAAGCGTGATTGGTTTTGGAAAAGCCGAAATATTGGGTGACCGGGAGACGAAAATAAAAGTCTACAACCTGATTGTAGGGAAGATGAAGCCCCCGGGGTACGTGCACAGCGAAGAGATGTACACCGAAAAGAAAATAAAGGGGACATTTATCATCAAGGTGAAAATAGACAGCATGACAGGGAAGAAATGGGACGGTACCAAGCCTGGAGTGGGTTTGTAAACCATCTAGACGTTTTTGGTTGACATGTTCAAGTTGCCCATTTTGTAGCCGCCAAGGTCAAGTGCGGCATAAATAAAGCCGGCTTCTTTAGCCGCTTTGTTTATTTTTTCCATAAAATCCGTGTTAAAGAATTTCTTCCTGTCCTCCGGAAGAACCTCGATGCGGGCAACGTCGCCATGGTGCCTCACCCTGACTTGGCTGAAGCCGTTTTCGTGCAGCAGCTTTTCGAGCCTGTAGATCGACGCCAGCTTGCCGACAGTTATCCTTTCGCCGTAGGGGATCCTCGACGCAAGGCAGGCGAACGCAGGTTTGCCCCACACAGACAGCCCCATCGCCTTTGCCGCAGTTCGGATTTCCTCTTTCGATAAGCTTGCTTCCCGAAGCGGGCTTTGGACGCCCAGCTCGAGCAGCGCCCTCTCGCCGGGCCTGTAGTCGAGCGCATCGTCCGTGTTTGACCCGTCCAAAAGCACCATGCCGGCAAGCTCGGTGTGTGCGAGGAGCCTTTGAAGCATGTTCTTCTTGCATATGTAGCATCTGTCTGCCGGATTGTCTGCAAAGCTGTCAAGAAAAGCGTCACCCATGTTGACGACTATGTGGCGGATGCCTTCTGATTTGCAAAAATCCGCAGCTTCCGCCGTTTCATCCGGGGCAAAGCTGGGTGCCGCTGCAGTAGCCGCGACCACTCTGCCTTTCATGGCGCCATGGGCGTACTTTAAGAGGAATGTACTGTCGACGCCCCCCGAAAACGCAACTGCGGCGGAGGGCAGGCTTTGCAGGATACCTGCAAGCAGGTTCAGTTTTTTTCCCAGGTTCATGTCTGTCATAATCGTTCAAATGCCCTCAAATAGGTCGGCTAGGTTTATCAATTTGACATTTCCGAATTTATTGGCTAATTCGCGGCAGTCAGCCGAAAAGTCAGCTTTTGAGAACACGTAATAATATTTGTTCTCGTAATTTTCAAACAGAGACGCCTTTTCCATTAGCTCAGTCAACACCTGTGCGCCCTTTATTTCGTTGCGCCACTTGCATTCGGCAAAAATAGCATTTTTATTGTCAGAAGAGGAAAGGATCAGATCAATTTCTTCTTGCGATTTTGTTTTAGGGTTGTTGCCCCACCATCTGCCGGAGCGAGTGAACACAAAAGGCAGTTCATCGCTGTTGTTTTTGTGGATCAGATATTGAAGACAGATTTCCTCGAACGGCTTGCCGATGAAGCTGTTGATGCTGGGCATGATTGAGCGAAGCACAGCTTTTCCGGTGCCCTGTTCGACAGCGGTCCTGTCAGGGAAAACGTATCGGTACCAAAAACTGAAACAGTTGTCCGATATCTTGTATACGCCCTTTCGGCTTTTTGCGGGGTTGTCGCCAAAAGGGTATTCCTTGTACAGGATTCTCAGGTTTATCAGCGTGTCAAGGTATTTGATCGCTTTTGCACGGTCTTCATCAATTTTGGTAGAAATTTCATTCAGGCGAGAAGCTCCGCCAGCGATCGCCGTGATAACGGAATTATACATTGCAGGTTCTCGCAGTTCCTGCTTCAAAAGCATCAGCGGCTCGTCATACAGATAACCCGCAGTATTGAAATACAAATCCGAAATGTTTTCTTCAAAACTTTTTT
>Ga0082212_10000953_pt1 | contig 42645 bp, 43 predicted proteins | sample TergutNt197P3_FD_71548 | JGI IMG/M metagenome (GOLD analysis project Ga0082212, IMG submission 71548) | Neocapritermes taracua P3 segment gut microbial communities from Petit-Saut dam, French Guiana - Nt197 P3 | ecosystem: Host-associated > Arthropoda: Insects > Digestive system > Gut ...
TATGTCAATGAACTCTTGATATTTTGCCTGCCTTAGCGGGCGAAATCCCTTAAGGGATTTGTAAACGAACTATTGAAACTCGTTTCACTCCTTAGAATGTAAACGAACTATTGATATTTGACACTTAACTCTTAACTCTTACATTACCGCAGCATCCGGCGTTCTTCCCGGTCGGGGCGCTTCACCTTCGCGAAAGAAGGGTAGGGGTCCCATCTCGTAGGTTTCGGGACCGTATCGAAGCGACGACGACGTAATTTCGTCCCACGAAATGGCTTTACCCGTATAGGCTGCTTCTCTTCCGTGGATAGCAACCAATGTCGAATAAGCCAAGTCTTCTGCCTGATTGATTTTTTTATCTAAACGGATAGATTCTACCAAGTGAATATGCTCCTGATCGTAAGGGTTCTTTACGGGACTTGTTTCGTAATCGTACTTCCAAAGCGTATTTCCGGCATAATCTACAATAGAAATTTCTCCCCAGTCGTTTAATAAGGCAACACCTTTGGTTCCAAAAATCTGTTCCGATACATTTCCGTCGCATCCGTCGATTTGGCGGGCGGTAGCAAGCATCCGTTTGTTATTTTCATAATAATAATCTACGCTGAAAAAATCAAAGATATCGCCAGTCAGCCGCTGTGCTCTGCCTCCGAATCCGACCGCTTTAACAGGGCGCATTCCCATAAACCAGGTCACTATATCAATATTGTGGATGGCTTGATCTAATAGATGATCGCCGCTTAACCATTTTATATTAAACCAATTGCGGATACAATACTCCATATCGCTCCATTCCGGACGTTTGCGCTTGTTCCACCAAGCTCCCTGATTCCAGTGTGCGGAAGCGGAAACAATATCTCCTATGATGCCATTTTTAATCTGAACGAAGGCTTCCCAATAGTCTTTTCTATGGCGGCGTTGATTTCCGGTGATAACAGTCAAACCTTTGGTCGATGCTATTTTAGCAGAAGCAATGACGGTTCTGATTCCAGTCGGGTCAACAGCGCAGGGTTTTTCCATAAATATGTGTTTTCCGGCTTCTACGGCTGCTTTAAAATGTTCCGGACGGAAATGAGTTGGAGTACAAAGCAATACAACATCAATGTCCATCGCCAATACTTTTTGGTATGCATCAAATCCAACGAAGCAATTGGCATCAGCTACTTCATTATTACGTTGTTCTTTCAATACCTGACGACATCGTTCTAACCGGTCTTTGAATACATCTGCCAATGCAATAATCGAAACATTGGGTCCGGCTTTAAGAAACTGAGTTGCTGCTCCGGTTCCGCGATCGCCACATCCGACCAAGGCTGCTTTTAAGGGTTTTCCGTCGGGGGCGATATCAACAAAGGAATACATCCCCAAATCTTCGGGGCTTAACAGTTTACTTCCGTTTTTTCCTTTTTCTCCATTTGTGTCGCATGAGGTAAGTGCAGCAGGAGCAATTCCCACCAACGGAATACCGGCTCCCAACAGTGTTGCATTTGCCAAAAAATCTCTTCTTTTCATCTGTATATAATTTTTAAATTGTTGATTTACAATTATTTTGTTTTATCCCGTTAGGGATTAGATATTGGTAGAAAAAACAGGTTTTTCCGTGAAAACAACGTGCCGTAGGTACGCAATGGCATCTCATATATTCATTAGATTTATGTTATTTTGGGGCAAATATAAATGAAATTTTTCAGATTACCTCATTGACGAAGAAATATGGGTAATGAGGTTAGGGTGTTTATCTGTATTATTCATTTGCTACTGAGGTGGTTTTGTTGTTAAAATTAGGTGTAAATGAGGTTTTTATACCACTTCGAATATTTTTTTTAATCGGGAAATTACTTTACCTTTGCAATGAAATATTCAATGATTTAAAAAGTATGAAAAAGTTAGTATGGATACTATGTATGGCGGCCTGTGTACTTACGGCCTGTAAAGACACAAATACATTTACTTTAACCGGTACTTTTGCCTCCGGTGATTTGGACGGAACAAATGTGTGTTTGCAACAATTAGATTCAAATTTTCGCTTGGGGGAGATAATAGATACTACCACCGTCGCAAATGGAGCGTTTATATTTAACGGTGTTGCTGAAAAATCGCCTGTCATTCAATTTGTTTCGATAAATGGATTCATAAGGCCCACCGTATTCGTCGTTGAAAAAGGAAAAATTGAGATGAATTTCGATTCCGGCTTGAAAGCTACAGTAGGTGGAACTGTGATGAATGATCGATACCAACTTTTTGAAACAAAGAAAGCCGGTATATTGGAAAAAGAAGAATTGCAGAACGTTACTTATGATTTTCTTAAACCCCATATTGCAACTCCTGCCGGTCAATACTTTTTCTTTTATTATTCTTTTTACCTCAATGATGGTCAAATGAAAGAACTTATTCCTCTATCTACTCCCGATTTTCAACAGTTAGAATCCGTTCAAAAGATGCTGAAACGAGCGGAAGCGAGAGAGGCAACTGCCGTTGGAAAAACGTTCACGGATGTAAAGGGCTTTGACCTGAATGATAAAGAAGTATCCCTGTCTGATTATGCAGGAAAAGGAAAAGTGGTACTCGTAGATTTTTGGGCATCCTGGTGTAGGCCATGCATACAGGAAATTCCCAATGTGAGAGCTGTTTATAATGAATACAAAGATAAAGGATTTGAAATTGTAGGCATTTCGTTGGACGAGAGAAAGGATGACTGGAAAAAAGCCGCCGAAAATTTAAACCTTACGTGGCCGCAAATGTCTAATTTAAAAGGATGGGCAGAAGATTGTGCAGTCGCTTACGGAGTTAATTCAATTCCACAGACTGTGCTTATCGATAAGGATGGGAAAATTATCGAACGGAATTTCCGCGTAGATGAACTAAAATTTACCTTAGATGAATTATTAGGAAATAAATGAAGATTTCACAGATTATAGAAACACTGGAAGATTTCGCTCCGCTCGTTTTGCAGGAAAGTTTCGATAATTCGGGATTGCAGCTTGGCGACACTTCTCAAAACGTGAAGGGCATATTGCTTTGCTTAGACGTGACGGAAGAAGTATTGGAAGAGGCATTGGAGTTGGACTGCAATTTGGTTATATCCCATCACCCCTTGCTGTTCAAACCGATAAAAAAACTCAGCGGAAAAACATATATCGAACGCTGTGTCGTAAAAGCCTGTAAAAATGATTTGGTTATCTATGCGGCGCATACGAATTTAGACAATGCATTCGGAGGGCTTAATTTTTATTTGGCTGAAAAACTCGGTTTGCAGAACCTGCGGATACTGAGTCCTCAAAAAGAGGGCTTATTGAAGTTGGTAACTTTTGTTCCCGAAGCGCATGCCGAAACGGTTCGCAGTGCTTTGTTCGGAGCAGGTGCCGGTTGCATAGGTAATTACGATTCGTGCAGCTTCAATGCTTCGGGATGGGGAACGTTCAGGGCAGGGGAGCAAGCACATCCTTTTGTCGGGAATCCGGGGGAGTTGCATACCGAGCCGGAGATCCGCATTGAAACCATTGTCCCCATTCAGAAAAAATCGTCCGTACTTCGTACCCTGTTAGCCGTTCATCCCTACGAAGAGCCGGCTTATGATTTCTATCCCTTGGCAAACGAATGGAACAAAACCGGATCGGGTGTAGTAGGCGAATTGCCTTATCCGGAAGAAGAGGAAGCATTTCTGCAACGATTGAAAACCAATTTCAAACTGCAAAGCGTTAAACACTCTCATTTCACCGGAAAAGAAATCCGCGAAGTAGCCTTGTGCGGAGGCAACGGCGCATTTTTAATTCCGGATGCAATCAACTATGGTGCGGATATTTTCATCACTGGAGAGGCAAAATACAATGATTATTACGATGTTGAAAATCGTATTCTTTTAGCGGTCATCGGGCATTATGAGTCGGAAATCATTACAAAAGAATTGTTTTATGATATAATTTCAAAAAAAATTACTACCTTTGCCGTTCATTTTTCAACAACAAACTCAAATCCGGTAAATTACCTGTAATTTCAAAATTATGGATAGACAAATAAAAGAAGTCGAACAGAAAGAAAAACCGACTAAGGCACAAGCAAAACAAAAAACGGTTTCCGCAGCTTCGCTCGCAAGCGAACAGCAGAACGCTCCGGTTGCAAACAAGAAAGAAAAACCGGTATCAGAAGAGTTATCAGTCGAACAAAAACTGACGAATTTATATAATCTTCAAACTACCTTGTCGGAAATCGATAAAATCAAAACACTTCGCGGAGAACTCCCGTTGGAAGTGCAGGATTTGGAAGATGAGGTTGCCGGTTTGCAAACCCGTATTCAGAACTTTTCATTAGACATTAAAGAGATTGACACGACCATCGGACAGCAAAGGATAAAAATTACCGATGCCAACACCTTGGTTAGTAAGTACGAGGAGCAGTTGAAGAATGTCCGTAACAATCGCGAGTTCGACAGCCTTTCCAAAGAAATTGAGTTTCAAGGGCTTGAAGTTGAATTAGCGGAGAAAAAAATCCGGGAATTTACGACGGAATCCAAGTTGATCAACGAAGAAATCGTCAAGTCCAAAAAAATGTTGGAAGAACGTCAGATCGACCTGAAATCTAAAAAAGAGGAGTTGAACGGCATTATTTCCGAAACGAAAATTCAGGAAGAACAACTGCGGGAAAAAGCCAAACAATTTGAAACAGCGATTGAGCCCCGCTTGCTGGCTGCTTTCAAACGTATCCGTAAAAGCGCCCGGAACGGCTTAGCTGTCGTGTATATTCAACGCGACGCTTGCGGTGGCTGCTTCAATAAAATACCACCTCAGAGGCAGTTAGATATTAAATTACGCAAGAAGACCATTGTTTGCGAACATTGCGGACGCATCATGATTGATCCGCAGTTGGCAGGAATCGAATAAATGCACCCTTTACATACTTTCAGGTATTGTCCCGTATGCGGATCGGAACATTTCGTTGAAAACAATTTCAAGTCCAAGAAGTGCGAACGTTGCGGGTTTGTCTATTATTTCAATTCGGCGGCAGCGACAGCAATATTTATCACCAATGGGGCAGGGGAGTTGCTGGTTGTCCGTAGGGCAAAAGAGCCGGCAAAAGGCTCATCCGATTTGCCCGGAGGATTTGTCGATTTACATGAAACTGCCGAAGAAGCGATTATCCGAGAAGTGAAAGAAGAAACCGGCCTCCGGATTTCTATGCCCGATTACCTGTTTTCCCTGCCAAACATCTATCGATATTCCGGTTTTGACGTACATACCGTTGATTTGTTTTACCAGTATTCGGTAGATACTTTTTCAGGATTGCAAGCAGGCGATGATGCGGAATCGCTTATTGTTATAGAGAAAAATAAAATTCGACCCGAAACATTCGGACTGCACTCCATTCGTCAGGGAGTAGAAAAGTGGATGAAGATGAAGTAGTTAAAATAGTTTATGAAAAAATTTTACTATCCATGCAACATTTTGATGCTTTTTTGCGTCAATTTAAGTAGAGGTTAACACAAAAAATAGAACAAAAACGTATGAAAAAATCAGTTATTCTTACAGGTATATTGCTATGTGCTGCTGCATTGCTTTCCTTTTCCCAGCAATCCATTGAAAAAGAGAAAGGAAAATTTACTAACTTTACGGAAGGAGGGGTACTTATAGGAAATTCACAGGATGAAAAAAATGCGCCATTCATTTTCCATTCGTCAGTGAATTATGAACTGTATAATAATCTGTCTGCCGGTATTGGAGTTGGCGCTGAATTTTTGAGGGAAACTTATTTGCCTGTTACAGCCAATGTAATGTATCAATTCAGGAAAACCAGTGCCGTCTTCCCTTTTCTCCGGCTACGCGCCGGTTATCAAGTTGCATTAGAAAGTACAACCGTTACCTATAATAATATTTATTGGTCTTCGTATCTATTATCATCATCATCGTATTATCCCTATCCTTATTATCCTGTAGTGGAAAAAATGAATGCTAAAGGCGGATGGATGATTGATCCTTCGGTGGGCGTCACAGTATATACCCGTTCTGGATTAGGATTTAGCCTATCAGCCGGTTACCGTTATCAAAAACTAAAATATACGGGCGAAAACGATTACATTCTATGGGCAGAATACAATCGCCTTCTTCTTACTCTGGGTGTCACCTTTTAATAATTACAGTCATGAAAAGAATTTTTATATACTTATTTTGTTTAACAGCTATTTTGTCTGTTTCGTCTTGTTTGGATAAATATTCGGAAGAATTATCCATGAACACCCCTGTTTATTTGGATTATGCCACCTTGCGGTCGTCAGTGAAACAGGCGGCGCCGCGAGACCTTATACAGCCCGGAAAAATATGTTTCAAAGATCAATACTTATTGGTAGTGGAATATCGTGAAGGTATTCATCTGATTGATGTATCTAACCCTGCCAATCCTCAAAACAAAGTATTTATTGAAGTTCCCGGATGTGTTGATATCGCTTTGAAAGACAATGCTCTGTATGTGGACAGCTACGTTGATTTGGTTACTGTTGACTTGTCCGACATCGACCATCCGAAAGAAAAAAACCGCTTGAAAGATGTTTTTCCTTATACCTTACCCGCGGCAGAAAACGAAAATTTCCCCTACGCTTCGATAGAACAGGAGAAAGGCGTAGTTGTTGCATGGGAAACCAAACGCGAGAAACGCGACTTGGAAAGACTTTACTATCCTCAATACCCAATTTATTCTGACTATGCATACAGGTCTGATGCTAAAGGATACTTTGGTTTGGCAACTTCTAATGGAGGCGCTTCCGGAGGAAGTGGAGCAGCATCTTTTGGTAAAAGCGGTTCGATGGCGCGATTCGGATTGTTTGACCGGTATCTCTATATTGTTAATAATAATATGTTATATATGTTTAATGTGGAAAATGCCGATACGCCTGCCAAATCCGGCTCTCAATATTTAAGCGGAAATGTTGAAACGATATTTGTTTATGACAATCATTTATTTTTTGGAACTCCTACGGGAATGTTGGTCTATAACCTGAGCGTTCCCAATACGCCCGTATATGTGCAAAACTTTTGGCATGTAACCAGTTGCGACCCTGTAGTTGTACAGGATGGCTATGCTTATGTCACGTTGCGTGGCGGAACCGATTGCCGGAATGCCTCAGTTAATCGTTTGGATATAATCAAATGTTCCGACGACTACAAACAATTAAATTTGGTCAGTTCGTATGATATGACACAACCCTACGGACTGGGAATTGATAACAATATACTCTTTCTCTGTGATGGGAGCGCAGGATTGAAAATCTATGATGCTACTGTCAAGGAACAAATCAGTCTACTGACTTCTTTTTCTGATATTCAGGCGTATGATGTCATTCCTGTAGACGGCTATTTATTTATGATTGGAAATGATGGTTTCTATCTGTATGATTATTCCGATATATATAGTATTCGAATGCTCGGACATATTCCAGTTGTGAAAAAATAACGGCTATCAATTATTCCCAATACTAAATTAGGAGTTAAGATTTGCACGATAATTATATCTTCAACTTGATTCCGACTTTACCCAAGCCGTAGGTAATCCATATAGATAGGAAAGAGAGTAATATACACCGCAACAAGCCGATGGGATAGATGAGCCATTCTGAGGGTAAGGAGAAATGAGTGAGACTCATAATTGCATACAACCAATAGGGAATCAGGTAGCAGGTGAGCGTGGCTGTTCCCGCCGGTTCAATGCAGTTAAACCACGATTTTTTACCGTTTTGATCGACTAACCAATAAATAAACAGATACAATAGAATGGAAATACCGGTACAATAGAACAGCCAGGGAGGGGTTTCGGCATTTTTGGATATGATCCAAAAGTGATTGCTTACCCAACCGGAAGTCAACAGAATGATGCCCGCTGTTATCAACCATGGTAAGAGTCTTTTTAGTGGAAAACGGTTGAACAGCAAGGACAGAAGCAGTCCACCCATTGAAAAAGCATGAAATGTGCCGTTCCCTGGAAGTATTCCTCCGAAAATTCCCAACCAGCTATTGGCGCCTGCTATGCACAGCAAAACAAAAAGCAAACACGCAAGGGCTTGGTATTTCAGGTTTTGACGAACGAAAAGATAAATCAATGCGCAAATCAAATAGGTCCAGCCAATCAATCCCAATATTCCCCACCATTTTTGCTGCATAATATTGCCCGATTTGTCACGAAATACAAACGCCAAATAGATAAGGATAGCGATTCCCAAAATTTGCAAACCTGTGAAAAGGTATTTGTGCCAGTTCTGTTTTTTAGGATACATATTCCATATCAGAAAAAAACCGGTCAGCATAAGCATTGAAAATACATTCCTGTCCATAATCGACTTGTCTAAACCCGAATAATTAACGGTAAACACCCCCATAACCAACAAAGCGATGGAACGAAGAACGATATGTTTGATTATAGACAGTTTAGATTCCCCTTTTTTGATGCGATTTTCAATGGCAAAAGGGATCGACATTCCCAAAATAAATAAAAAAGAGGGAAATATAATGTCGGAAAAACCCAAAAAATCTTCTCCTGTCTTGGCATGCTCCAACCAGTGTGGAACACCGGAAACGCTCCACAAATCGTTCACGAAAATCATAAAAAACATGGTTAACGCACGGAAAACGTCGATAGAGGCAATGCGGGTAGCGTTGGTTTTCATGTTTAAATGCTAATTTTATTCGAAATTTGCTTCAATTGCAGCTGCAATTTCTTTAAATTCTTCGGTTGTAAGTGTTAATTTGGCGTTATTAAAATAGATATCCGACTCTTTTGTTAAAGGTACCAAATGAATATGTGCGTGAGGAACTTCCAAACCAATAACAGTTAGTCCGATGCGCTTGCATGGAATTGCTTTTTTTATCGCTTTTGCCACCCGTTTGGAAAAAATCATCATATCGCCCAAAGTCTTATCGTCTAAATCAAAAAGATAATCTGTTTCTATTTTAGGAACTACTAATACATGCCCTTTCGCCAAAGGTCGAATATCCAAAAAAGCATAAAAATCGGAATTTTCTGCTACCTTGTAACTCGGTATTTCCCCTGCAATTATTTTACTGAATATAGTCATAAGGCAATATCTATTATTTCAAAGGTCATTGTTCCGTTCGGCACTTTAATCTCTGCAATGTCGCCTACTTTTTTCCCCAGCAATCCTTTTCCGATAGGGGTATTTACTGCGATTTTACTTTCTTTCAGGTTGGCTTCGCTCTCCGACACCAAGGTGTAGGTCATTTTTTGGTTATTTTTTGTGTTCCGAATGGTTACTTTGTTTAGGATTTGGACGCTATCGGTGGTAATCTGACTTTCGTCGATAAATCGTGCTGAGGAAATTAACTGCTTTAATTGAGCTATTTTAGCTTCTACGATGCCTTGCATTTCTTTTGCCGCATCATACTCTGCATTTTCCGACAAATCACCTTTATCTCGAGCTTCCGCAATCTGTCTTGAAATTGCAGGCCTTTTTTCCGATTCAAGATAATTCACTTCGTCCAATAATTTATTATATCCCACTTTGGTCATATAATGTATAGCCATAATTTTAACTATTTTTTAATAAAATGATAAAAAACAAAAAGAATTCCGACCATTTGAGATCGGAACCCCTTGATTAACTTTACAAATTTTGTTTATGAAAGAGCTAATCTTAAATTAGCAATGCAAAGATAATACTGATTTATCAAAGTACCAAATTTAAAACCATATTTAATAACATAATTTTATTTCAAGAACGGAAGAATGTCGGATGCCAATTCGGAATAATTTTCCACTCTTTTAACAATTTCACCTTTGCGGTCAAAAATAAAACTTGTAGGAAGTTTTTTCACATTATATCGTATTGCTATCTCGGAATTAACCGATTGCGGATCTAAAACGCAAATCCAGGGGAGATTAACAGCTGCATTTTTCCAAAGCAGTTCATCCGCATCCAACGATATCTGATATATTTCGAATCCATTGTCGCGATATTTTTCATACAGACTCATCAATTGCAGGTTATGTGCCGGATATTCCGGCATTTCACAGGCAATAAAATCCACCAAAACTACCTTATCTTTTCCTATTTCCGAGAGGCGGTACGGTTTGTTGTTGATTGATAGAAGCGAAATGTCGAAAAAATCTTTTGAGTCGACTGTGTTTTCTTCCAAGTCGACTGTTCGTTCACCGCGCATAGCAACTAATGAAGAAGTGAATAAATTCACTAAATATTTGGTTCTCGGAGCATCCGGCCAATACAGGTTCCAGCTATTAGCAACCGCTCCGTATGCTTTGGAATCTGTCCTGTCATTAGGATCAAAGATTAAAAAACCATTGACCCGTTGAAATAAAGCAAAATAGGCTGAAGCCGAAGCGGGATGGGTATAAATAAAGTTTGTAGCCTCGTCTTTGTATGCCTTGATGATGGCATTCGCTTTTTCCGTATATTCATCGGCTGTGATGCTTTGCTCTTGATACTGTTTTTGTAAATGATTATAGGCTTCACTTGTTTTTAGTTGCAACAAAGTCAGTGTTTTGATATGCTCCGATTCTATTGACCCTTCGACGGTATAATTCTTGGCAAAATGCAGGGTATCTGAATGAATGGTAATACTTTCCGTACTGTCGACCGAAAAATTAATCCATTGATTGTTTAATCGCAGGCGATAGAAATCAGGGGTTTCCGGTTGTGCCTGTTTAAAAGTATATGAACCATCTTTGCTTAGTTTTACTGAATCCAATAAAATGCCCTTCGATACACTTACATTTTCCAAGTAAAGCATTTTCCCTGCACCGTCTTTAACAGTTCCTTTTACCGTGAATTGATTTTTATTGGAGCAGGAAGTGAAGACAACGATAACCGCAACAAAGAGTGAGAATTGAACAACAATATTTCGTTTCATTTTGTATTATATAATTTTGTAACCTATTTCACACATTTACCGTCATTGCGAGCGGAGCAAAGCAATCTACCCCTCCCCCAACCCCTCCCCACAAGGGAGGGGAGACTGGATTGCTTCAGGCTATCGCCTTCGCAATGACGGTTATTATAATTTCAATTATTTATTGGTATTTTTTGTATTAAATGGAAATTTTCGGCAAATATACGATATTTCCTTTATTTTTAATTATCTTTGCGCGATTTAAAGAAGAAAAAATATATTAGAAAAGATTATTTATGATTAGTCCTATTGTAAAAAAAATTGATTTAGGTGATGGAAGAGAGATCACCATAGAAACCGGAAAATTGGCCAAGCAGGCTGATGGATCGGTCGAGTTGCGAATGAATAACACGATGATGTTGGCGACCGTTTGTGCAGCGAAAGAGGCTGCTCCCGGAACTGATTTTATGCCCTTACAAGTTGAGTACAAAGAGAAATATGCTTCTTTCGGACGTTATCCGGGCGGCTTTACGAAACGCGAGGGTAGGGCGTCTGACAGTGAAATTTTGACCTGCCGCTTGGTCGACAGGGCTTTGCGTCCTTTATTCCCCGATGATTTTCACGCAGAAGTTTTTGTAAATATAGTTCTGTTTTCCTCCGATGGAGAAGATATGCCTGATGCTTTAGCCGGTTTAGCGGCTTCGGCGGCTTTGGCTGTGTCTAAAATTCCTTTCAACGGACCGTTGGCTGAGGTGCGTGTTGCCCGTATCAACGGAGAATTCAAAATTAATCCTACCTTTTCAGAATTGGAAAGAGCCGATATGGATATTATGGTTGGCGCTACTATAGACAACATTATGATGGTGGAAGGTGAAATGAAAGAAGTATCTGAAGCCGAATTGCTCGACGCCATTAAATTTGCCCACGAAACGATTAAACAGATGTGTCAGGCACAAATCGAGTTTATGGAAGAATTGGGTACAGCGGTGAAAAGCGAATATTCGCACGAAGTCAATGATGAGGCTTTGTGTGAGGACATCAATGCTAAATTATACGATAAAGTATATGCCATTGCCAAATCGGGACAGGGAAAACACGAACGCAGCGAAGCGTTCAAAGCGATTGTAGATGAATACAAAGCGCAATTCACCGAAGAAGAGTTGACAGATGAGAAAAAATCCCTGATCAATAAATATTATCATGCTGTAGAAAAAGAAGCGATGCGTAGGTGTATCCTTGACGAAGGCATTCGCTTGGATGGCCGGAAAACGACAGAAATCCGTCCGATTTGGTCGGTGGTCGATTATGTACCGGGGCCGCATGGATCGGCTGTCTTCACGCGGGGTGAAACGCAATCATTGACCACCGTTACTTTGGGTACGAAATTGGACGAAAAACTGATTGACGATGCGTTAAATGTCAGTAAAGAACGTTTTCTTTTGCACTACAATTTCCCGCCGTATTCAACCGGTGAAGCGCGTCCTCAGCGTGCTGTAGGACGCAGGGAAGTCGGTCACGGAAACTTGGCTCACCGGGCTTTGAAGCCGATGTTGCCGGAAAATTATCCGTATTGTATCCGCATTGTATCCGATATATTGGAATCCAACGGTTCTTCTTCTATGGCAACCGTTTGTGCCGGAACGCTTTCGCTGATGGACGCCGGTGTGCCGATTAAAAAGCCGGTTTCCGGTATCGCTATGGGGTTGATTTCCGAAAACAGAGGGAAGAACTACGCTGTGCTTTCCGATATTTTGGGCGACGAAGACCACTTGGGCGATATGGATTTCAAAGTAACCGGAACGTGCGATGGCATCACAGCAACCCAAATGGATATAAAAGTAGATGGACTGTCGTATGAAATTCTTGAAAACGCATTGGCACAGGCAAAACAGGGACGCGAACACATTTTGGGTAAAATCTTGGAAACGATTTCCGAGCCGCGTGAAGATTTGAAACCGCACGCTCCGAGAATTGAGGTCATCATCATTGCCAAAGAATTTATCGGCGCTGTGATTGGTCCGGGTGGTAAAATCATTCAGGCATTGCAGGAAGAAACAGGAACAATAATCACTATTGATGAAATTGACGGTACCGGCAGGGTAGAGGTCTCTGCGAATAATAAAGACTCTATTGAGGCTGCTGTTGCTAAAATCAAAGGGATTGTCGCCGTACCCGAAGTGGGAGAAGTGTATGAAGGAAAAATCCGCTCGATTATGCCTTATGGCGCATTTGTTGAGTTTCTTCCGGGCAAAGACGGTTTACTGCATATTTCCGAATTTGATTGGAAGCGTTTGGAAACCATCGAAGAAACCGGATTTAGAGAAGGAGATACCATCGAAGTGAAATTGTTGGATATTGACCCGAAAACCGGTAAATTCAAATTATCCCGAAAAGCATTGTTGCCCCGTCCGGAGAGACAGGAAAGGGATGACCGTCCCTACTACCGTCCGGAAAGAACAGAAAGGGAAGACCGCCCCTATCGTCCGGATAATAGTGGATACAGGGATAGAAGGTGAAGCGCCCGTAGGAAGACAATATTATTCAAAATAACGCTTGAATCGAAAATAATTTTATCATTTTCTTTGTAGGCTTATAATAAATACTTATTTTTGTGCAGAATTTTTTGAAATTATGACCGAAGAACAATTAAAAATTATTCGGATTTTTGAAGTTCGGGTTCATCAGGTGCTGGCGTTGTGCGACAAACTGAAAGAAGAAAATGCCGTTTTGCGTACGCAACTTGGGGAGTGTGAGGTTTTAAATAATTCATTGAATATAGATAACGAACAATTACAAACAAAGTATGATAATCTGAAAGTTGCCCGAATGATTTCCGTAAGCAAGGATGATTTTAAAGCGACAAAAGACAGGTTGTCGGGATTGGTGCGAGAAGTTAACATGTGCATCGCTTCGTTAAATGAATAGATTGAGATGCTCGATAACGACAAATTTAGAATGACATTGAGTGTTGCAAACGGAAAATATCCGCTATTTTGCAAACGTTCAGAGGAGGAATTATTCCGAAAAGCAGCTAAAGCTATCGATAATAAGATATTTCAATACAGTTCCCGTTTTTCGGGGGATAAAATTGAAGTCAGGGACTTGTTGGTTATGGCTGCCATTCACTTTTCTGCCGAGCTCTTGTTATACAAACAAAAGGAAGACAAATCTCCCATGCTTGAAAAAATAGAATTTTTAAACAAAGAATTGGAAGAATACCTCCAAGAGGTTTAATCGTTCTGTTTGATCGTCAGTTGTTTTTTTCTATATTATTTCGCACTATCTTGAAGATGTTCGAAAATGGCTGTCATTGCGGGCTTGACCCGCAAGCCCCTGACGATTAGTGTATATTTTTCGGGGGATTTCGCATCAAGCCCGCAATGATAACGGTTCTGAATACCTTTAGAGATAGTTTTTATTAATAAATAATACATTATTAACTAATTATATGACAACATCAATAATAATTACAGGATTTGTTTGCTTGATAATTGGAGCCGCTATTGCATGGTTTATACTCAATCAAATGGCTACGTCAAAAAGCAAGCAAATCATCGAAGACGCCAAAAAAGAGGCGGAAACCATAAAAAAGGACAAACTGCTGGAAGTGAAAGAAAAATTTATTACACTGAAAGCCGATTTGGAAAAACAGGTGAATGTGCGAAATTCAAAGATGCAGTCGCAGGAGGCAAAACTCAAACAACGCGAGATGGGCTTGAACCAGCGGCAGGACGAACTTCACAAAAGACGATCGGAGGTGGAAGTCATCCGCGAGAACATGGAAAACCAATTGGAGATCATCGAAAAAAAGAAGCAGGAAATGGGTAAAGTCCATAAAATGGAAATCGAGCGACTTGAAGCGCTTTCCGGCTTGTCGGCAGATGAAGCCAAAGAGCGGCTGGCGCAAAGCCTGAAAGAGGAAGCGCAAACTTCTGCCGCAGCATTCATCAATGAAGTGATGGAAGAAGCCAAGATGACCGCCAATAAAGAAGCCAAAAAGATTGTTGTACAATCTATTCAACGGTTAGCAACGGAAACGGCAATCGAAAATGCGATCACCGTTTTCCATATCGAATCGGACGAAATCAAAGGGCGAATCATTGGCAGGGAAGGACGAAATATCCGCGCATTGGAGGCCGCAACCGGTATTGAAATCATTGTTGACGATACGCCGGAAGCGATTGTCTTGTCAGGATTCGACCCTGTGAGACGAGAGGTAGCCCGCTTGGCTTTGCATCAATTGGTACAGGACGGACGCATTCACCCTGCCCGTATTGAAGAAATTGTTCACAAAGTGCGTAAACAGATTGAAGACGAAATCATTGAGACCGGAAAACGAACAACGATTGATTTGGGTATCCATGGTTTACATCCCGAACTGATACGTATGATAGGTAGAATGAAATATCGTTCTTCCTATGGTCAGAATCTCTTGCAACATTCCCGTGAAACGGCAAATCTCTGTGCAGTCATGGCTGCCGAATTGGGCTTAAATCCCAAAAAAGCCAAAAGAGCCGGATTATTACATGATATTGGAAAAGTTCCCGACGACGAGCCGGAATTGCCGCACGCCATCCTTGGGATGAAATTGGCTGAAAAATTTAAAGAAAAACCCGATGTGGTGAATGCAATTGGCGCACATCACGACGAGGCCGAAATGACAAGTCTCCTGGCGCCTATTGTGCAGGTTTGCGATGCTATTTCCGGCGCCCGGCCGGGGGCAAGAAGGGAAATCGTCGAAGCGTACATCAAACGTTTGAACGACCTGGAGCAATTGGCGCTTTCTTATCCGGGAGTAGTGAAAACCTATGCTATTCAGGCCGGTCGCGAATTGCGAGTCATTGTTGGAGCCGACCGTATCAACGATGTGGAAGCGGAAAGCCTTTCAAACGATTTGGCTAAAAAAATTCAAGATGAAATGACTTATCCCGGACAAGTGAAAATTACGGTTATCCGTGAAACCAGGGCAGTCGCTTTTGCTAAATAAATTAACCGTATAAATATTATCATCATGAATTATGACGATTTACTGAAATTAGACGAATTGAGGAAAGCCGGAGTAATCACTGAGGAAGAGTACCAGAATGAAAAACAAAAATTTTTCAATCAAAAACAAAATCCTCAGACTCAACAACCGCTCTTGGGTTTGTCGGAAAATTCCTACATTGCTTTGATGCACATATCTCAATTTGCAGGAATTATTATACCGGGGTTTGGATTTGCCGTACCGGTTGTACTCTGGCTGTTAAATAAAGAATACAACCTTAAGGTTGATACAGTTGGTAAACAGATTATTAATTTCATGATAAGTATGTTTATCTATTATGCCGTTTCAGGTGTTCTGTGTTGTATAGTGATTGGAATTCCCATGTTAATCGTGCTTGGAATATTACATATCGTATTTGTTATTATGGCTACACTTAAAGCCAATAACGGAGAAACATGGAAGTATCCTCTAACCATTGATTTTCTGAAATGATCGAAATTATTCCGGCAATCGATATCTTGGAAGGGAAGTGCGTCCGGCTTTCACAAGGCGACTATGACCAAAAAACGGTCTATAACGAAGACCCTTTGGAAGCGGCCAAACTTTTTGAAGGTCATGGCATACGTCGTCTGCATGTGGTCGACCTCGACGGAGCAAAAGCCAACCGCATTATTAATTACCGGGTTTTGGAGCGGATATCTTCTTCTACTTCTTTGACTATAGATTTCGGCGGAGGTTTAAAATCGAATGAAGATTTAAAGATCGCTTTCGATTGTGGAGCGAAAATGGTAACGGGAGGAAGCATCGCCGTGAAAAATCCGGAGATGTTTCAAAGTTGGATTGATAACTATGGAGGACAATCTGTTATACTGGGCGCTGATTGTCGAAACAACTTGATTTCCGTATGCGGATGGACGGAAAATACGGAAGAAGATATTTTTTCGTTTATTAGTTATTGGCGAAAACAAGGCATTTCAAAAGTGATATGTACGGATATCAGTAGAGATGGAATGTTGGAAGGCCCGAATGTGGAACTCTACCGGCAAATTCGGGAAAAAGATCCGGATATTTATTTGATTGCCAGCGGTGGAGTCAGTTGTATGGACGACATCGACCGCTTGGAAGCGGCACATATTCCGGGAGTAATCATCGGAAAAGCCATTTATGAAGGACGGATTGATCTAAAAAAATTGATGGTACATGGTACATGGTAAATGATAAATAGTAAATTAAATAAGATGTCAGCAAAAAAAATCATTCCCTGTTTAGATGTCAAAGACGGAAAAACTGTTAAAGGGATTAATTTTGTGAATTTCAAACATGCCGGTGATCCGGTTGAAATGGGAAAACAGTACAGCGATCAAGGCGCCGACGAATTGGTGTTCTTAGACATCACCGCTACGTATGAAGGTCGGAAAACTTTCATCGACTTAGTGAAACGTGTTGCAGCCAATATCAATATTCCATTCACGGTAGGCGGCGGCATCGGCGAATTAACAGACGTAGAGGCTTTGTTGAATGCCGGAGCAAATAAAGTATCCATCAATTCGGCGGCTATTCGTAATCCGGCGTTGATAGAAGAAGTTGCCAATCGTTTCGGCTCTCAGGTTTGTGTCGTAGCAATCGATGGCGACCTGATCAACGACCAATGGATTTGCTACTTGGACGGAGGGCGGACTCCTACGGAGAAGGGTTTGTTCTCATGGGCGAAAGAAGCGGAGAGTAGAGGCGCCGGCGAAATCTTATTCACAAGCATAAAACACGATGGAATGAAAACCGGTTATCCGAATGAAGCCTTGTATATCTTGTCGGATTCGCTCAACATTCCTGTGATTGCTTCGGGAGGGGCCGGGAAAAAAGAAGATTTTCGAGATGCTTTCATCGAAGGAAAAGTAGATGCTGCATTAGCCGCCAGCGTTTTTCACTTCGGCGAAATATCCATACCCGAATTGAAGTTGTATTTGAAGAATGAAGGAATAAATATTTAAGTGACAAGTGACGGGTTACAAGTGACAGGTAACTGATCATTCGTCACTCGTCACCCGTCACTCGTCACCTGTCACTGAAAAAAATGAAAAAAAACGAAGAAGATATTTTGTTTTTGAAACACTTGCAGGATTTCATTGTTCGCCGCCGACAAGAAATGCCGGAAAAATCATACACTACCTCGTTGTTTAACAAAGGGCTCGGACGTATTACTCAAAAAGTAGGAGAAGAAGCCATTGAAACCGTTATCGAAGCAATGAGCGGAAATGATGAACGCTTGCTGTACGAAGCATCCGATTTGCTTTATCATCTAATCGTTTTGCTTACCTATAAGGGCTACCGGATAGAAGATTTGGCAAATGAATTGAAAAAGAGGCACAAATGCTAATCACTTGTAACTCGTAACTCGTAACTTGTGTAACTCGTAACTAAAAAATATGGAACTGATAAACTATAAAGACGTAGAAATTCGGAAAAATGAAAATATCATCTTAAAAGATGTCAATTTTTCCTTGAATAAAGGTGAGTTTCTTTATGTTATAGGTAAAGTTGGCTCCGGAAAAAGTTCGCTTTTGAAAACCATGTATAGTGAAACGAAAATTAGTGAAGGGGAAGCCACAATTTTCGATTATGATCTTATTAAAATAAAAAATAAACAAATCCCTTTTCTGCGCCGGAAGGTAGGCATTGTTTTTCAGGATTTTCAACTACTGACCGATCGTTCCATTCGTAAAAACCTGTTATTCGTCCTGAAAGCAACCGGATGGAAAAAGCAGCCGGAAATGCAAAAACGTATGGAAGAAGTCTTGGAACAAGTGGATATGTCGAACAAAGACTACAAATTTCCGCATGAACTGTCGGGAGGCGAACAGCAGCGAATCGTCATTGCACGTGCGCTACTCAATTCGCCCGAACTGATTTTAGCCGACGAGCCCACCGGAAATTTAGACCCGGAAACAGGCGCTCAAATCGTACAACTCCTGCACGACATCAGTAAAACCGGTACAGCGGTCGTTATGACTACTCATAATTATCAATGGGTACATAATTTTCCGGCAAAAGTGATGAAGTGCGAAAATCAACAACTGATTAATACTGTTAATAATAATAATTTATAACACAATTTATCATGAAAATCAAAAGTATCAAATTCGTATCGTTGGCAGCCTTATTTGTCTGCTTGCCACTTATTCAAACAAATGCTCAAGATGAATATCCGAAGCAAGAACCCATGAGACCCGGTATGTCGGAATATTGGACTCCGCAACCTAAAATTGTAACTCCGGGAAATACAACAAGCAATGCATTTATGTCTGCTCCCTCGGATGCGATTGTCCTGTTCGACGGCAAAGATCTTTCCCAATGGAAATCCGGAGGCAGAAGAGAGGGAGAAGCCCAATGGATAGTACATGACGGAGTATTTACAGTCGATAAAAGAACGGGAGATATTCTGACTAAACAGGAATTTGGCGACTTCCAACTGCATATCGAATGGCAAATTCCGGAAAATATCACCGGTGAAAGTCAGTCAAGAGGCAACAGCGGTATTTTCTTGCAGGATAAATATGAAATCCAGATTTTAGACAGTTACAACAGTAAAACGTATGTAAATGGACAAGCTGCAAGTATATACAAACAATCTCCTCCTTTGGTCAATGCCATGCGTAAACCCGGTGAGTGGAATGTATATGACATTATTTATACGGCACCTACTTTTACGGACGACGGCAGGTATCGCACTTATCCCACTGTAACCATTATTCACAACGGAGTGCTTGTGCAAAACAACACAACGATCATCGGAACAACCGAATACATAGGATTTCCGCAGGTAGTGCCCCATGGAAAAGGGTCTATCCGCCTGCAGTCGCATGGCGACCCCAGCGAACCAATCAGTTTCCGGAATATTTGGATTAGAGAATTATGATAAAAATACAATGAAACCATTCCCAGTATATTCCCTTTGGGAAATAGAGCCTGTAAAAGGGCAAGGTTGTAAAATATACGACAAAAACGGAACGGAATACTTGGATTTCTACGGAGGGCACGCCGTAATTTCCATCGGTCATTCACACCCGCATTATGTGGAAGTATTGAATAGACAACTGAATCAAATCGGATTTTATTCCAATTCCGTACTTAATCCCCTACAAGATGAATATGCGGAGAAACTCGGTAAATTATCGGGATATGAAGACTATTCGCTGTTTATGGTCAATTCTGGAGCGGAAGCAAATGAAAACGCACTGAAATTAGCCTCTTTCCACAACGGACGGAAAAAAATCATTTCCTTCCGGAAAGCGTTTCACGGCAGGACTTTTGCCGCTGTCAAAGTAACCGATAATCCTGCTTATTTAGCGCCAATCAACGAAAATATGGAAGTTTGTTTTCTTCCTTTCAATGATATAGATGCGGTAAGCGAATTGTTAAGTCAAAATATTGTGTCTTCGGTGATTATCGAGGGGATTCAAGGAATTGGAGGTATTCAGATACCCGAACCGAAGTTCCTGCAAGAATTGAGCCGTTTGTGTAAGCGAACGGGAACTGTTTTGATTGCCGATGAGATACAATCGGGTTACGGACGCAGCGGAAAATTCTTTGCCCATCAATATGCAGGGATTCGTCCCGACATCATCACCATTGCCAAGGGTATGGGAAATGGCTTCCCTGTTTCCGGCGTGCTGATTTCACCGATGTTCAAGGCAGTTAATGGACAGTTAGGAACCACTTTCGGCGGAAACCACCTTGCCTGCGCGGCAGCCAATGCCGTAATTGACGTGATTCAGTCGGAAAATTTAGTTGAAAACGCTGCCACTATCGGTAATTATTTAATGGGCGAACTGAAAAAACTTCCGCAAGTGAAAGAAGTTCGCGGCTACGGACTGATGATTGGCGTAGAATTTGAAACGCCCATCAAGCATATTCGGGATAAATTGTTGTTTGAAGAAAAAGTATTTACCGGCGCTACGGGAAGCAACATATTTCGTTTGTTGCCTCCGCTTTGTGTGAGCAAGGAAGAAGCAGACGAATTTTTGAAACGGTTTAAAAGGGTAATATAAAGAGAATAAGATGAAATTAACAGTTATCGGGAGCGGCAATATGGGAGGCGCCATTGTACGCGGATTAGTTCAAGGAAGTTTTTTTTGTCCGGAAGATATTACTGTGATTGATGTACACCCAGCCCCTTTGGACACTTTGAAAAAAGATTGTCCAACTTTGAATGTTGTTGTGGGAAACTTCGATTCGGTTGCGGAAGCCGACATCATCTTGCTTGCCGTAAAACCGTGGCTGATTTCTACCGTCATTACGGATATAAAATTCAAGATGGACTACAGCCGGCAGATGCTGATTTCCATTGCGGCAGGCGTGAATATGGAAACCATTGAAAGTTTGCTGTCGAAACATTCGGATACAGATGGAAATCCGGCTATTTTCCGTATTATTCCGAATACGGCAATTGCCGTAAGGCAGAGTATGACATTGATTACCTCCAAACACGCTACGCCTGAGCAGAACGATTTACTGTTGAAAATTTTTAACGAATTGGGCAATGCCGTTTTCTTAGAGGAAGATAAAATACCCGCAGGCACAGCATTGACTTCCTGCGGGATTGCTTATCTGTTCCGCTACGTCAGGGCAGCAACCTTGGCAGGCGTAGAAATGGGATTTTATCCGCAACAGGCACAAGATATGGTCATCAACACGATGCTGGGTGCTGCCGAACTCCTGAAAACAACGGGACAAAATCCCGAAACAGAAATAGATAAAGTTACCACCCCCGGCGGAATCACCATCAAGGGTTTGAACGAATTGGAAGCCCACGGCTTTTCCGATGCTATCATCAAAGCGATGAAAGCGAGTCGGTAGTTGCTGGGCAATTGGCTTTTTCCGCTTTTATGCAGTGTGTCGGTAGTCGTATTTTGTTATTGAATAATAATCAAAGGGCATTATATATTGGTTTAACCTTAAGTTATCTGTCACCTGGCGGTGTATCAAAATGCTTTGTCGGTGTTTGATTTTCGGGATTTTGTATTTTTTGACTAAATCGTATAAATGGTCGCGACCGATGCCGTATTTTTCGGTTGCCTGTGGAATGGTATGGTAGTTTTCGTTTTCCGTTGGGTTTAATCCTCTGGACTTGCTCCGATACAAAAAATATAACTTTCATTATATCTGCATTTTAAACATTTTTGCGATACAAATTTTCAGACAAGTTCTGTTTAAGTTCTAAAAAATATTTGTTGTTGAGAAAACCATTTTACTAATTGTTGTGATTTTATTTTACACTTTGAGGCGATAGAGATAATGATTATTTCCGTGATTATCTTTAATATCTATGTCATTGCTCATATTTCATTATCTTTCTTTTTGGTGCGCGTTTCTTAACTAATATTTCCGCGTCCTGCAATTTACGTCCAAGTACGTCATCGGCAACCATAGTGGACAGATTTTTTTCCAATCCCAATACAAAAAGTACCTGTGCGTAGTAGCCCATTGATACATTCGGTAAGCCTTTTTCAATTTGCCAAAGTGTTGAGCGCGAAATACCTGCTCGCTCGGCAACTTGTTCGGCACTTAGTTTTCGTCGGAGTCTTGCTAACTTAATATCTTCGCCTAATTCTCCCAAAAGTTTTGTTAGGCGAGGGAGTAATGTGTATTTTTCTCGATTCATAATGTTTAATATTGCGTACAAAGATAGCGATTTTGTTTGAAATATCAAACATTATCAACATAAAGCGGCAAATTCACGTTTTTTATTTTATGAAGCAATCATTTGATGGTGTTAAACTATCGGAAGTTATTCTCACGCTTCGTTTATTCTCGCGGGCTTCCATAAACGGGTGGGCAATGTTCATTCCCATTTACAAAGTTACCGATTTAAGTTGAATTTTCAATATATTGGATTTATTCAATTACAAAGAGTTAAATTCTACAATTTTTCCTCCACAAACGCCGCTACTGTAAGCCGATGAACACCCAAAATACGTGCGATATTGACGGAAAAAAACGCAATGAATTGATAGAACAAAACCCAAAATCTGCCGAAATTATAAGACCTATTTCCAAACACCAAAACTTTGCCAATTTTGCGGAAAGCCCATATCTTTAATCTATATAATATGATATAAAAAATACAATAACACTGCGTATTATCGCACAATAAAGATTAATGAAGTAAAACTAAAATGGCTGTTTTATAGCGAATTAATGATATTTAGTGATTTTTATAAACCATTGATAATCAGTACTTCACTTGCCGATACAGAAACTCTTAAATATATTTCCCAAAACTTCGTCTGTAGTTATTTCGCCGTTTATTTCGCCCAAGTAGTGCATACATTCGCGAATGTCCTGCGCGATGAAGTCGCCGGAAAGATTGGTTTTTAAGCCGGTTGTTACCCGTTCGACTGCATCTAAGGCTTTGGTTAAGGCTTCGTAATGACGCAAGTTGGATATAATTACATCATTGGTATTCAATTCGGGCAGGTTGGCAGCCTTCAGCAAAGCCTTTTCTAATTTTTCGGTATTCTTTTTGTATTTGGCGGATAAATAGATGCGTTCAGCCGGAACGTGCGGCAGAAATTCTTCTTCAAGAATGAGTTGCTCTTCCGGACTGATTTTGTCGATTTTGTTGAAGACAATGATTAATTTTTTATCTTTGGTTTTCGGAATAATCTTATCGGCAATATATTCGATTTCTTTGTTAAAATGCGTTGTATCAATCATCCATATAATGATTGATGCTTGATCGATTTTCCGGAAAGTCCGATCAATTCCTATTTTTTCTATTTCATCGTTGGTATCGCGGATACCCGCCGTATCGATGAAGCGAAAGGTTATGCCGTGAATATTGATAATGTCTTCGATTGCATCGCGGGTAGTGCCGTGAATTTCAGACACAATGGCTTTATCATCATTCAGCAGCAGATTGAGTAAAGTTGATTTACCTGCATTTGTTTCTCCAACGATAACAACCGGAACGCCATTTTTCAGTACGTTTCCTACGCTGAACGAATGTGCCAAACGGGCGATTATCACTTGTATATCATCTGCCAATAGAATAAGTTGGCTGCGGTCGGCAAATTCAACGTCTTCTTCGCCGAAGTCCAATTCCAATTCAATCAAAGAAACAAAATGAAGCAAACGCGAACGGAGGTGTTGCAATTCCTTACTGAATCCGCCCCGCATCTGATTCATTGCCAAGCGGTGAGAGGCAGCCGAAGAGGACGCAATTACATCGGCAACGGCTTCGGCTTGCGACAAATCCATTTTCCCGTTCAGAAAAGCACGTTGGGTGAATTCGCCCGGCTTTGCCGGCTGGCAACCTTTTTCTATCAACAGTTTCAAAATCTCCTGTTGGATATAAACCGAGCCGTGACAACTGATTTCCACCGTGTCTTCTCCGGTGAAGGAATGAGGCGAACGGAAAACGCTGACAACGACATCATCCAAAGGTTCATCTCCTTTGATGATTTTTCCATAACTTAAAGTATATGCCGGTTGCTCGACAACAGGAACGGCTTTTACCGGCCGGAAAATTTTATCCGTTATTTCAAAAGCCTCGCTTCCCGAAACGCGAATAACCGCCATACCGCCTGTCCCCGAAGAGGTGGATAATGCACATATTGTACTTGAATTTTTCATTATTCTTTATTATATTTCAAACTAAAAACCAAACACTTTTAACAAAGGTTTCCAATTCAACCTTTGAATTATCTTACTGATTAATACCGGCAAATATATACATAAAAATATGCTAAAAAAATAGAGTAACAAAAAAGTATAGACATTATTTACTTTTTTAGAAAAAAACCATATTGCGTCATGTTGAAAAACCGAACCAATCAGATAAATCTGATAATAATAATCCCTAAAACTTGAAAACAAATTCGGTAATTTTTCGGAACAATATGATGCAAAAATGATTGAAACACCAATTCCTGAAATGGAATGACCCAAATTTTTGTAATCAAAAAAAAGCGACAAAATGAAAAAAATGAGTACCCCCCACCTTATCATTTTATTTTTTAAATAATCCTGTAATTGATATTTAGAAAATAATATTCCAAAATAAAAAAAGAATAAATAGGGGGCAGCACGTGATAAATCAAAAATCATAATATTTTTAGGAAAAAACAGGATGAGTTCCAAACAAAAAAATATCATACAGAGTATGGAATATTTGTTATTAAGCGTATATTTCAGAATTGGATATAAAAGAAAAAAAATTAAAAGTGTATTTAGAAACCAAAGCCAAGGCCACAACAAATGCCCCCTTGGATAAAGAAAGATATTCAATAAGAGAGAAGGTGATAAATCTACCGGATTCCTGACGTAAGCTTTAAAAATAACCTTAATTGCCAATAAACCTAATGTGAAGAAAAGATAGGGATAAATAATACGAGGAATTCGCTCTTTCAGAATCTCTACAAATGAACTGTTTTTCCGAATTTTAGTATGGTATAGGAGAAATCCGGAAATAAAGAAGAATAATGCCATTCGAAACCCAAAAACGGCATTAAATATATGATATACTTGTTTTGATTCGACCGGATAAAATGAGTATTGCCAATAAAAATTGTGAAATACGATTACCAAAATAACCACCCATCCCCTTAATATAGAAAGCCAATTGATTCTCATTCATTATTCTTTATATTTCAAACTAAAAACCAAACACTTTTAACAAAGGTTTCCAATTCAACTTTTGGATTATTTTACTCAGTAATACGGGTATATATATACATGAAAATACGCTGAGGAAATAGAATAACCAGTAGGTATAGACATTATTTACTTTATTGAAACCAAACGTTATTATTTCACTTTGAAAAACCTGACCAAGGAGATAAATCTGATAATAATAATCTCTAAAACTTGAAAACAAGTTTGGCAATTTTTCGGAACAATATAATGCAAAACAGACAGAAACACCAATTCCTGAAATGGAATAAACCAAATTTTTATTGCCAATAAAAAGCGACAAGATGAAAACAACGAGTAATCCCCAACTTGTTACTTTATTTTTTAAATAATTTTGTAATTGATATTTGGCAAACAATATTCCAAAATAAAAAAAGAATAAATACGAAGCGGCACGCGACAAGTCCAAAAACATAATATCTTTAGGAAAAAACAGTTTAATTCCCAAACAAAAAATTGCCGTACAGAGAATAGAATATTTATTATTAAGTGTATATTTGAAAATTGGATATAAAAGGAAAAAAATCAAGAGTACATTTAGGAACCAAAGCCACGGCCATGTAGAATAAACACCGGGGTAAAGAAAGTTTTTCAATAAGTGGGAGAGTGAAGAATCTATCGGATTTCTGACATAATTTTTGAGAATTACTTTCAATGAAAACAGACCAATTGTAAAGAAAAAATAAGGATAGACAATACGAGGAATTCGAGTCTTAAGAATTTCTCCAAAAGAACTGTTTTTCCGAATTTTGGTGTAATAGAGGAGGAATCCGGAAATAAAAAAGAACAAAGCCATTCGAAACCCAAAAGCGAGATTAAATATATAATACACTTGTTTAGATCCGGTTGGCAAAGATGTGAGAGGTCTGAAAAAACTGTGATTTATGATAACCAGAATGACCACCCAACCCCTTAATATAGAAAGCCAATTGATTCTCATTCACTAATCTTATATCCTGTCTAACACCTTTGTAATCAGTTCGTCGAACGAATCTTTGTAGTTGGTATTCATATTGCCGGAATAGCGGCCGGCAATAATCAGACAGGCTGTCAATGCTTTGTGTCCCATCAAGCCGGCTAATCCCGACAATGCCGCGCTTTCCATTTCGTAGTTTGCTATTTTTAAACCTTTGTATTCAAACGACTCAATCTGTTTGTTCATATCCGGCCGGCTCAATCCCAATCGCACGTGTCGCCCCTGAGGGCCGTAAAAACCACTTGCAGAAATCGTTATCCCTTTTATCATATCGTAACCGATACGGTCTGTCAGTTCCCCGTCAGAATGAACGAAATAGGGTTTGGCCAACAGGCTGTTCCATTGGGTATGTTCCATAAACTGACGGGATAATTCCTCATCGGCGATGTCTTCGCTTTTGTCGTAGAAGAAAATCAAACCGTCCATTCCCATGGAGATTTCCGATACGACATAGGTACCGATAGGACAGAACGGCTGTAAACCACCGGAAGTTCCTATCCGTACCAATGTCAGTTGTCGAAAATCTTTTTTCACTTCACGAGTTTGCAAATCAATATTCGCCAAGGCGTCTAATTCGGTCATAACAATGTCGATGTTGTCACAACCGATGCCATGTGACAAAGCCGTAATTCGTTTGCCTTTATACGTTCCTGTTATCGTGCGGAATTCCCTGCTTTGCCGGTCGAATTCGATATTATCGAAGTAGGCGGCAACGGCAGGCACCCGTTCGGGATCGCCCATCATAACTACTTTATCTGCCAGCTGCTCCGGTGTCAGATGCAGGTGAAAGATCGAGCCATCCGCGTTAACCGGTAATTGGTCGGGAGGAATCATTCCTTTATTGGTTTATTGGATGTTTTTGACGGTTTCGCAATGCTTTCCCGCATATCGGTATCGGCTTGGATGTTCTTCATTTTGTAATAATCCATAATCCCCAGATTACCGCTACGGAATGCTTCTGCCATTGCTTTCGGCACTTCTGCTTCTGCTTCTATCACCTTGGCGCGGGCTTCCTGCGCTTTGGCTTTCATTTCCTGTTCCAATGCGACTGCCATTGCCCGGCGCTCTTCCGCTTTTGCCTGTGCAATGTTTTTATCGGCTTGTGCCTGATCGATTTGCAATACAGCGCCGATGTTTTTACCTATGTCGATGTCGGCGATGTCGATAGACAGAATTTCAAAGGCTGTTCCTGCGTCCAAACCTTTCTTCAACACGACTCTGGAAATGCTTTCGGGATTTTCAAGCACTTCTTTATGCGTTTCTGCTCCACCGATGGAAGAGATAATGCCTTCGCCAACCCTCGCAATTACCGTTTCTTCACCGGCGCCCCCTACCAACTGTTTGATGTTGGCACGAACCGTAATTCTCGCCTTTACAAGCAGTTGAATACCGTTCCTCGCTACGGCAGCAATGGGCGGCGTATCGATCACTTTCGGGTTCACCGACATTTGAACGGCTTGAAACACGTCGCGGCCTGCCAAGTCGATCGCGGTCGCCATTTGGAAAGTCAAATCGATATTTGCTTTTTCGGCAGAAACCAAAGCGTGTACGACTCGTTCCACGTGTCCACCTGCCAAATAATGCGCTTCCAATTGGTCGCGGGTAATGTTTTTCAAACCGGCTTTGTGGGCTTCAATCATTGCATTGACAATGACCGCAGGCGGCACTTTCCGCAACCGCATCAGAAAGAGTTGCAGCAAGGAAATATTCACTCCTGACGCCTTTGCAGTAATCCACAATACGAAAGGTACATAGTAAAAAAAGATAATTAATAATACGATACACGCCGCAATTATCGCAATTCCAAAAAATGATACTTCATTCATAATACTTTTATATTAAAAATTTAAATTATTTCACTCTCGTTACTTGTCACTATCAACTGCGTAGGCGTTACTTTAATAACTCTCACGCTTAGGTTTTCGTCAATAAATCCATCCAATGTCTTTGCTTCCATCGTGATATTATTCACGCGCACTTTTCCTATCGGATTCAGGCGTGAAATAGTGATTCCTTCATCGCCTTCTGATATGTCCGGCAGATCTTTTGATGCCACCGTAGAATCAATATTGGTTTTCAAAGCGATCCGGTTCAATGCTTTGGATTTTATCAGATAGATAAAGGCTATGCCTGTTAATGCAACCACCGACAGTAAAGTAATTATCCCCGCTGCTGTTCCAAGTTTGTGAAATGCCCAATAAATTCCTCCGATTGAAAACAAGGTTCCGGCAACAGCGGTCAATGTTAGGCCGGGAATAAGGAATATTTCGACTAAAATCAGCAGTATTCCAATGATGCACAATGCAATGACAATCAGTATATCCATAGTTTTTAATTAATTGTTAATTCGTAGAAATCCAATTTCAGAATTTCGGGTATCAATCAATAATTTTCTGTATGACTGAACCATTGTTTCAAGTTGTTTTTCGTTTGCCAAAATAGATGGTCTAAGCGATTGCCTTTGAGCGTTGGTGCTTTTGGCAAATGTCTGCCGCTGATTATCCAACTGTTCTTCCAAAGTCCGGATCTTATCTTCCATACTTTTCAATTGCAAATAGAAATTTTTCGCCGCATCACTCTTAAAATCCGACAGCGTATAATAGACAATGTTATCATTGATTACAAAAGCAAAATCTTTTTTCACTTTGTTCCGTTCTTTCTCAATATCGGCTTTTATTTTTTCCAGCATATTCGAATAATTGGTGTTTGGAATCCAACTATCTTGAATTGACGTAATTATCGCTCTGTCTATCAATACTTGCTCATCTTCAATTTCAAGCGATTTAAATGTTTCATTCGGTATAAATGTATAAACAACGACTTTGTCTTCCGGCTGAAAACGGTCGGAGGCAAAATAGCCGATGCCGTTCACTTCATCAATGACCAATAGATAATCGTTATAAATGGAATTAAAAGGCATTCCCATTTGATTGGGAGTTAAATAGGTATCATTATTTAAATTGTATCGACTGACGAATAAATCGTATCCTCCAATCGAACCATTGCCTTCGGAAGCATAATAAATGGTTAGTCCGTCGGGCATTACGAAAGGATAGTTATCATCTGCATACATGTCGATGGGAAGGTTCAACTGTTTTTCTTCCGACCAAAGGTTTTGAATTTTGGTTTGGGTATTCAATCGAATGTATCCGTATTCATCTTTTTTACCAAAATACCGCCGGTCTTTCAGTTGATTTTCATAAACGACCGTAGCGTCTGTTTGTTCGAGCGTTCCGGTTTCTTCCCCTATTAAATAAGCTTTTAGAAAATTATTTTTATCTACAATCAGACTGTCGATTATCTGTATGTTTTCACAACGCGACAGCATCCTTGCCGCTTTTTCCGCCTGCATCTGCAAGGGTTTGATAGAGTCGGCCGATTGCTGTTTTTTACTCTTAATCAACGCATCCATTTGCAGTTGATAGGCTTGGACTGCTTTGTTGAAATGATAGAGTTGGTAATACATTTCGGCAGCCTCCATATATTTTTTTCCGGCATACAGACGGTCGGCTTCTTCAAGCGTAACCGTCTGAGCCTGAAAATTCGTACTGAAAGCGATAAGCAAAGCAACAATAAATGAAATCCTTTTCATCCGTATAATAATCCGTATTACTCCTATTTATCAACTCGTGACTGTCAGGGGATTGCGGGTCAAGCCCGCAATAACATTTAGATTCATATTTTTTACGTTTCAAAGGTAATCATTTTTTTGATAACTTCAAAGATATTTTGTACAATTACTAAAAACTAAACTCTGCTACCTTCACTTTTCCGTCTATTTGCTTATTTTCTTTTGACAGTTGAAGGCAAACTACTTGGCGTTGCTCGGTTTTATCCGCATAGTGCGTATAGATTTCTGCCATAATGGTGGACGGACCTTCTGCTTTTACTTGCGAGTCGCCATAATAATTGACAAATACGTCATATTTTCCTTTGACGGCTTTTTTCAACATAAATTGTGCGGGACCATAATCGTGTATAGTGTGATAACTAATCCGTCCTCCTATGGCGGTACTCGGGTGGTTCCACGTGCAAGTTTCACCATTTGGGTCGGTTACGTGCAAGTCAATGATGGTATTGTTCATATTCCAATTGATTACCACTCGAATATCGACCGGTATTGCCTGTATCAATTCTTTGGAAATATTTCGGGTATGTAACTTTGGATTTTTTGTGATAAGTTGGTTGATTTCCGTTACAATAGCCTCCTCGATACCTTTACTACGTTCAAGTGTACTTCGAGCGTAGGATCGCGACAATAAGGAATATAAACTATCCAAAGATGCTTGATAGTTTCCATTATCGGCTAATGCCAAAGCATAATCGCGATAACTTTGCGGTTCCATTGGACGCCATTGAATGACTTTTCGGCAAATGTATGCTTCCAATGCATATTCCTTGTATTCTTTCAAGCGGTATCCGAGCAGGCGAAACAGTGAGGCGTTTTCCAAATCCAAATCGGCAATGGAAGTCAGTATCCGGATTGCCCGCTCGCGGTCGTTGTGTTGGAAAAACCAGTCTGCCATATCGAAATAGAAAGTCGGCGTGTTGATGTATTCCGGACGCAGTTTCAGATAAACGGCGTAGTCGTCGTCTAATTTACCGGTCAATTGCCGGATATAAACATTGTCCTGCTTAATCGGTGCAAGCGTGATTACCGGTTGTGAAACACTTTTTGCATTAGAGCCGGACGCTTTGGTTTCTTTATGGGAAACAGAATGTTCGGCTTGAACTTCTGAGATTGATATTTCCGAAACTTCTACATTCATATCTAATTCCTGCGTAAAATGAACGACCGATTCATCAGCCACCGCAACGTCATCTTGTATTAAAACAAATGCTTGAGGAGCAGCCGGTTCTTCAACTACAATCTTGTGATCTACCAAGTCGGCAATATTTACGCCTGCTTCCATACCTGCTACCATCGGTGTTTCCGACACAGCGTCCGGTTTTGGATATCTTTGTTTTTGCTGTTTAAAATCGGTGTTCCACCAAGTTTTCAGTTTTTCCGCAATACTAATGGCATCGTCTAAGAATACCCTATGTGTTTGGCGTCTTTCTTCATCTCTCTCCCTCTTCCAACGAAAAAATTCGGCTTGTAATTCGGCGGGCGGAACGATGTTATAAGTAATATAATCCTGCAAAGTTTCAAGCACAATCAGCGAAGTGTTGCGGGTAACGATGCCGAATTGTTGTCCGAGTTCGGTTAATTCCTCCTTGTTCTTTTCATACTGCATATCCAATTCGTTGATTTTTTTCTGTGCCCAGATACGGTGAATATTTGCCTGTTGGACGGCATCTTTCGTATTCAGAGAAACCGTAATCCGTTGTTCTACCTTATTGCCGTAGCCGAAACGCAAAACTATATTGGTTTGGGAAGTGTCCAATATTCCGGCAACGGAAAAATTGCCTCTCACCGGCGTAGCCACCGAAGGATATACTTCACGAACCTCTCTGTTAGGCTCTATTCCCATAAAATGCAAGGTTTCATACATCAATTCGTTTTGGATTTGCTCTGTGGATAAGGCATTCAAATTGATAAACTTACCATTGGTTTGTGCCGCAATCCATTTCATCGCACTGTAGTCGGCTTTGGCGGACGATACGACACAATGCACCGGCCGTCCGTTAAATGCAGAAGATTTTGCAACAAAATCGGCATCGCTCAAAGTGGATAAACCGTCGGAAAACAGAAGAAATTCGTCGGAAGAAACCGGTTGCGAGCGAATGGCTTCAAAGTTTGTTCCGCCATCGTATATGACTGTTTCTATTGCTTTTCGCAGGCTCGACCAATCGCCGTTGGTAATTTTGTATGTCCCGTTTTTCGTTATTCGGTTGTTCAGAAAATAGAGGTCGATGGAAAGATTTCTTTTTTCTTTGATAATCCGGTCTAAAACCTCTAATTCTTTGGTGTGGTCGCGATGCGAGCCGCTCAGCGAGTTGTCCCAAATAATCCCCAGCGAGTTGCCCCAGGTCTTTTTGCGAGTTTCTGTTTTAGGCATACAGGAAGCGACAAAATAATGACTTCCCGAAGCCGGTTGTATCAACACTTGCGGTACATTAGTTGGAGCAGGCAAGGTAAAAATCAATGCTTTGTTGGCTTGATAATTGTTTCGCGAGAAAGTGGCGACAAAATTTTCGCCCTGTTCATCAAAAACCAATTCTTCGGTTAATTGCCCCAATATTTGAGGTTTGGATTTGTTTTTCCAGACAGTAGCTTTCAAGGCAAATTTTTCGATGGCTTCCGGATATGCCATAGGCAGTCGGTAGTAGAAATGGCTTTTTTCTACGGGTAATTCTTCTTCGTAACCGATAGAAATTGTGCGGGTTCCGGAAGCAGGTATCGGATATATCCGCGTGCGGAAATTGTTTCCTTCTACACGTTCGAGCAGTCCCGGATCGACGCGCCGCTGTTCGATTTCCTCAAAGACCTGTGTGGCTTTGGCTTTCTCGACCGGAACGGCTTCCCGCATTTTTCCGTTAATATCCAAGGCATAATGACTGACGGTTACGCCATCGGGCAGTGGGAAAAGCAGTTCTCCTTCAAGGATTTTTCCTGTACGGTTTTTAAATACCATCACGTAGCGGGTCGTTGCAATATTTCCGGTTACTTCTACCTGAATATCCAACGATTGGAGATATACCTCCGAGCCGCCGCCTTTGATTTTCATCACCGGCAGGGTAGATTCCGGTAATTGTTCAAGCGAAGATAAATCCTGTGTAATCCATTGATTATCAACAGTTACTTGCTGTATCATTTCGTCCATTTTCGGTGCAGGGTTGTTAATTGCCAACAGGGCTGCAGCGAACACTACGGCAAATAGTGCAGTGAATAAAAGGCTGCCAATGAAAAAAGTGAAGTGTCTCATAATTTTATTGTTTTTATTTGTTTACATTTTATAGATGCGTTGCGTTTTGAAATTCCATAAATTGGTTCAAAAATAATCTTTATTTTTTGCAATGCCAAAATATGTAGTAAGGATTAGTTGATGATAAAGTGATTATTCTGATAATTTTTATTTGCCTGTGCATATTGTCGAAAAATTTATCTATATTTGCTCGTTGTTCGTCAGCAGGCGGACTGAGAACAGCGGAGAATGACGAAATTAAGGTTTAAAGTTAAATTAAACAATTTGAAATAAAAACAGTTATCAATTTAGAAGTTGTTCCCGTCACGAATTAGGGATTTCGGCATGAAAAATTTAGATTTAATTTTAAAAAGAATACTTGTGGTATCATTGAGTATTTCAGTTGTATTGTTATGTGCAAGTCTATTTATTTTCGCAATAAGAATGGAAAATGGGAAAAAGTATGATTCTATTGTTATAAGTAGTAATACTATTCTCATTTGGAATACGCAGACTGGAACATTTAAAATCGGGAGCAACGTTGGAGAGGGGACAACTTCGACAGAAAAATTTTGGTAATCATTCATGTATATTTGGGTACATTTAGCCAATGCTTGACACTTGACGCCTAACGAGCGGTTTGGCGCAAGCGGGCGGACATGTGTCGTGCAATTCAAATAAGGAAAATCCTGAAAAATTTGATACAATGGAAAACACTTGGAAATCTTGCTTGAAAGATAGTAGCAAATACAAAATCATTTCTCCCAAAGAATTATTGGCAAATATAGACAATACCGATTTGAAAAATTATTTAGAAAAACGATATTGGTAATATGCGAATACTTCACTTTTCCGATACTCACGGCAAGCACAATTTATTGAAAAACTTACCTAAAGCCGATGTTATAGTCCATTCCGGCGATGCCTCATTTTCGGGTTCGGATAATGAAGTATTGGATTTTTTGAATTGGTTTTGCGATTTGGATTATCGGCATAAAATTTTTGTAGCAGGAAATCACGATGATTGTTTGTATGGCGAGCAAATCGAAGGTTTGCCCGACAACTGCTATTATCTTTGTCATTCGGGCGTTGAAATTGAGGACGTAAAGTTTTGGGGTGTTCCGTTGTTTGTGGGCGATACCTTGAAAGACGGTCACACAAAGCAAATAATGGCACAAATTCCAGAAAATACTGATGTATTGATTTCTCACAGTCCACCTTTTGGAATTTTGGATTTTGACGACAATATCAATTACGGTTGTCCCGATTTATTGAATGTTACAGAGCGAATAAATCCTCGTTATCATTTGTTTGGACACATTCACGCCTCGCATGGCATAAAGAAAATTGGACAAACTACTTTTGTGAATTCCTCCATAATGAACGGAATGTATGAGTTTGTGAATAAGCTTGTTTTGTTGGAAACTTAAACAACACGTGAATTTTAAAATAATTTGTTTGCGAAAGTTCTAAAAAAAATGGCATATTTGCAGACAAATTATTTTACAATGGAAGTAGAATTGAATAATATTAATGATTGGATTCTTTACCGCTCAAAGCGGGGTAAATTAACGTTTTCGCGTCAGGAACTTGTTGCAGATTTTTCTTATTTGTCGGAACAAACCATAAAAAACAATTTGAACTTGTTGATAAAAAAGGGCGAAATCTTTCCTGTTTTCAAAGGGTTTTATTCGGTAATTCCTGTTGATTATGCTTTACTGAATATTAATGAGATATGTAAAAGAGTGATCGCACAACAAGCGGTTTGGCGTAATGGCGGCATTAACCTTGTTTGAAAATTTTTACTAAATTTGCAACCTGATTGCTCGTAGCAAATTTGTGGTCGCCGCCACTACGCCAAGCTGCCGCAGGTCGTTGGGACAGTGCCGCATTAACAAAAAATATTGAGATATGGCAAAAAAAAGAAATAAAAAATACACCCCACAACAAGGTGGAGTTGCGAAGAAAAAAAAAGTCTCTTCGCAAGAAATGCAAGAATGTTATCTCGTTGCTACAAAATTGCTTCGTCATTTTGAATTGAATCCGAATTTGCTTGAGGTTTTCACAAAAAAGCAAAAGGAAAGGCTTTATCATATTTACTACATTACCCCAGTCATTAAATCAGAAAAAGAGCGAACAGTACCTCGTCAGTACATAAGAAACATTAACAACGAAACTTATAGTTTTATAAAAACCAATTTTTGGGGCAATTCTGAAAATAAACTTACCTATTTTGAATTCTATACTGCCGGACTAAGTTTCCTTTCTACCATACAAGGCATGTTCAGAGAAAATAACCTTTTTGAACCCGGTACACCTCAATTTGAATCGGCAAGCCGCATTTGTGAAAAATTTGACAGGGACAAACTGATGAATGATTCATTCAAAGAGGTATCCGATTACATATTCTATTTATCCAGAGGATATTCGAGGGTAAACTACCGGATGTACGGACACACTGTGGACTGCGATAAAATTCCTGATAAAAAATGCAATTGCGGCCATTGTTTTGAATACAGAATATCCTTCCGTATAACTGTTCAAGAATGTGAAACAAAATATTTTTCTTTGAACAATATATATCGCAAAACTTTCCGCATGTTTGAACCTGCAGACGGATTGTATTTGCCAAAACCTTTGACAATTTTTCAAAACACAATATTTCCTAAAGAAAAAGAAGATAAGCATTTTAACATGTACGTACAATCACATGTATTTCATCGTTTCAAAGAACGCTTGGATTTATTTAATCCAACGGATCACAATCTTCTCTTTCAATATACTTTCACCCGCCACATAAAACTGGTACAATATGATAATCGCGATTTATTTGCCTGTATGATTGCAAAAGATTGTCCGGTTGGTTATTTTACATTTTTAATTCGTGGCGACGATATTATAGTCAATACCTTTTTACCTGTGGTAGGCGAAAACACTCCGGAGGGGAAAAAACTCCAAAAAATACTGTCCCTAAGCAAGGAGGAAATTATTTATTTGGGAATGGATAAGATAAGTTTCTTTACAGGGGTCGATTTTGACCAAATACCCGAACTGAAGCAAGCCCTTATTGATTCAGATATTTGGCCAATAAAATTAGGATTAGACAACTTGGAGGAGATAGAAGATGCTCCTGCTGAAACAGACAAAACAATGTTTGTGAAAAACTATTTTGATAAACGCGAGAAAAAACAAATTACCGGGGCGTCGGAAATACAATGAGCAGACTCGTAGTAATTTTGCAACAAACCCTTGTATTTTTTTATGGATAATAAATGTCAAGGGAAAATTTCTTTTATGATAATATATAGATTGCTTCGGGCTATCGCCCTCGCAGTGACGGTGTATTCATAGCGTCATTGCGAGGAACGAAGCAATCCAGAAAACAAAGTTATGTGTAAATATTTTTTAGAAATTATATATTATTTGTTAATCATTACTTCTTCGTCTTGTATGAAAGAATATGAATGGTAACTCCGATAGCGATAGCGAACAAAAGTAATCGCAGCCACAAGGCAGAAATAGCAAAGAATGCCGAAAGTAGAATGGTACACCAAAGCATTGCAACAATCATAATCTTTGTCTTCAAAGGAATGGATTTGTCTTCTTGAAAATTACGGACTGTGCTTCCAAAATATTTGTTATTCATAACTTTGTGATACAATTTGTCGGAACCGCGCATATAAAACCACGCCGTTAATAGATAAAAAGGCGTAGTTGGAAGCAGAGGCAAGAAAATACCCAACGTTCCCAGTACAAGCGTAATAGTCCCCAGTATTACGTATATTATTTTAATGCTCTTTTTGGGCATATCGTCTTCGTGATATAAACCACAGATTGTCAATCCACGTACCAATTTCTCGTGCGATAGTAGGTACAAGACAAAGACCAAAGACAATTAACCAATGAGCGCCGCTAATGGTTGTAAGTCCGAAAATTTTACCAACAGGCGGAATTATTGCCATCAATCCGAAAATTAGAATCATCATCGCCGCACTGCTTACCAAGGGTATGTTGTTGCGTATCGGCGTTCTAAATACTGATTTTGAACTGCGAACGTGGAAAATATGTACTATCGAAGTCCAGCCGCAAATCAAAAATGCCATGGTTCGTCCAATTTCAGCGGAAGGTAAAACCAAATCGGATACATTCAAAAAAGCGCCTGCGTAATATCCTGTTAATACGGCAATTGAGCAGAAAATAGTCTGCCGGAGGATTAAACGCATTAAACCATCGCTGAAAAAACTTTCGTTTCGATTGATTGGCTTGTTCTTCATCAAACCCGGATCGGACGCTTCTTTGGCAAGATTGATGCCCGGAATACCATCGCCCAATATGTTGATTAACAATAGCATCACAGGGGTTAGAATAATACCCCAACCTGCCATTTGTCCAAACAGCATAACGATGATTTCAGTCAAGTTACATACCAACAGGAAGTAAATTACTTTTTTAACAATCCCATACACATTTCTACCTTCGCTCACCGCTTCAACAATAGTAGAAAAATTATCGTCCGTCAAAATCATATCCGATGCTCCTTTGGCAACCTCCGTACCCGCTTTTCCCATAGCAACGCCAATATCTGCCGCTTTAAGTGCGGGAGCGTCATTCACGCCATCGCCTGTCATAGCAACGGTTTCTCCACATTCCTGCCACGCTTTCACAATGCGGATTTTATCTTCCGGCGAAACCCTTGCATATACCGAAAAGTTTCTAATTGTGTCGTTCAGTTCGACATCTGATATTTGTGCAAGCCGAGCGCCTGTCATTACGTTTTGCCCTTCTTTGAGAATCCCTAAATCTTTAGCGATTGCCGTTGCGGTGGCGGCGTGGTCGCCTGTAATCATTATGGTGCGAATACCTGCATTGCACGCTTTTTCTATGGCAGCGGCGGCTTCGGGACGGGGCGGGTCAATAAGTCCGACAAGACCTATCAGTTTGATATCCTGTTCCAATGCTTCCAAATGTTCATCATCGGGCAGTGCATCAATACGCTTACCCGCTAAGGCGATAACCCGCAAGGCTTTTCCTGCAAATTCATCGTGCACGCGCTTTGCCGTTTCCATATCGGCGGCGACAGACTCGGGACAAATCGGCAGGCGGTCAAGAGCGCCTTTGGTTAAGACAATATATCCGCCGTCATTGTTATCTTTCAAAACAACCGACATCATCTTTCGTTCCGATGAGAACGGAATTTCCGCCACTCTGGGATATTCTTTTTTAGCAAGTTCCCGAATCCCTTTTTCGTCTAAAAGCCGAAGTATGCCAACCTCTGTGGCATTACCCATATAATTCTTATCACCGTTTTCGTCTATTTCTACGACAGCATTTCCCGCCATCGCCAATTCTTCGAGAAAATGGTTTTGGTCTTCGGTAAAATCCGCTTCGGCAGTAAACGGATTTCCACCGCGAAGCCAAAGTTGTTGTACTGTCATACGGTTTTGAGTGAGTGTCCCTGTTTTATCCGAACAGATTACCGAAGCGCTTCCCAAAGTTTCTACAGCGGGGAGTTTTCGTATCAAGGCATTTTTCCTCACCATTTTTTGTACGCCGTTGGTCAGCGACAGGGTAACAATCAATGAAAGTGTTTCAGGCACAGCAGCAACGGCTAAAGCAACGGCAATCATAATCAGACTGCCAAGTTCCGTACCGCCGCGCAAGCCAACTGCCAACAGGAGCAATGCGGAAATAATTGCTATCCAAACAATGGTTCTTCCCAGCCCGTCAAGCCGTTTTTGAAGGGGTGTTTTGCGTTGTTTATTGTCGTGTAAAAATCCGGCAATTCGCCCCATCTGCGTATCCATACCTGTAGCACAAACCACTGCTTTCCCGTTTCCTGCCGTAACCACACAGCCCGTAAATATCATATTGATTTGGTCGCCCAAAGGTACATCGCCCGACAGTGTGGTATTACTATCCTTCCCTGCCGGTTCGCTTTCGCCTGTCAAAGCAGATTCGTCCGAGAAAAAGCCGACCGCTTCAATCAGTCTTGCATCGGCGGGAACAATATTGCCTGTTGCCAAAACAATCACGTCGCCCGGAACAAGTTCTGTCGTGTCGATGGTTTGCCGAACCCCGTCCCGTATGACGGTACAATCGGGAGAGTTCAGTTTTTCTAATGCCTCCAATGCTTTTTCGGCTTTGCCCTCTTGCGTTATTGCCAATATAAGATTTAAAATGACTACGGATAGAATAACAACCGGCTCAATAAATCCTTCTCCCTGTTTCAAAGCCAGTATGAACGAGAGCGCTACGGCAATCAATAAAACAATGATAGACACATCTTTGAGTTGATGCAATATCTTTTGTACCAATCCCGCTTTTTTGGGTGGCTGCAATACGTTTTTTCCGCCGCTTTCCTGCCGCTTTAGAACCTCTTCTTTTGATAGTCCCTTGTCTGACTTTACTTCTAATTTTTCCAATACGGATCGTGCGTCTAATTCGTACCAGTTAGCCTGATTTAATTCTTTGTTGTTCATTGACTTTCTATGTATTTGTGGGGATTATATTTACTGTTTTATATTTCTTGTAGTTACACCGCCAAGTCTATCTGCCCATTTTTCAGTCCAAAAATTATAATAGGATTTTGAAAAATGAAACCTGTAATTAAGTTCTGAAAAAATGCCAATAACTAATAAATAAAGTGGTCCAAATATTAAGTTTTGGATAAAATGTCCATACTCGTGCTTAATATCCGCTTCACTTACTGTGTGTTCATAATCATCAAATAAAATGAAATATCCCAATGATATACCTTCTGCCGGAAATTTATCATAAATATATGCTGATTTATACTTGGTTTTAAAAGGCAGCCCATAGATAATAATCAGTGTCAATCCCAGCAAATTTTGAGGAAGTGTCCATATAAAAATAAAAAAATGCAATATTTTTTTCATCTCTATTATACTTTTTTATTCGGCAAGCGGCAACTTCGTACAACATAAAATCTTGATTGCTTCCGAGCAAGAATCAATATCTTTGATGTCAATCTGCTCTTTATTGGAATGATTGTTTCTTTGGGCAATCAGAAGTGAAATTACTTTTTTACAATTTGATAACTCGGCAAAAGATACTGTTTCTGTGTATCCGTGCGTTATTTCTGTTTGTATATTGATTCCATTTTGCGAAATTAGATGAATAATTTTTTTTGCAAATTCACTATCCAATTGTATTCCGTCATCTCTTAACGTTAATACAGAACCATTCCCTAAAAGAACATTTTTTTCTTCGTATGTTGCGTCTAACACTATAACAAAATCAGCATTGATATTTTCGGCTAATCTATCCGCTCCGGAACAACCGGTTTCTTCGCTTGAAGTAACTGCTAATACAATGTTGTATTTCATTTCCCAATTATCACAATCATTTGCAATCATTGACAATAAAAAGCACCCAATTCTATTATCTAAAAACGTCGCTTCTAAAATGTTTTCATTGAGTATAAATTTTGGTTTAAAACAAATTCTATCTCCATTTTGGATTTTTAAATCTATCGTATCTTCTTTTTTAACAATAAAATTACCTTTTGAAATATTCCCTTCAATTTTTTTAGTATCTGTTTTGATAACTACCTCTGCGTCAATCAATGATGAAATATGTCCTATACTTGAGATTTTGTAAAACAGATTATCACCATTAATTACAGGCACTTGGTTGGTTATTTCCCATCCCGGCGAATCGGCATGTGCTGTAAATAAGATGGTTGGCAGGTCTTCTGAAAAATGCTTACTTGCAATAATATAATACTCATTACAGTCTATTTTCCAATTATTCCTCTCAAAACATTGTTTCATAAGACAAAACACTTCTTCTTCTTTAGTAGAAGTAGAATGAGCGCTGCAGAGTTGTTGTAAAAAATCTGTTTTCATTTGTATATTTTCGCTTTCTTACTTAAGCATATTTCCATAAAAATATTTTACCCATTCTTTATACGTATCTTGTGCCGACAAACAAGTGTCAAACCGCCTTTTCGTATGGTATTTGTTGGTCAAGCGAAAATTGAACAGAATCTTTTCACTATTACCATTTAATACATTTAGGTAAATGTTTTTTCATTTTTCTATTCTTTTTTTGTGATTTATTAGTCCGTATATATCAGTGAGTGGTTCGGTAGTGGTTATGTCGAATATTACAGGAAAAGTTGGCACATTTCCCATTGTCTTGGCATCAAGAATTTTATGTTTTGCTTTTTCACTCACATCAGCATTTAGCGCTTCCATGCGGTTTTTCTCTTTAAACCAAACAACAACGTTGAAGTATCCTTCAAAAACATGAAGCCAATAGAGGGTTTTCTCCTTCTTTGCTCCCCGTGGCGTTGTCCAGCGATGCTGTCCTCTTGCGAACCAAGCCTTATGGGGGGTATACCACTGCCACTCCTGCTCTATGTCAATACCTGACAAGGCACCTTGGAATGTTTCGTATGCAGCATAACTTTCACCCAACACTTGCTCCAGCACTTCGTCAGTCGGTGGAGCCTCACGGTCTCTTAATCGTAATTTTTCGTTGTTGTTCATTTTTTAAACTCTACGTTTATTGACTATTTTTCATTCTACACTGTCGCACTACACTGTTGCCACTTGCACCCAACGTATAAATATTCGCAAATATAGATAAAATTTTCCACATTCCACACAGACGAAAATAATTTTTTTGTATTTTTACTGTGACATTTTATATCCTTTCGGCGACTAATGAAATAGTATATTTGACGTAAAGGGATAAAGGGATAGACCAATGAATAGTAGACAAAATTTAGAAGCGGATTTTTTGAAAATGTTGAGGGATTACAACCGCATCATATACAAAGTAGCCTCTTTCTATGTAGATGAAAACACAACGATAGACGATTTATATCAAGATGTTGTACTGAATTTGTGGAAGGCTTTTCCGAGTTTTCGTGAAGAAAGCCAACCCTCAACTTGGATTTATCGTGTCGCTTTGAATACCTGTGTTACTTATTACAGGAAAAATAGCCGTCGGCTGGCTTGTGTAGAAATAACGCCGGAAATAAAAGCATACACGGAAGAAAATGAAGCCGTAGCAGAATTATATGTTTGTATCAACCGGCTGGGGAAATTGGAACGCGCGCTGATTCTCCTCTATTTGGAAGACCGTCCGTATAAGGAAATTGCTGAAATTATGGGTATTACCGCTACGAATGTATCCACGAAAATCAATCGTATCAAAGAAAAATTAAAACAAATCTCAAAAATGTAAGTATTATGGAATTAGATGAAATAAAACAATTATGGAATGAAATCGACTTGTTGAAAGGGAAACAACAAGACAGCGATAACCGGATAAAAG
>Ga0082212_10000954_pt1 | contig 42632 bp, 29 predicted proteins | sample TergutNt197P3_FD_71548 | JGI IMG/M metagenome (GOLD analysis project Ga0082212, IMG submission 71548) | Neocapritermes taracua P3 segment gut microbial communities from Petit-Saut dam, French Guiana - Nt197 P3 | ecosystem: Host-associated > Arthropoda: Insects > Digestive system > Gut ...
CAGCCGTAAGGACACAGGCGGGGCCCGTCATCATGGTCCGTAGCCAGACGGCAACTGGCCGGTCCCCGCCATTCGGCGATCAAGGGACTCCGGCCCAGGCACCTTAAAAAGGCCCGGGACGCCGTCTCTTCCAAGGCCGGCGGGGGAGCCGGCGGTTTGTCCTTTTTTCTTCTCCAAGCCAGCCAAACCCAGGCGGCCGCGGCCGCGGCCGAGGGCGGAAGGCTCCGGTCCAGGGCGAAAAAACCGGTGGAGGGCAGGGGCAGCCAAAGAAAGATGAAGCCGATAAATCCGGCGGCCACAAGTTCCCGCCGGGTCCGGGCCAGGGCCGGAATGACCAGAGCCAGGGGCAGGGTCAGGGCGGCCAGGCGGGCCAGGTCGAAATAGGGCAGCCAACCCAGGTTCAGGCCGGCCCGGCCGGCCAGCCAGAGCCCGCCCGCGGCCAGCCAGGGAAAGAAAAAAGGCCAGGCCCGTCCGAACCTGTGATTCCAGGCCAGGCCGGCCGCGGCCGCGGCGAAAATAAAGGGCCAGGCCGGACGGCCCCAGGTCAGTTCCAGGGGCCAGGCTAAAAGGCCCGGCCAAAGGCGGGCGCCGGCTTCCACGGCCAAGGCCGCGGCCGGAATCACAGCGAGGGCGATGAGCCCCGGGGCGGCCCGGAGACCAGCCAAGCCGGGCCGGACCGAAATAAACCCGCCGGCCAGCCCTCCGGCCAGGCTGAAAACCAGGCCCGGAATTCCTCCCAAGGACGGCCCTAACATCCAGAAGCCCAGGGCGGCCGTCACCAGCCAGTCCAGGTCGGTTGCGGCGGTCCGCTTTTGTCCGGCCGGGGCTCCGGCCAGAGCCCCGAGGAGGGCCCCGGCCAGGACCGCCAAAACCCCGCCGCTCAATTCGCCGCGCCCGGCCGCCGGCCAGAGCGGGGCCCAAGTCAGGCCCAGGGGCAGAAGCCAGAGGCCCAGGAGTTTCAGATTTTTTCGGGCCGGGCCGGGACCGGGCCGGAGAAAAGGGCCCTCGTTGAGCGTAAGCCCATAAGGTTCGCGGCTCCCCGCAGCCCGGAGTCCGGCCTTCATATCCCGGCCCCTTCCAGGAGCCCGGCCGCCGCGGCCCGAGGGTCCGCAGCCCGGGTCAGGGCCGAGATGACGGCCAGGCCCGTGACGCCCAGGCCCCAGGCCGCCTTGACATTGGCCAGGGTCAGGCCGCCGATGGCCACGGTGGGCGCCCCCAGGGCCGATATTTCCCGCACGGTCTCCGGCTTGACCAGGACCGCGTCGTCCTTGCTGCCCGTGGGAAAGACGGCCCCCACCCCCAGGTAGGCGGCGCCGTCGGCCAGGGCCGCCCGGGCTTCCGCCACCGTCCTGACCGAAACGCCCAATATCCGGCCCGGAGGCAGGAGCCGGGCGGCTACGGCGGCCGGCAGATCCTTTTGGCCCAGGTGGACCCCGTCGGCATCCGCGGCCAGGGCCAGGTCCAGGCGGTCGTCAAGAAGGAAGAGGCGGTTGCGGGCCCGGCAGAATTCCCGCAATTCCAAGGCTTCTTCGTAAATTTCCCTATCGCTCAAGGCCCCCTTCTCCCGAAGCTGGAGGGCCGTGACCCCGCCGGCGAAGGCCGCCTCGGCCAGTTCGGTCACGGCCCGGGGCGCGGCTTCGTCGCGGCTTACCACCAAGGTCAGCCTGAGGCGCTCGGCCAGATCCGGCCTCATTTCTGTTCCGCAAGGCCGCAGCGGGCCAGGTCTTCAGGGCTGACCAGGGCCAGGTGGTCGAAAAGCCGGGCCTTGAAAGTGCCCAGGAGGGGGGCCTGATCGAGGCTCTCGGCCGCCCTCTGCCCGGCCAGGGCCAGATGGGCCAGGGCCCCGACAGCAGCCAGGGCCGGATCGGCCCCGGTCACGCCGGCGTAGGCCCCGACCATGGCGCTCAAAAGGCAGCCGGTCCCGGTCAGCCGGGTCAAGAGGGGGCTGCCCCCGCTGATGAACCAGGTTTGCCCCCCGGTCGCCAACACGTCGGTGGGCCCGGTCACGGCCACCACGGCCGAGAGGCGGCCGGCCAGTTCTCCGGCCAGGGCGGCCACGGCCGGCAGGTCGCCCCCGGTTGCGGAATCCACCCCGCGCTGGACGCCCTCCAATCCGGCCAGGGCCTTGATCTCCGACAGGTTCCCCCGAATTATATCCGGCCTGACCTCCCGGAGCAGGCTTTCCGCGGCTGTCCGTCGGGTGGCGGTGGCCCCGGCCCCCACCGGGTCCAGCACCACCGGCCGGCCCGAGGCTCGGGCCCCGCGCCCGGCCGCCAGAAGGACTTCGAGTTGGGCCGGCCCCACCGTGCCGATATTAAGGACCGTGGCCGAAGCCAGGGCGGCCAGGTCCCGGGCGTCGTCGGGGTCGTTGCTCATGACCGGCGCGGCCCCGATGGCTAAAAGGGCGTTGGCGCAGTCGCCGATGGTGACCTGGTTGGTGATGTTAAGGGTCAGGGGTGATTCGGCCTTGACCAGGGCCAGGGCTTTTTTTAGCTCGTCCATATCATAAAACCTTATCCTTCATCCGCATAGCGATAAAATTCGTGAAAATGATGGAGCGGGCCCGGCCCGGCCCCCAGGCGGCGGCTGTGGCGGAGGCCTTCGGTGACGTAGGCCTTGGCCCGTCCGACGGCTTCGGCCAGGGGCCGGCCCTGAGCCAGGCCGGCGCAGATGGCCGAGGACAGGGTGCAACCTGTGCCGTGACTGTTTTCCGTGGCTACCCGGGGTCCCCGGAACCAGGTCTCACCCTCCGGGCCTGCCAGGAGGTCATCGGCTACCGGACCCCGGTCATGGCCGCCTTTTATAAGGATATTCCGGGCCCCGGTCTCGGCCAGGAGCCGTCGGGCGCAGCGAGCCCTGGCCTCGTCCCCGTCCAGGCTCAGGCCGGTCAGGACTTCGGCTTCCGGGATGTTGGGAGTAACGAGGGCGGCCAGGGGCAGAAGTTTCTTTAGAGCCGCCACGGCTTCGGCCGGCAGGAAGGCGTGGCCCGAGGCGCTGACCATGACCGGGTCCACCACCATCGGCACTCCCGGGAGGCGAGAGGCCAGGAAGTCGGCCACGGCCAGGGTGTTTTCGGCATTGCCCAAAAGGCCGATCTTAACGGCCCCGATCTTAGGGCCGAAATCATCGGCCACGGCCGCCAGTTGGGCCGTCACCGCGCCTGGCGTCAGACATTCCATGGCCGTCACCGCCGTGGAGTTCTGGGCCGTCACCGCGCTGATTACGCAGAAACCGTAAACGCCGTTGGCGGCCAGGGTCTTTAAGTCGGCCTGGAGGCCCGCCCCGCCCCCGGAATCGGAGGAGGCGATTATTAGCGCGCATTTCAAGGGAATGGCCGGCGGTTCAGAGGGGAACAATTCAAGGCTCCTAAGGGCGGAATTAAGGGAGCCTTGGAAAAAAGGCGGTCAGGCCGGTAAGGAAGCGGCTCCCTACGCCGGTATTACCCGGATCAGGTTCAGAAGGTCGCGCACTTGCCGTCCCTTAGGTGGCCCGGGACGGGGAAAACGGGTGCGCCTCACAGCCGGCCTTTATCCGGCTCCCTTGCCTGAAAAACAATATATTGCTTCTCCGCGGCCCTGTCAAGGCCGGGTATGGAGCCCAAGAGCCGGCCGAAAAGCGGCATATGTTGTGGCTGGAGAGTACCTCCCCCCAACATCAAGAGTAAGTTATTAAAATTTATGTATAATTAGAATTATTAGCTTGACAATTCTGTTTAAAAGTGCTGAAATGGTCACACATGAGGAAGGCCGCGGCCGCGCTTCCGCGACTTTCCCAGGTCTGACAGCCCGGGCGGAGCAAAGGCCGTCCGGGGTGAAAAGACCGCCGCGGGCTCCCCCTGGCCGGCGTGCGGGCAGATAATGGTCCGGTGGCCTGTGGCGGCCGGTCCTTGAAACTTTCAGTTTCCCGCTCGTGGTTGGCGCACGGGACCTGCCAGGAAGACGCCGCCGGCTGGCCGGGAAGGCCCGGGGCGTTCCTGATAATTGAAGAGGTAAGGCAATTGGCACGCAATTCTCTGAAGGTGATCAGGGAACAGCTTTTGATGAGCAAGGCCGAACTGGCCCGCAAGGCGGGGGTTTCGCCCTTGACCATAGACCGTATTGAAAACGGCAAGAGCTGCCGCATGGAGACCATGCGGAAGATAATTCTGGCCTTGGGCTACACCTTGGAAGATAAGGACAAGATTTTCGCCGACAATCTGTGAGCCTGAAAGCGCGGGCTTGAGCGGACGGCAGTGAGCCTTCCGCGGCCGTCCCGGAACCGGGCGGCCGATAAATCAACGGTCATCGTTCTCATCGGCCGCGAAGATGAGAAACTTGAGATAAAGTCAAAGGCCCCCGGCCGCCGCTCACGCGGAAAACGGGGCCTTGGAACCTGACAAGGCGGAGGTGACATGTCGTTAAGTGTTCTGGGCATAGATATCGGCTCTTACGCCGCCAAGGTGACGCATTTGGGAGGGGTCAAGGGCCACAAGGCCAATCTCCTGGGTCTCGGCATGGCTCAACTGCCCATGGAAGCGGTGCTGAACTGGGAGGAAGACCCCGCTCCGGCCAAGGTGGCCATCAGCCAGGCCATGAAGAACCTGGTGGCCCGTTTCCAGTTGCACGCCAAATACGTTTCCACCTCGGTCAGCGGCGATTCCATAGTAGTGAAGAAGATACACATGCCGTCCATGACCGAAGCCGAACTCAAGACGGCCATCGTGGGCGAGGCTGAACAATACATCCCCTTTCCCCTGGCCGAGGTCAACATCTCCCATCATATTCTGGAAAAAACCGCCGACGGCCTGGAGGTGCTCCTGGTGGCGGCCCGCAAACAGGTTATCCAGAATTACATGGAGGCCATGGCCGTGGCCAAGCTCAAACCAGCCGTCATCGATGTGGACGGCCTGGCCCTCTGCAACGCCTACGAGTTTGTCAACCCCGGCAACCGCGACAACGTCGTCCTGGTGGACATAGGGGCCAACAAGATCGCCATCATTGTCATCAATCACGGTGTGCCGATGATCATCAAGGATGAGTCCGGCGGCGGGCAGTATCTGACCAACGAGATCGGCGACCGCTTCAACCTCAACCAGGTCCAGGCCGAGGCGGTCAAGTTCGGGGCCGAGCCGGCCCCCAATCCCGGGGAGGCGGCCGAAGCCGTCGACCGGGCCGCCTCCAACTGGATAGCCGCGGTGGAACGGGTGCTGGACGCGGCCCGCCAGGAGGCGCCCCAATATCATCCCAGCCGCATCTGCCTGTCCGGGGGCAGCAGCCTCCTCCACAGCCTGGACGCGGAGTTCAGCAAGTATTTCAACATAGAGACCAAGCTCTTCAATCCCCTGTTGTCCGCCACCTTCAGCCCGAAGAAGTATGATCCCGAATATATTCACCACGTGGGGCCGCAGATGGCCGTGAGTTTCGGCCTGGCCCTGAGAAAGGTGGAAGTCCAATGATCACCATAAACCTTCTGCCCGTCGCCTCCTTCCAGCAGCAGTTCAAGGGCCGGGTCTTTCTGGTCGGCTACGGCATCTTCGTGGTCCTGGCCGCGGCGGTCATGTTCGTGGTGAAAACCGGCATCCTGGATATGACCATCGAAAACCTGACCAGCGAAAGGACCCAGGTCACCAACTCGGTGAACGACGCCAAGAAGAAGGTGGAAGGGGCCACGGCCGTGACCGGCTCCACCGTCACCCGGTGGAAGCAGTTGGCGGCCATCATGGAATTGGAGGAGCGCCGGCGCGACCAGACCCGGCTCCTGGTGGAAGTGGAGGATCTTCTGCCCAAGAGCAACGCCTGGCTCGTGGGCCTGACCCATGTGGGCGGCGTTTTGAGCCTGGAAGGCATCTCCACCGACAAGGAGACGGTCAGCCAGTTTTTGACCAGGTTGGAAAACGCCACCTATATCGACCGCACCAGCGTCATCCCGGTGCAGATCAGCCAGAACCTGGTCATCAACGGGGTCAAGCTGACCAAGTTTTCCATCAACGCCAGGACCGTTTTCCCCAAGCCCACCATCCTGGACGGAGGGCTTCCCCAGTTCGGCCTGCCCTCGCAGGACGATTTCGTGAAGGCGGTCAAGGCCGTGGATGAAAAATTGGTGGCCGATATCACCGGCTCCCCCGCCCAGGCCGCCCCGGGCAGAAGAGGGCTGTGATCAAAGGATTTAAACGGGCTGTAAGAGAATAAGGAGAATTACATGGCCAAGCCTCCGGTGAAAAAAACCGGCAAGAACTCCCTGGTCGAACAGGTTGCCAAGCTGCCCAAGGGCGCCAAGGCGGGCATAGTCGCGGGCAGCGCCGTCCTGGCCGGCGTCCTTTTCTATATGCTTTGTTATACGCCCTACAGCGAGGAGAAGGACAGCCTGGAATCGGCCATCGCCTCGGCCAAGCAGGAATTGAGCACCCTGCAGGCCTCGCTGAAAAAGCACCAGTCCGTGGGCCAGTTGAAGGAAGGCATAGACTGGAGCTATGAATACATGCAGCAATACCTGCCCCAGGAAAACGAAATGCCCCGGCTGATCCAGATGGTTTCCGAGATAGGGGCCAAGGCGGGCTTAAGCGACGGGGTGACCCTGTTCGCGCCCAAGCTGCCGGCCAAGGTCCAGCCCAATTACGCGGAAATACCCTTCTCCATGAAACTCCAGGGCGAATTCAGCACGGTGCTGAGTTTCCTCTACGATTTCAGCCGGATGAACCGCATTGTCAACATCACTGAAGTCAAGATCGGGTCACCCAAGATGGTCGATGAACGAAGGGAGTTGCTCCAGATATCTGTGGACTGTTCCGGCAGCACCTATCGCAGCCTGACGGAAGAGGAAGTGGCGGCGGCTTCCAAGCCCGCCCCCCAAGGCCGCCGAGGCTGATCAAACATGGGATTGGTGATAGCCATGCGTACGCGGTTTACTGAGAAGAAGTTCCTTAAGGCGGCGGCGGGCGCCCTAGCGGCCCTGGTTATGGCGGTGTGTCCGGCCCTGGTCCGGGCTCAGGACGGGGCCCCGTCTTTCGAGGTTTTGGATGTGACCACCGGGTCCGGCTCCAAAAGCCAGGAAGACAAGCCGGCCATGAAGATAGAGGTCCTGGACCTGACGCCCAGGAGTCCGGAGGCGGCGGCCGAGGAGGCCCGGGCCGCGGCCGCGTCCGACCCCAACCTGACTCCGGCCCAAAGGGAGGCCAAGGCCCGGGGGGCGGCCCTGGAAACGGCCCTGGAATTGTGGCACAGCCAGACCCTCAAGGAGTATACCTACAATATCTCCGGCCTCCTGGACCCGTTCATGCCCATCCGGGAGGTGCGGGGCAAGCCGGAGACCGCCGGTGGCGGCGCTTCCTCCGATTCCGGGGAAATGCTTTCCCTGCCCCCGATCCTGCGCCTGGAATTGAACCAGTTGAAGCTGGTGGCCATCACCGTCCGCTCCGGCTCGTCCGGCTCCGGTTCCGCCCTGGCTTCCTTTGAAGACGGGGCCGGGGCCAGCTATATCCTAAGGCAGGGCGACCGCATCGGCCGCCGCCAGGGCCGCATCACCGGAATCACGCCCAACATGGTCACCGTGGAAGAGCCGTCCCCGGCCTCCGGCGCTCCGCCCCGGGTGACGGAAATCAAACTCAGCACCCTGGACACCGGCGGCCTGACCCGCCTGGGGGGCCAGGCGGATGAAGGCCTTTTTTTGGTCCCCCCGGAAGTGGCGGCTGAGGGCGGGACAGAGATTCAGTAAATTTTTATAAATTATATTAAATTTATAAAAATTTGTTTAAAAAAATTAAGGAATGGGCTCGGACCGGCCGATATGAATAAAGGCCGGACCGGGTGAACCGTGGTTGCCCGGCCCACCCAGAGGGGCTTTCCTGAACCGCAAGCGCGCCGAAGCCTCAAGGCTTCGGGCGGTTCAAGACCGGCTCCCAAAGGCCGCGGCCGGCGGCTTTCATCAATGGGCGACAAGGAGATGAATCATGACTGGCAGTCTCAAACGAGTTACCATATGGTTGGCCCTGGCGGCCCTGGCCCTGTTAAGCCTGGCCGGGCCGGCCCTGGCGGCCGGCGGTTTGGCGGCGCTCCAGGGCAGTTTTGCCCCGGCGGGCCGGGAGGCCGCCACTTCGGCCCCCGCTTCGCCCGGAAACCCCGGGGCGCCCGGCGCCGTGGGTGATATCGATCTTAACGACGGCCCCCGGGCCGCCCACTACGATGCCCCCCGGGCCTACACCGGCGAGCGCATCTCCCTGGATTTTCAGAACGCCGAGCTCCACAACATAATCAGGATAATCGGCGAGGTCTCGGGCAAGAACATCGTGGTCTCGGATAAGGTGACGGGCAAGGTGACCCTTAAACTGAGAGACGTGCCCTGGGACCAGGCCCTGGATATCGTCCTGGCCTCCCGCAATCTAGGGGTGGAAGAGGCCGGCAATGTCCTGACCATTTATGACCTGCAGACCTTGAACGCCCTCCGGTCCACCCGGGAGGCCGCGGCGGCCCGGCGCCAGGCGGCGGAGCTTCAGGTTGCCCTGGCCAAGAAAGTCTTCACCCCCAAATATTCCCCCATTGGCGTGATGGTCGATGAATTGAAGAAACTGGCCACGCCCCGGGGCAAGATAGTGGGCATCGGCAACGACATCTACGTGGAGGACGAGCCCTCGGCCATCAGCACCATGACCCAGATCTTCATGCGCATAGACCGGGTCACCCGCCAGATACTCATCGAATCCCGCATCGTGGAAGCCTCGACCGACCTCATGGAATCCCTGGGGGTCCAATGGGGAGTTGGTTTTGCCGGAAGCACAGTTTCCAATGGTTCGAGTCCCACAATTGGCGATAGTTTCAGGGACAGCACAATCTTTCCCCAAAACTCAAACCCAGGCGGGGCTCTAGCCGGCATGGCCGACTTCGGCAACGGGGTCAGCAACCTGGGCTTCGGCTACATCAACAAGGCCGCCAGCCTTATGTTGAACGCCAGGCTGAACGCCCGGGAGACCAACAGCGAGCTCCGCACCGTCTCCGCCCCGCGCATCATGGCCGCCAATGACCAGACCGTCTCCATCAAGCAGGGGGCCCAGATCGCCTTCCAGAGCGGGGGCTCGGCCACCACCGCGGCCAACACCGAGTTCAAGGAAGCGGTCATGGAACTGAAGGTCACGCCCCACATCGAGGAGAACGGCCAGGTCGTCTCTCTGGACATCGACCTGAAGAATGACACCCCGACCCAGGTCAACGGCGAGACGGCCATCGACACCAAGCAGGCCAAGACCAAGCTCATGGTCCGGGACGGCGACACGGTGGTCATCGGCGGCATCATCAGCGACAGCCAGTATACCAATACCGGCCGGGTGCCGGGGCTCCACCGCCTGCCCCTTCTGGGCTGGCTGTTCCAGAACAATTCGGTGGAAAACCACAAGAAGGAACTTCTGATCTTCATCACCGCCAACATCATACCTATATCCATATAAGCCCCCGACGGGCCAAAAAGAAAAGCCGACCGCGCCTAAGACGCGGCCGGCTTTTCATATGGGTCCAGGGCTCTAGCCCTGGTCTTCGTCGCGAGGTTTGTAGTCGGCCACGACCTTGTCCCGCACCTGGGGCGGAGCCTCGTCGTAGCGGGCGAATTCCAGGGAAAAGGAGCCCCGGCCGCCGGTCATGGAAGTCAGGACCGGGGCGTAGCTGAGGATCTCCACCTGGGGCACGTGGGCCTTGATGACCTGTTTCTTGCCCCGGGCCTCGGTGCCCAGGAGCTTGCCCCGGCGGCTGGAGATGTCGCCCATGACGTCGCCCATGAATTCATCGGGCACGGTGACGGTCAGGAGCATTATGGGCTCGAGGATGGTGGGCTTGCATTCCTGGAAGGCCTTTTTGAAGGCCATGGAACCGGCGATCTTGAAGGCCATTTCCGAGGAATCCACGTCGTGGTAGCTGCCGAAGACCAGGCCCACCTTCAGGTCCACCACGGGATTGCCGCTGATGACGCCGCCGGCCATGGCTTCCACGATGCCCTTTTCCACGGCCGGAATGAACTGGCGGGGTATGACGCCGCCGACGATGCGGTCCTCAAAGATGAAGCCCTCGCCCCGGGGCAGGGGTTCAAGGTCGATGACCGCGTCGCCGTATTGGCCCTTGCCCCCGGTCTGCTTCTTGTACTTGCCCTGGACTTTGACGGCCTTGCCCTTGATGGTCTCCTTGTAGGCCACCTTGGGGGCCTTCAGGATCATTTCCACGCCGTATTTGCGCTTGAGCTTTTCCAGGGTGGTGTCGATGTGCACCTGGCCCATGCCCGACAGGATCATCTCGCGGGTCTGGTCGTTGCGGGTCAGGCGCAGGGTCACGTCCTCGGCCAGCATCTTGTTGATGGCCGCGAATATTTTTTCCTCGTCGCCCTTGCTCTTGGCCTCGACGGCGAAGCTGACCACCGGCTCCAGGGCCCGGGGCACGGGGAAGGTAATGGCGGCGGCCTCATCGCAGACGGTGTCGCCGGTCAGGGTGCTTTTCAGCTTGGAAACGGCCACGATATCGCCCGGTCCGGCTTCGTCAATGGCCTTCTGGCCCTTGCCTTCCAAGGCCAGGAGCTGGCCGAAGCGCTCTTTCTGGTCGGCCCGGGGATTGAAAAAGCCGCTGTCCGGGGCCAGGGCCCCGGAAACCACCCGGAAGATGGTCAACTGGCCGGCGAAGGGGTCGACCACGGTTTTTAAGACCAGGCCGCTGAAAGGCGCGGCCGGGTCGGGCTGGCGGGCGTCCTCGCCGCCGTCCCGGCCGCCCCGGTCCAGGGGCGAGGGCAGGGCGAGGATGAGGTCCAGTATCTGGGCCAGGCCGATGAGCTTGAGCCCGGCGGCCGGCAGGACCGGGGCGATTTTGCGGGCCAGGATCTCGGAGCGGAAGGCCTCGGTGATCTCTTCGGGCGTCAGTTCCGTCCCTTCCAGAAATTTTTCCAGAAGGGCGTCGTTGGCTTCGGCCACGGCTTCCACCATTTTTTCCCGCCACTGGGCTATGAGGTCCTTCATATCGTCCGGGGGGTCGCCTTCGGCGCTTTTTCCGCTTTCATCATAAACCAGGGCCCGGCCGGTCAAAAGGTTCACCAAGCCCTTGAAGCCGTTTTCCGCCCCGATGGGCAGGAAGGCCGGGATGGGCCTGGGGTCGCCCAGGCAATCGCTTATGTCCTGGAGCGCGGCGTAAAAATCGGCCCGTTCCCGGTCCATCTTGTTTACGACTATCATAAGGGGGAGGCCCAGGGAAGCGGCGAAATCCCAGGTTTTTTCCGTGGAGACCTTAACCCCGTCCACCGCGTCCACCAGCATGACCGCGGCGTCCACCCCGCTCAGGACGGTTTGGGTGTCGTTTAGGAAGTTTTCGTCGCCGGGGGTGTCGATGAAGGTGATCTGGTGCTTTTTCCAGGACAGGGAATGAAAGGCGGAATTGATGCTGCTTTTGCGCTTTATTTCCTCGGGCTCCGCGTCCAGGACGGAGGTGCCGTCCATGACCGAGCCCAGCCGGCTGGTCACCTTGGTGTGGAAGAGCAGGGCCTCGGCCAGCGTGGTCTTGCCCGCGCCGTTATGGGAGATGAAGGCGATGGTTCTCTGCTTGGCGACGTCTTTCATAGATAAACCCCTGGCGTGTTAATAATTCTGAATCGTAACAGTATGGCTCAAATAGCCGCTCCTTGTCAAGAAGGGGGCTGAAAACAGGCTGTTGTTTTTTCAGCCGGAGTGGTATACTGGGGAGTGGAATTTCAGCCCTGGGGCGGGCCCCTGGTTTTGGGCGGGCGGGCCCCATGACGGCTCATGGAAGGGATAAAATTTGAGTTTCAGCGCATCGGCCGGTCCCGGGAAGTTCTTCCTGGGGCTGGACGTGGGTTCCATAAGCGTTAAGGCCGCTCTGATCGACGAGGAAGGCCGGCTGGCGGACAGCCTCTATCTGCGTCATCAGGGCCGGCCTTTCGTTGTTTTGGAAAAAGCCCTAAGGGACCTGACCCGCCGCTTTCCGGCCGGCTCCATAGCGGCCTCGGCGGCGGTCGGGGCCGGGGATTTGGCCGGGCTCCTGGGCGCCGAGCCGGCCAGCGAGATCACGGCCCTGACCCTGGCCGCGGAGACCTGGCCCCGGGCCTTAAGCCTCATCGACATAGGCGGGGAGGACACCAAGGTCCTGTGGTTCGGCCGGGAAAACGGCCGGACCGTCTTGAACGATTTCGCCATGAACGCCCTCTGCGCCGCGGGCACGGGCTCCTTTTTGGATCAGCAGGCCCACCGCCTGGGCTACAGCCTTTCGGAATTCGGTCTCCTGGCTTTGAAAAGCCGGGTGCCGCCCCGGGTGGCGGGCCGGTGCAGCGTCTTTGCCAAGAGCGACATGATCCACCTGCAGCAGGCGGCCACTCCCGACTATGAAATAGTTTACGGCCTCTGCCTGGCCATGGCCCGCAGCCTCAAGAGCGGCCTGGCCAGGGGCCGGGCCCTGCCCGCCCCGGTCCTGTTCACCGGGGGTGTGGCCGCCAACCCCGGCCTTAAGCGGGCCTTGTCGGAGGTGCTGGAGCTTTCGGAAGAGGAATTGATCATCCCCGAGACCCATTTCGTCTTCGGGGCCCTGGGGGCGGCCCGGCTGGCCAGGCGGAACGCCACCGGCCGCGGGCCGGGCCTGGACCTGGCCTGGCTTTCGGACTTTGCGGCCCGGGACCATGCCCCCCCCGGCCGCCAGGCCCCGCTCCCGGCGCCTTCCGGCCGCCCTGAAATCACGCCGTTTGAGGAAATTAGGGAGGAGTTGGAGGTTTATCTGGGGGTGGACGTGGGCTCGGTGAGCACCAACGTGGTCCTGGTCGCCCCCGACGGCCGCCTGGTCTTTAGGCGCTATCTGCCCACGGCCGGCCGGCCCCTGGAAGCCATAAACGCGGCCTTCGCCGACCTCCCCGACTCGATCCGGGCCCGGGCCCGGGTGGTGGGGGCCTGCACCACGGGCTCGGGCCGCTATTTGTCGGCCGACTACCTGGGCGCGGACCTGACCGTCAACGAGATAACGGCCCAGGCCGTGGCGGCCGCGGCCCTCGACCCCCGGGTGGACACCATTTTCGAGATAGGGGGCCAGGATTCCAAATACATCGCCCTGGCCGACGGGGTCATAGTCGATTTCATGATGAACAAGGCCTGCGCGGCCGGCACCGGCTCCTTTCTGGAGGAGCAGGCCGAAAAGCTGGGCCTGGCCATAAAGGATGAATTCGGCGCCGCGGCCCTGCGCGCCCAAAATCCGGTCCTCCTCGGCGAGCGCTGCACGGTGTTCATGGAATCGGATCTGGTCCACCACCAGCACCAGGGGGTGGGCGCGCCCGACCTGGCCGCCGGCCTCTGTCACGCCATCGTGGCCAATTACCTGGGCCGGGTGGTGGAGACCCGGCCGGTGGGCCGGCACGTCTTCTTCCAGGGGGGGACCAGCTTCAACCCCGGGGTCCACGCGGCCTTTGAGGCCCGTCTTTCGCAAACCATAACCGTGCCCGACAACGCCGACGTCACCGGGGCCATTGGCGCGGCCTTGGTCGCCCGCGACCGCCGCCACTGGGCGGAGAGCCGCTTCGTTGGTTTCGACCTCGGCCAGAGACCTTACGAAATAAAGAGTTTTGAATGCTCCGCCTGCGACAACCGCTGCGAGATCCGTCAGGTGGCCGTGGCCGGAGGGTGCCCCCTCCACTACGGCAGCCGCTGCGGCCGTTTCGAGGAGGAGGGGCGGCGGGAGGAGGCCCCCAGGTGGCCCGACCTTTTTGAATACCGGGCCGACCTGGCCTTCAACTCCCCGGAGCTTGCAGATATCCTGGCCCGCGGGGAAGCCTCGGGCCGGCGGACCATGGGCCTGATGCGTTCGATGTTCCTCAGCGAAATGGGGCCTTTCTGGTCGGTCTTCTGGGCCCGCCTGGGTTTTCAGCCCGTCTGGTCGCGGCCCACGGACAAGGGCATCATCCGCCAGGGCTGTGAAAAGACCGTCGGCGAATTCTGTTTTCCCATCAAGGCGGCCCACGGGCACCTGGCCGACCTTCTGGACCGCGGCCTGGACCATATCTTTCTGCCCTCGGTGGTCAACCTGCCGCCAGGGGGCGAAGGCGGCGCGCGCTCGCCGGACACGGCGGCCTGTCCCTATGTCCAGGCCCTGCCTTACTACGCCGGCGCGGCCCTGGACCTGGCCCCGCCCCGCCTGGTGGGCGGCCCGGTTTTTTTCGGCGAGGGGGACGAAGTCCTGCTCCGGTCCCTGGTCGGCCTGGCGCGGCCCCTGGGCCTGAGCCGATCCGAGATCAAGACGGCCATGTTCCAGGCCCTCCTGGCCCAAAACCTCTACCACCGCCGTCTTTTGGAAAAGGGGCGGGAAGTCCTGGAGTCCCTGGGGCCGGAGGAGCGGGCCCTGGTGGTGGTGGCCCGGCCCTATAACGGGTTCGACCCGGGGCTCAATCTCGGGCTCGACCGCAAACTGGCCGAATTGGGCCTTTTGGGCATCCCCATGGACTTTCTGCCCCTGGAAACGGGGCGGGGGGAGGCGGCCTCCCACTACTGGCGCTACGGCCAGAAAATAACCGCCGCCGCCGACTTCATCGCCCGGGACCCGCGCCTTGCGGCCGTTTACATAACCAACTTCGGTTGCGGGCCGGACTCCTTCATACTTCACTTCTTCAAGCACCAGTTGGGCGGCCGGCCCTTTCTGGAAATCGAGATCGATGAACATTCGGCCGATGTGGGGGCCGTCACCCGCCTGGAGGCCTTTCTGGATTCCCTGGCCGCCCGCGGCAAAAGGCCCCCGGTCCCTTTGGCCGATCCGCCTCCCCTGGCCGTGACCCGGTCCCCCCGCCTGGGCCAGGCCCTCTACCTGCCCCTGATGTGCGACCATGTCAAGGCCGCGGCCGCGGTCTTCCGCAGCGTCGGCCACATGGCCGAAGTCCTCCCGCCCTCGGATAGGGAGACCGTGGAACTGGGCCGGAGCCAGACCTCGGGCAAGGAATGCTACCCCCTCATCCTCACCGTGGGCGATTTTCTCAAACTGGTCCGGCGGCCGGACTTCAACCCCGACCGGAGCGCCTTCTTCATGCCCTCGGCCTTCGGGCCCTGCCGCTTCGGCCAGTATGGCCGCTATTTGCGCCTGGTGCTTGAACGCCTGGGCCTGTCCAAGGTCGATGTGGTCTCCATCGACCAGACCGGAGGCATGTACAGGGACCTGGACCAAGGGGGAGGCCGGGGCGAGGGCCTGTCGCGGAAGATATGGCGGGCCCTGGCGGCTACGGATCTCCTTTCCAAGGCCTGGCGCCAGACCAGGGCCCGCGAGGCGCGGCCCGGCGCGGCCGAAGCGGCCTACCGCACCGCCTTAGATGACCTGGTGAAGGCCCTGGAAGCCGGGCTGGACCTCGCCCCGGTCATGACCAGGGCCCGGGAACGCTTCGAGGCGGCCGCGGACCGGGCCGTCCCGGCCGGGGCCCGGCCCCGGGTGGGCCTGGTGGGTGAGATATATGTGCGGCACAACGCCTTCGCCAACGAGGACCTTATCCGGCGGCTGGAGGACCTGGGGGTCGAAGTGATGGCCCCGCCCTTCACCGAATGGATCTTCTATTTGAACTTCCTCTGGGCCATGAGGGCCAGGCGGGCCGGCGACTGGAAAAAGCGCCTGGCGGCCTGGGCCGTGGACTGGCATGAGAAGCGGGATATGAAAAAACTGGCCGCGCCCTGGGATGGCTTTTTCCACCAGGGCGCGCTGGAGCCGCCGATGGGCGAACTCATTGGCCACGCTGAAAAGTTCATCCACCCCAGTTTCCAGGGCGAGGCCATACTCTCCCTGGGCAAGGGGGTGGAATTTTTTCACCACCGGGCCGCGGGCCTGGTCAACATAATGCCTTTCACCTGCATGCCCGGCATGGTGGCGGGAGGGCTTACCCAGAGTTTGCGGGGGGCCGCGGACGGCCTGCCCTGCCTGAATCTGTCCTTTGACGGTCAAAGCCAGACCAACACCCAGGCGCGCCTGGAAGCCTTCATCGGCCAAGTCCGGGCCTTCCACGCGCGCTAGGTGAGCCTGGCCGGGCCGGCCGGGGGACGCCAATTACGGGCGCGCTGCGCGCCTCAAACAAAATCAAGGAGCCTATGTGAAAATCCTCATCAACGCCGTTGACCCTGAAGAGTGCCGGGTGGCCATGCTGGACGCCGAGGGGCATCTCAAAGAGTATTATACGGATTCCAGCCTCAGGGAACTCAGCCTGGGCAACATCTACAAGGGCGTCATCCAGAACATCGAACCGAGCCTGCAGGCGGTTTTCGTAAGTTACGCCGGCGACCGCAACGGTTTTCTGCAACTGGGGGACATCCACCCCGAATATTTTCAGGAAGAGGCCGGGCCGGCCAAGCCGGGTCTGGATCTGAAGAAAATCCTGAAGAAGGGCCAGCCCCTTTTGGTCCAGGTGCTGAAGGAGCCCTCGGAGATCAAGGGCGCGGCCCTGACCACCTATCTGTCTTTGGCCGGCCGTTTCGTGGTGCTGACCCCGGGCCGGGAACACGTGGGGGTCAGCCGGAAGATAGAAAGCGATGCGGAGCGCACGAGGCTCCGCAAAATAGCCGACGAACTGCCGGTGCCGGAGGGTTGCGGCTATATCGTGCGCACCGTGGCCGAGGGCCGGACCAAGGCTGAACTGGCCGCCGACCTGACCCAGGTCTTCGATCTCTGGGAGGATATCCGGGCCAGGGGGCGGCAGGCCCCGGCCCCTAGCCTGGTTTACCGGGAACACGACCTGGCCGTGAAGATCCTGCGCGACCACCTGACCCCGGAGGTCCGGGAGATACTGGTGGATGACCAGGCCACCTGCGAGAAGGTGCGGGACTACGTGCGGTCCATAGCCCCGGACCAGGCCAGGGTCGTCAGGCTCCACCGGGAAAAGCGGCCCATCTTCGCCCGGCACCAGCTGGAAGAACAGTTGGAGACCGTCTATCACACCCGGGTCAGGCTCAAGGGCGGCGGCTCCATAGTCATCACCCCCACCGAGGCCCTGGTCTCCATAGACGTCAATTCCGGCCGGGGAGCCCGGGAGGGGGGCCTGGAGGAGACGGCCCTTCAGACCAACCTGGAGGCCGCCGACGAAGTGGCCCGCCAGTTGCGCCTCAGGGACTTGGGCGGCCTGGTGGTGGTCGATTTCATAGACATGCGCGAGGAAAAGCACCGCCGGGAGGTGGAAAAGCGCATCCGCGAAGCGGCCAAGGCCGACAAGGCCAAGTGCGATTTCGGACATATCTCCAAGTTCGGCCTCCTGGAACTGTCCCGCCAGCGCCTCCGGCCCTCCATTGAAATGGGCAACTACATCACCTGCCCGGCCTGCCAGGGGCGCGGCCTGGTCAAGACCCCGGAGAACGCCGCCCTGGGGGTCCTCCGGCAGCTGGCCCACGTCATGGCCAAGGGCGGGCTGGCCGAGGTCCGGGCGCGCCTGAACCCCGAAGTGGCCCATTATTTGCAAAATTACAAGCGGGCCGAGCTGGGGCGCCTGGAGGAACGGCACCGGACCCAGGTCGTCATCCACGGCGACGCCTCTTTCGCCCCCGGCCGCTGGGAGGTGGAGCAGGTCAAGCGCGGGGCGGATAACGGCAAGCCCGGCGAAGGGCCGGGCCGGGATCCCCGGCCTTTAGCGGAGGAGGCCGAAGGCCCGGCCGGGGACGCGGTTCTGGACGAGTTCGAGACCTTGGCCGAGCAGGAGGCCCCTTCCCCTCCGCGCCGGGGCCGCGGACCGCACCGGAGTGAAGACGCCCGGGCCCATGCCTGAAATTTTGACCCGGAGGCCGGACCTCTCCGCGGTCCTGATTTTTATGGCCGTTCTGGCCCTGGCCTGTGGTTGCGGCGGGCCCCGGGTGCCGCCCCCCGGGGCTGAACCGCCGGAGGGCTATCTGCGGCGCCTGGTCCTGGTGCTGGAGGGAGCTGATCACCGGCCGGTGGCCGGGGCCGCCGTTAATATCGAAACCGGCCCTTCGGCCCGTCTTTTGAGCCCGGCCGAGGGCCGGGGCCGCACCGACGGCCAGGGCCGGCTGGAACTGGTCTTCGCCCCCCGTCCGCACCCGAATGAGGCGGCCAGGGCCGGGGGGGACGTGATCGTGGATTATCCGGTCCAGGCCGTCCTGACCCTGCCGGGCGGCCGGCTCCTGACCCTGGACGACCGGGAAACCTTCGCCCGCTACGCCGACGCCCGCTACCAGGGCCTTGACCGCGACCCGGAGACCCGGCCGGTCTATTACCTGATCAGCCTGCCCTGAGACGCCCCGGAGGTTTGAATGAAAAACATGGTCATCGATGTTCATGTGCATTTGACGCCGCCGGAAATAGCGGCCGACCGGGGCCGCTTTCTGGCCGGCGAAGGCCCCTGGGCCTCCCTCTACGCCGACCCCAAGGCCCGGATGATGTCCACCGGCGAACTTCTGGCCCTGATGGACGAGGAGGGCGTGGACCTGGCCCTGGTGGGCGGTTTTCCCTGGTCCGACGAGGACAAGGCCAAGCGCCACAACGAATGGCTTCTGGCCGAGGCTGAACGTCATCCCGGCCGCCTGCGCCCCCTGGCCGCCTTTGATGTTCTGGCCCCCTGGGCTTTCCGGCACGCCGAGGACATGCTGGCCGCCGGCCACCTGGGTCTGGGGGAACTGGCCCTCTATGACCGGGGCTTCGGCCCCCGGGAGCTGGATATCCTGGGCGCCCTGGGAGATATGTGCCGGGAGCGGGGCCGGCCCCTGCTCATGCACGTCAACGAGCCCATCGGCCCGGCCTACCCCGGCAAGGCCCCCCTGGAACTGGGGCAGATCTACGCCCTGGTCCGCCGCCTGGCCGGGGTCAGGCTCATCCTGGCCCATTTCGGGGGGGGTCTGCCCTTTCTGGCCGCCCAGAAAAAGGAAGTGCGGGAGGCCCTGGCCCAGGTCCGCTTCGATACCGCGGCCATGCCCTTTCTCTACGACCCGGCGGCCTTGCCGATGGCCCTGAAAGTGCTGGGCCCGGAACATTTTTTCCTGGGCACCGACTGCCCCTTGCTCAAGCCCTCGCGCTACAGGCGCTATTTCGAGGCCGCGGGCCTGGGGCCCCGGGAGACGGATATGATCATGGGCAACGCGGTCCTGTCGGACGGCATATTATAAATATAGCATCTGAACAGACCGGGTCTTGGCGGACGGCTGATTGATTTGAATAGCGGGGAGGAAACACTGAAATGACTTTGAAAAACGAGACGGAATTCTGGTCGGGCCGGAAAGTGCTCATCACCGGGCACGCCGGCTTCAAGGGCGTCTGGCTGACCATGCTTCTGGAGGCCTTGGGGGCCGAGGTTCACGGCATATCCCTGGCTCCGCCCTCGGATCCCAGCCTGTTCAAGCTGGCCGCGGCCCGGCCGCCAAAGGGCGGGGCCTCGCTCATGGGCGATATCATGGCTCCGGGGCGGCTGGCCGCGGCCTTGGAGAATTCCGGGGCCGAGGTGGCCTTTCACCTGGCCGCCCAGCCCATAGTGAGCCGGTCTTACCTGGCGCCGGCGGGCACCTTCGCGGTCAATGTCATGGGCACGGTCGGTTTCCTGGAGGCGGCCCGGCAGGCGTCCGCGCTCAAGGCGGCCGTGATCGTCACCAGCGACAGGTGCTACCGCAACGACGGCCGCCGGGGCGGCTACGGGGAGGACGATGCCCTGGGCGGGGACGACCCCTATTCCGCCAGCAAGGCGGCGGCGGAACTGGCCGTGGGGGCTTGGAGGCGGTCTTTTTTCCAGGATGACCGGGTCCTCCTGGCCACGGCCCGGACCGGCCATGTCCTGGGCGGGGGCGATTTTTCCCCGGCCCGCCTGGTGCCGGACGCCCTGAAATCCTTCACCGACGGGCGGCCGCTGATCCTGCGGCGGCCCTGGGCTCTCCGGCCCTGGCAGCATGTGCTGGAGCCCTTGAGCGGCTACCTGGCCCTGGCCCGGGGGCTTTGGGAAGGACGGTGGGAATGGGCCGGGGCCTGGAATTTCGGGCCCGACCCGGCCGACCACTGGCTGGCCAGCAAGCTGGCGGGCCGCCTGGCCGAACTCTGGGGCGGGTGGGCCAAGGTTGAACTGGCCCCGGCCCCGGGCTATCAGGAGGCGGAGGCGGAGATACTGATCCTCAACGCCGACCGGGCCCGGACCGTTCTGGGCTGGCCGGTCCGCCTGCCCCTGGAAGAGGCCCTGGCCTGGACTGTCGATTGGTATAGGGCCTTTTACCGGGGCTGGTCGACCCTGGAAGTGCTCCAGCGGCAGATTTCCAATTATTTGGAGAGGTGAGGGAGCCGACCATGGTCCACATGATAAACGATAATTGGCGCCCTTATCTGGAAGGAACGGCTTTCAGCCGCGGTTTGACCCTGTCCCTTTCTCCCCATGACCAGCCGGTCCAGAGCCACCTGGAGGTGATCAAGGAGGCACTGGCCGGCAAGACCGTGATTCATGTGGGTTGTTGCGATCATCTGCCCCTGATCGACCAGAAGAGAGCCCAGGGCACCTGGTTGCATGATACGCTCTGTGGTTTCACCCGGCGGTGCCTGGGGTTGGACATCAATCGGGAGGCCGTGGATTATCTCACGGCGCGCCTTGGGTATAAGGACATCATATGCCACGATTTGACATCCCCCGCGCTGCCGCCGGAAATAACCTCCCGGAAATGGGACGCCATGTTCATGGGGGATATGCTGGAACACCTGGACGATCCGGTACAATTTCTTTCGGAGGTGCATGGCATTTATAAGGGGCAGGTGGATCGTCTCCTGGTCAGCGGCCCCCATGCCTTTTCTTTTCAAAACTTCATGTTCATGCTCAAAAACCAGGAGTGCGTCAACACTGATCACCGTTATTGGTTCACTGTTTACACGCTGGCCAAGATTCTCACCCGGGCCGGTTTCAAGCCGGTGTTTTACGCCCTGGCCAACCGCGCCCCATTGACCGCCCGGCGCGACACCCTGCCTGAACTGGTGACCAGGCTTTTCCCCGCCTGCCATGACTCCATTGTCATGGGAGCCATGTTCTAAAAGGCGGGCGGTTCAGGCGAAGACCAGTTTTTCCTCAATCAGTGCCCTGTCCAGAAAGACTTTCAGAAAACTGCCCAGTTGCCGATCCAGGGAGTGATGGTCGGCCACGAAGCGGCTGGCCTCTTCGGGCGTGGGACCGTTCAAAAAAAGGCCTTCCAAATCATCAAAGGTGGTCCATATCTGGTTGGCCGGGTATAGATCGCGAGCCCCCGGAAAATTGCGGATCAGGGGCCGGCAACCGCGGCTCATGGCCTCCATAAGCCCGACCGGGTGGCCCTCCATAAGGCTGGAACAGAAAATAAAATCTTTGTCTTGCAGCCATTCGTCGGCGTTCTTGATGTGCCCGTAGAGTGTGACCGCCTCGGTTAGGCCCGCCTCTTCCAGGAAATGCGGCATGCCTACTTCATAGCGGTAATCCTGATAAGCCCCCGCAATATGCAGTTTTGCTTCCGGATGGCGCCGGTGCAGAAAGGCGAAAGCCTGCATCATCACCATGGGGTCTTTTTTGTAGTTGATGGAGCCAAGATAGGCGATGTGCCGACGGGAATCGCTCCGAGGCACGAAGGCGAATTTCTTAAGGTCAATGCCGTTGTGGATGACGTGGACCCGGCATTGGCCTGTCAGTTCCGGTTTGCGGGCCAGGAAAAGATCCCGAATCAGCCTGGAGACGAAGACCACATCGGTGATCCGGCTGAAATCTATCTTGTCGGCCAGGCGGTCCAGGACTTCATAACTGTGGATCCTGACTATGACCTGTTTGCCCTCCAGGGCGCTATGCTGCTTGGAGAGGAATTCGGTCAACTGGTTGCCCCATTCCAGCCAGACCACGTTGGCCGCCTTGATGGCTTCCAGATGCTCGGGCGGTTGGGCGGAGACCAGCGCCTGGGTCCGCATATATGGCTCCAGGCCCTTCAATAGCTCATATATGAAATTATCCATGCCCGGGGCGCAGCAGAGAACCAGCCGTGGCTTCTTTTTCATTTCTCCGGAGGCCAGGTCGGCCCGCATACCGGCATACTCCAACTGCCGGGGCGCGAGCCTGACCGCGCGTTCGATATGGGCCAGGGCTTCCTCCCGGCGTCCCTGGGCCTTGACCACCTTGGCCAGGTAGGCCCAGAGGGCGTGGTCTTCGGATTGGCGGCCCAAAATATAAGCCAGGTGCGTTTCCGCCTCCGGCCAGCGCTGGAGCGAAGCCAGGGCCACAGCCAGGCTGCGGCGGGCTTCCAGGTTGGTCTCATCCAGCCTCAAAAGCGACTCAAAGGTCGAGATGGCCTCCTCGGCGCGGCCCAGGCTATGACAAACCACCGCCTTGTCCAGCAAGGCCCGGGGATGGTCCGGTTCCCGGTCCAGAAACTCGGCCAGGAGTTCATAGGCCGACTGGCCTTGGCCCTCCTTGTAGGCCTGTTCGGCTTTTTCCAGCAGTTCAACATCCATGCTTGAACGGTCCTCGCTATTTCTGTGGCTGGTTTAGCTTCAATAGGTCAGCAACGCCAGCTTAACATATTATTTTTGATAACGGCAATAAAACTAAAGACAGCCAGGTTGCTTTTCAGGTTGAATATGGGCACAATGCGTTTATGAATTCATCCGGCCCCTGGCTTTCGATAACCTTGCGCCACCCGCCGGCCGCGGCCGAGGCGGTAAGCGCCCTTTTGTTCGAGGCCGGGGCGGCCGGGCTCTGGGAGGACCGGCCCGATGAGCGGGGCCGGGTGGTGACCCGGGCCGGCTTCGCCCCCCAGGACCGGGACCGCCTGGCTGCCTTGGCCCCTGGTCTCATAGACCGCCTGGCCGAAGCCTTCGGCCTGGACCCGGGGGAATTCGATTTTGAACTGGAACTGGAAGAAGGCCGGGACTGGGCCGAGAAATGGAAGGAGGGCCTGGAGCCCGTCCTGGTGAGCCCGGCCCTGGCTGTGGCCCCCACCTGGTGGCCGGAGAACGATCTGCCGGATGCCGCCGTGGTCCTGCGCCTGGACCCGGGCCTGGCCTTCGGCAGCGGCCACCACGCCACCACCTGGCTCTGCCTGAAACTCCTGGCCGACCTGGCCCCCCGGGCTACCCGGATTTTGGACGTGGGCTTCGGCAGCGGCATCTTGGTCCTGGCCGCTTCAGCCCTGAACCAGGCCGCCGAGGTCTTAGGGGTGGATAACGACCCCGAGACCCTGGCCGTGGCCGAGGCCAACGCCGCCTTCAACGGCCTGGCCGGCCACGTAAGTTTTAGTTGTCGCCCGCTGGAGCAACTGCGCCCGCCCTTTGACCTCATCGCGGCCAACCTGACCCTGGCCCCTCTCCTGGAACTGGCCCCATTGTTGACCGGCCTGGCCGGGCCGTCCGGCCGCCTGATCCTCTCGGGCCTCCTGGACAGCCAGGCCTCGGAAGCGGCTTCGGTCTATGAGGATTTTGGCTGGACTTTGGAGGCCCGCCTTCAGCGGGAGGAATGGGCGGCCCTGAGTCTGAGCCGGGCTGGCCGGGAAGGGAAACCTTTATGAGGATACCCCGCCTGACCTGGGCCGGCGGGCCGGAGGAAGACCGGGAGATATGGCTGGACCCGGCCCAGGCCAGGCACGGGGTTTCGGTCCTGCGCCTTAAGGCCGGCGATTTGGTGGAAGTGGCCGGCCCGGCGGGCCTGGCCCGAGCCCGGGTGGTCACGGCCCGGGGCGGCCGAAGCCTCTGCCTGGGGCTCGTGCTTGAAGAAAGCTGGCGTAGTGCCGGTGAAGCCTTACATGGGCCGGGGATCCGGCTGGCCCTGGCTATAATAAAGTTACCCCGTTTTGACTGGGCCGTGGAAAAGGCCGCGGAATTGGGGGCCGGGGAAATCTGGCCCCTGGTCTGCGAGCGGGTCAAGCCCGGCTTGGCCCGAGCCGCGTTGGCCAGGGCCGAGAGATGGCAGCGCCTGGCCGAGGAGGCCCGCAAGCAGTGCGGCCGGGCCCGGCCCCTGGTCGTCCGGCCACCCGCGACCCCGGCGGAGATCCTGGCCGAGGCCGGGCCGGCCCCGGCCGGTTTCTTCCTCAGCCCCCGGGCGGCCACAGGTGTTTCGGATGATGAGGCGGCCGGGGCCAGGTCGGATCTTTGGGTCCTGGTCGGGCCCGAGGGCGGCTTCAGCCCCGGGGAAGAGGCGGCCTTCATGGCCGCCGGGCTCAGGCCCTGGCGCCTGGGGCCCCTCACCCTGCGGGCCGAAACCGCGGCCCTGGCCGCCCTGGCTTTGCTTCTGACTGTTCCGGGTTAAAACTATGGTATAATCTTTTAATAAAAAAATTGCCCGAGGTGCCGGATATGCTGAAAAATCTCGCCCGTTGCCTGATTCTGTGCGCTCTGGCCGTCCCATTCCTTATGGTTTCCGGCTGCTCCGACGAGCCGGTTGCCCCGCCCCGGGCCGCGGCTCCTTCCGTAGCCACTTCCGCCCCCCCCCTGGCCCTCCTGCGCCTGGGCCCCTCGGGCGACCTGCCCCGCCTGAGCCAGATAGCGGCCATGTTCGACCAGCCCATGGTCCCCCTGGGGGCCTACGATCAGGTCCCCGAGGGCGCCCTGGCCCTGACCCCGGATATCCCCGGACACCAGGTCTGGCTCAACCAATACACCCTGGTCTTCGTGCCGGACCAGCCCCTGACCGGCAGCCATCATATCAAAGTCCAACTCCGGGCCGACCGCCTGCCCCCGGCCCTTTCCGGGGCCCGGCTGAAAGAGGACGCCTCGGCCGAGATCCGCCTTCCGCTTTTGGAGGTCCAAAGCCGCCGCCGGCTACAGGAGCGGGACCTGGACCAGGAAACGGCCCTGACCCCGGGCTGGCGGGTGGTCTTCAACCAGGCCCCGGATCCGGCCGGCTTTGAGGGGCGGGCCTGGTTCATCTGGTCCGAGGGCGGGGCGGAACGCCGGCTGCCCGCCCGGGTGGAGCCGGGCTCTGGGCGCGAAAGCCGGGCCTTCGAGTTCATTGCCCCCGGGCCCCTGCCCCGCGACACCCGCTACTACTTGGTCCTCCAGGCCGGGGCCAAGTCCCTGGCCGGGCCGGAACCGGCCCCGGAACTGGCCCTGGCCGAAGGCCGCACCTACGGCCCCTTCACCGTAAGATGGTCCGACCCCGACGCCTCCGATCCGGTCCCGGGCTGGTCCCCCACCTGGGGCCCGCCCGACCTGGTCTTTTCCAACCCGGTCGATCTGGCCGAGATCCTGCCCCTGATGCGCTTTTCGCCGGAATACGACCTTTCGCCCCTTCTCCGGCAGCTGACCGATGGGGAGGAGGAAGATGAGGAAAACGTTGCCCGCTTCCGGCGGCACCTTTATTTTCACGGCCGCCTCAAGGGCGAGACCAAGTACACCCTGACCATCGACCCGGCCGCCCGCGACCTCCACGGCCAGCCCCTTCAGACGACCAAGCCCCTGGCCTTCCGCACCCGGTCTTATCACCCCGAGGTGAATTTCGGCCTGGACGAGCCCTACGGCCTCCTGGAGACGTCCAGCCCGCCCCAGTTGCGCCTCATGGTCACCAACCTGCCCCAGGTGGAAATAGAGGGCTTTGCCCTGACCGCCGAAGAGGCGGTCCGTTTTCTGGCCGGCAACGAGGGAGACTGGACCGGCCGCTCCGGGTATAATTGCCACCCGACCAGCCCCGGCTCTAAAAAAGTGCTGGCCGCCAAAAAACCGGTCAGCCTGACCCTCCCGGTCCCCGGCGGGGCCAAAGACGGGCGGACGGTCCTGCCCCTGGATCTGGCCCGGCTTTTCGGCGACCAGCGGCTGGGCCGCTTCCTGGTCCTCCGGGCCAACTATAGAAACCAGCAATACGAGCCCTGGCAGGCCTGCGCCATGACCCAGATAAGCGACCTGGGCCTGACCGTCAAGACCGGGCCCCAATCTGGCCTCATCTGGGTGACCAACCTGGCCGAGGCCCGGGCCTGGCCCGGGGCCGACCTGGAACTGCGCGACGGTTCCGGCCGGGTCCTGTGGAGTGGCCGGAGCGGCCCGGACGGCCTGGCCTCCCTGCCCGGCCTGGAAAAACTTTTCCGGGACGGCCGCCCGGACCGTCGCCTCTTCGTGGCCGCCCGGGCCGCGGGCCAGATGGCCCTGTGGCCCCTGGACTGGCAGGATTCCCTCTCCAACTGGCGCTGGCCCCTGGATGCCTACAACCAATACGAAGCCGAAAAGGCCGCCCGGGAGCCCAACCACTGGCTCCTGAACGCCCTGCCCCTCTACCGGCCCGGGGAAACGGCCAAGTTCAAGCTCATCGCCCGCCAGGGCCGGGGCGACTTGATGCGGGAGCCGGCTGGCGAGGAACTGGATTTGGAGATCCGCGACCCTCTGGGGGAAAAGGCGGACCGGGTCAGGAAAAAGACCAGCGCCTTCGGCACCCTGAGCCATGAATTCCCCCTGCCCCCGGACGGCCATTTGGGCGAATGGACGGTCTGGGCCGGGCCGGCCGGCGGGGATCTGGACCAGGCCGGTTCCTTCAAGGTGCTGACCTACCGCCCGCCGGCCTTCGAGGTGAAGATAGAAGGCCTGCCGGAAAAGGCCCTGGTCGGGGACCGGGCCGAATTGGGCTTTCAGGCCGACTACCATTTCGGAGCCCCGGTGGCCGGGCAGCCGGCCGTTTATTCAGCCCACTACCAGCCGGCCTTCTTCCGCCTGCCCGGGCCTTACGCGGACTTCAGCCTGGATGATAATATGAGCCGGAACGAGGAGGAGGACGGCCCGGAATACCCGGAAGAAGCGGCCGAGGTCCTGGCTTCGGGCGAAGGCCGCCTGGACCGGAGCGGGAACCTTAAGTTCGGCTTCAGCCTCTCCGCCCCGGCCAACCGGCCGCCCCGGCCCCGCCACCTGACCGCCAATGTCACGGTCACTGATGTGGACGGCCGCCCGGTTTCCACCTCCGGCCGCTTTCTGGTCCACCCGGCCTCCATCTACGCCGGCCTCGAAACCCCCCTCCTGGGCCGGGTCGGGGAAGAGCAGGCCGTCAAGTTCATAGCCGCGGACCCCGAAGGCAACCTCGTGCCCGGAACGGCCGTTGACCTGACCCTCTACCGCCGCAACTGGCGGAGCGTGCGCCGCAAGACCCCGGGCTCGGCCTACGAATACGTCTCCCGGGTCACGGACGACAAGGTGGCCGAGACCCGCCTGACCAGCGGTGAAGGGCCGGTGACCTGGAACGTGGCCCCGGACCAGCCCGGCCAATACTGGGTCCTGGCCGAACTCCGCGACCCGGCCGGCCGCCCGGCCCGGGCCGCCCGCTACTTCTACGCGGCCGGGGCCGGCGAAGTGGGCTGGCTGCCGGGCCAGGAGGACGATCCCCTGATCCTGGTGCCGGACAAGAAATCCTACCAGCCCGGCGAGGTGGCCCGCATCCTGGTCCAGAGTCCCTTCGACCAGGGCGAGGGCCTTATGACCGTGGAAAGGGCCGGCCTACGCCGCTCCGAAACCTTCCGCCTCACCAGCAACACCCCGGTGCTGGAAGTGCCCATAGAGGCCTGGGATACGCCCAACGTATTCGTCTCGGTCCTCCTGGCCCGGGGCCGCCTGGCCGACCGCCCGGACCAGCGGAACATGGATTTCGGAAAACCCGTCCTTAGGGCCGGCTACGCCGAACTGGCCGTCCCCAGCCGGGCGGCCCTCCTGGATGTCAAGGTCGAAGTCCAGCCGCCGGAAGTTGGCCCCGGAGAGGAAGTGACCGTTGACCTGGTGGTCACCGACCACCTGGGCCAGCCCTGCCCCCAGGCCGAAGTGGCTCTAATCGCCGCGGACGCGGCGGTCATCCAGCTGGCGGGCGACTCCACCTATCACCCGGAAACCCAGTTCAACCGCTCTTACCCCCTCCTGATCCAGACGGCCAGCAACCTCTTCAGCCTGGTCGGCCGGGAGAAATTGGGCCTCAAGGGCGGAGAGCCAGGGGGCGGGGGCGGGCTTTCCCGGGAACAAGCCGAAGGGCTGCGCCGCCTCTTCGCCTCTCTGGCCTTTTTCGAACCCGGCCTGAGCCCGGATCAAAACGGCCGGGTCTCGGCCAAGATCAAAATGCCCGAAAATCTCACCACCTTCAAGATATTCGCCGTGGCCACCGGCCACGGCCGGAGAAGCGGCACCGGCCAGGCTTCGGTCCTGGTGAGCCGCGACCTTTTGGTCCGGCAATCCCTGCCCCATTACGCGGCCCCGGGCGATGAATTCTCGGCCAGCGCCGTGGTCAGCAACCGGGGCCAGGGGCAGGGCCAGGCCCGGGTGACCCTGGCCGGCGACAATTTCACTCTGCTGGAAGGGGAAGGGCTCAGGACGGTCGAGATCGAGCCGGGCCAGAGCCGGGAAGTGGCCTTCCGGGTCCAGGCCGGGCCGGGGCCGGAGGCCCGGTTCCGTTTCGGGGTGGAGATGGGCCGGGACCAGGACCGGGCCGAATTCGCCCTGCCCGTCATACCCGTGGGTGCCCTGACCACCCAGGGCGCCTTTGAGCGTTTCACCGAGAGCGGCAAGATGGCCCTGGCCCTGCCCCCGGGAACGGACCTGGAGCGGGGGGGGCTGGAAGTGGAAATGGCCCCCAGCCTCCTGGGGGTCTTGCGGGGACCCCTGGAATGGCTTAGGGCCTATCCCCACAACTGCGTGGAACAGACCGTCTCCCGGGCCTGGGCCGAACTGTTGACCCTGACCCTGGCCGACCGCCTGGGCACCAGCTCTGAAGAGGCCGAGACGGCCCGGAGCCGGGTGAAGGCCGCCCTGGCCAAGCTGGATTCCTGGGAAACGGGCGGGGGCTATAATTACTGGCCCGGGAATTACAATTGGTCAGCTCGCTCGGTCTATCTGACGGCCTATGTGCTGGATTTCAGGCTGGCGGCCCGCGAGGCGGGCTTTGATGAAGGGAGCGACAGCGCGGTTTATTTTCTGCGCCAGTCTCTCCAAGGGGACCGGAAAAATGCCTGGCCGGGGTGGTATTCCCCCGAAGCCGTGCGGAGCGCCCGGCTCTATGCCCTGGCCCAACTGGCCCGGGCCGGGGAGAATGTGGCCGCCCTCCTTGAGGATTTCCTGGCCCGGCCGGACGAGCTGGATTTATTCCAACTGGCCCACCTCCTGCGGGCCGTCCACTTCCAGCCGGCCCTGGCCGGCCGGGAAAAGCTAAAAAAGACCCTCCTGGACCTTATTGACAACAAGCTCGTCCTGACCCCGGCAGGGGCCGCTCCGGGCCACCAGGAGCCCCCGGAGATATGGTCCAGCCCCACCCGCACCCTGGCCTTTGTGGTGCTGGCCCTGGCCGAGGCCGCCCCGGACCATCACCAACTGCCCGGCCTGACCCGCCGCCTGGCCTCCGTGCCCCGGGGCGGGCACTTCGGCAGCACCCAGGATAACGCCACTGCCCTGAACGCCCTGGCCGAGGCCGCCTCGGCCCTGGAACCGGACGCGCCCGACCTGGCCATAGCGGCCAGCCTGGGGCCGGCCCCGCCCCTGGCCCAGGGCCGCTTCCGCAGTTCCCTGGACCAGCCCCTCATGGGCCGGGTGCCCTTGGGCGATTTGGCCGCGGCCCCGGAACTTAATTTCGACCTGGAAGGCAAAGGCCAGGTCTGGACCGCCGTGCGCCTCAAAAGCGCCCCGGTCAAGCCCGATCTTTCGGCCTGGTCCAGCGGCGGCTTTGGCCTGGCCCGCGACTTCACCGTGGCCGCCCCCGAACCCGGCCGGCCCGGGGCCGACCGCTTCCGGCGGGGGCAGGTGGTGCGGGCCTCCATCACCCTGGTGGTCCCGGAAGCCCGCTACAATGTGGTGCTGGAAGACCATGTCCCGGCCGGGTTTGAGCCGGTCAACTTCAACCTGGCCGACGCCGACCGGACCCTCCTGGATTTGGTCGACCCCGGGGATTCCGACGAATACGGCCGGCGCTTCTGGTATGACCACCAGGAGATCTGGCCCGACCGGGTGGCCGTTTACGCCGACTACCTGGGACCCGGGGTCTATACCTTCAACTACCTGGCCCGGGCCGCCACCCCCGGCCGCTATCTGACCCCCGGCCCCCGGGCCGAAGAAATGTATGCCCCGGAAAACGCCGGCCGGGGCGCCGGCCAGGTCATCGTGGTGGAATAGGTTTACCCCTTTGGGGTCAGGAGTTTTTTGACCAGGGTGATCATGGAGGGGTCGCCCTTGACCTTGATCTTGCCGGTGAGAAAGGCGGCCATGGGATTTATGGTTTTGAGATAGAGCCCCGCCGCCGTCTCCGCGGCCAGGGTGACGGTTATATCCGGCTGGCCCGCCGGGGCCCCGGGGGCCAGGGTCAGCCGCCCCTCGGCGGCTGAAAGGCTCCACTGGGCCGCGTCCGGGCCGGTGAGGTCCAGGAGGCCCACGGCGCTGAAGCCGGCCGGCAGATCCGGGCGGGCCGCTTCGGCCTTCTCCTTCAATATCTCGAACAGTTCGGCGGTGTTCATTTTTATATCCGGCTGCGCCTCAGGCCCTTTCAGAGGACTTTTTATTGAGGCCTCCGCGAGGCCCTTTATTTTTGGGGAACATTATAGTATAATCAAAGGGATGATGGCCGGCCGCCCTGGCTGGTCGCCTCTTAAGGCCCGGGGCCTTCCCAAAACGCTCTTTTGAAGGCCGCTTTGATATCTTGGTCCAAAAGAGGTCATCCGTCTGATCGTCTCTCTGGTATAGCACATCTCCGGCCGGGTCGGCAAGTGCGCCGGACGGTCCGCCCAAACCAAAAGGAATGGTTCATGGATCGAACCGCCCCGGCGTCGCCGCCGACCCTGCGTTGCCCGGCCTGCGCCTTCATGACGCCCCTGCCGGCCACCAATTGTTCCCGTTGCGGCGCCCACCTCGGCACCGGCTTCATCCCCGTGGACGAGGAATCTGAAAACTCGGCCCGTTTGAAGAAATGGCTCATCTTCGGCCTGGCCGGCCTGGTCCTGGGTCTGGGGGGTGTTCTCCTGGGCCTGGCCTTTTTCAAGACTCCGCCCCCCGCTTCCCCCGCCTCCGGAGCCGCGGCCACCGTGGACACTATCCAGAGCCTGTCCGAGCAGTCCGGGGCCGCCGTGGGCGTGCGGCCGGATATAGTCATTAACCGAACCAAGTCCGTGGCCGGCCAGGTGGAAAGAAACCGTAAGGTCCCGGACCAGGAGGAGCCTGATTGATGGCCATTTATAAAAAATCCGGGGCCGTCCGCCCGGCCCGCCCCAAGCTGCGCTGCCCGGCCTGCGGCGCGGAAATGACTCCGCCGGTCGAGTTCTGCCCCGAATGCGGGGCGGACCCGCGCCTGGCCTTTCTGAAAAAAAAACGGCCCCGCCGCCTCTGGCCCAGGATTTTGTTCGGGGCCCAGTTCTGCCTTTTGGCCGCGGCCTTTGGCTTGCTCTATAAACACGCGCCCTGGCGCGGCGACGGCCTTCCCCCGGCCCCCGTTTCAGCCCCGGCCGGCCTTTCGCCCGAGGCCAGGCGCGAGGCCATCGCGGCCGCGCCGGCCGAGTTTCAGCGGCTGGCCGAGGAAAACCCCCTCCTTCTCCTGCCCTATATCTACGTTTACCGGGCCAAGACCTCGCTAGAGCGCCACCAGGACCAATTCCAGGCTCAATTCGGCCAGATCGGGGAACTGGACTTATCCCGGGACATCGTGGCTTTTCAAAAAGCCACCCCGGGGCAAAGACAAATGATGCTGGAAGAACTTTTTATGATCAGGCCGGAAGACGGCAGCCCTTGAGAGGCTTTTGGTTTTCCATCCGGCTTCTGAGCCTTCTGCTTGTCCTGGGCGGTTGCGCCGCGGCCGGGCCGGCCGTTGACCGGGCGGCCCCGGCCAGGGCTCCGGCCTCGGGAGAGGCGGTCTATGGCGTTGTCCTGGATTTCCGCAGTCCCGCCGACCCGTTCCTGGCCGAGCGTTTCGCCGAGGTCAGCCGCCTGGCCCTGATGCGGGACCAGCCCGCCGACCTGGCCACTTTGAACCAGCGTTTGGCCGTTTCCCTGACCGAGGCCGGCAGCCTTCTGCACAACCAGGGCTATTATGAGGGCCGGGTCACCGGCCGCCTGGAAAAGCCTTCCGGAAACAAGGTCCCCGTGGTGGTTATGTTCGAACCCGGCCCCCGCTACAAGTTCGGGCCGGCCAGGGTGCTCACGTCCGGCCCGGTGCCCCTGAATGCTCCGACCGCCCCGCCGCCTTTGTCCCTGGCCGAAGCGGGCCTGGCGGACGGGGCCCCGGCCCGGGCCGACGATATGCTGGAGGCTGTGGAACTCCTGGTCGAAGCCTGGCGCAACCGGGGCTACCCGGAGGCCCGGGTGCGGAACTCCCGCTACTTCGTCAACCGCGCCGCCCGGGAACTGGAAGCCGAAATAACCCTGGACCCCGGCCCCTTCACCCGCCTGGGCCCGGTCCTGGTTTCCGGGGAAGCCCCGGTGGACCAGGACTACCTCGATGCCCTTAAGACCTGGCGGGACGGCCAGGCCTGGAACCAGTCCCTGGTGGAGGAATACCTGGCCTCCCTCCGGCGGACCGGCCTGTTTCAGTCCGTGGAAATGGTCGCGGCCCCGGGCCGGCCGACGACGGACGAAGGCGAGGTCAGGCCGGTCCGGCTGGCCCTGACCGCGGCCGCGGCCCGCACCGTGGGCGGCCAGATCAACTACGACACCGATTTCGGGCCGGGGGTCAAGCTCTACTGGGAACACCGCAACCTCCTCGGGCACGGCGACCGGCTGCGCCTGGACCTGCCGGTGTGGGCGGACCTCCAGGAATTGACCGCCACCTACCGTTACCCCTTCCTCTCCCGCCCGGACCAGGACTTCATCGCCCGGGGCGGCTTGCTCCACCAGGATACCGAGGCCTATAGGCTATGGTCCGGCTCGGTGACGGCCGGCCTGGAACGCCGGCTGTCGCGCCGCTGGCGGGCCAGCCTGAGCGGCTACCTGGAGGGCGGCGTCCTGGAAGACCCCGACCGGTCCCGGGAACAGTTCCATGTGGTGGGCCTGCCGGTCACGGCCGGCTACGACCGGACCGACGACCTCCTCGACCCCACCCGGGGAGCCCGGCTGAACCTGATGGCCGCGCCCTATATTGGCACCTATCGCGAAGGTTTCCAGGTCTTCCGCACCCGCCTGGAAGGGCAGGCCTTCCTGCCCCTGGGCACTCCGCGCGCGGTCCTGGCCCTGCGCGGCCTCTGGGGGGGGCTCTGGGGCATTGATGACAGCCAGGAGATCCCCAGCTCCCTGCGTTTTTACAGCGGCGGCGGCGGCTCGGTGCGCGGCTACGATTATCAATCCGTGGGGCCGCGCAGTGGCGACGGCAAGCCCCTGGGCGGCCTGGCCCAGGTGGAGACCGGGGCCGAGGCCCGGTTGCGTTTCACCGAAAGCCTGGGGGCCGTGGCCTTCCTCGACGGGGGCACGGTCTATGCCCGGGCCACCGACCGCCTCTTCCAGGAACTCATGTGGGGCACTGGCGCGGGGCTGCGCTATTTCACCCCGGTCGGCCCCGTCCGCCTGGACGTGGCCGTGCCCCTGGACCGCCGCCCCGGGGACAGCTCCTGGCAGCTCTATCTCAGCCTGGGCCAGAGTTTTTGATATGCGTCGCCCTGGGCTGGTCTTGGTTAAAATAGCGGCTATTGTTCTGGGCCTGATTTTGGGCTCGGCCGCCGGTCTTTACCAGTGGCTGGGCACGGAAGCCGGAGCCCGGTTCGTCTTCGGCCGCCTGGCCCGCCTGGCCGCGGACGAAGGCCTGGCCCTGACGGCCGGAAACCTTGAAGGCGGCCTCCCCCGCCGCCTCAAAATTGAAGACCTCCGGGCCGAGGACGGCCGGGGGTTTTTGTTTCTGGCCGAAGCCCTGGAAATGGAACTGGAACCGGCCTCCCTCCTGGCCGGCCTGGTCCACCTGCCTCGGGTCCGCCTGGCCGGGCCGACTCTGGTCCTGTCCCCGCCGGACGAGCGGGCGGACAGCCGGGAGGAAGATCTGTTTCTCCCCGGCTGGCTGCGGCGTCTGCGGTTGGATGAACTGGCCTTGACCCGCGGCCGCCTGGAGCGCCGCGGGCACTTCGACTTGGAAAACCTGGATGTTCAAGCGGCCGGACTGGCTTGGCGCCAGGGAGGCTTTAACTTGAAGAGCCTGGAAATCATAACATCCGCAGTGAGCTTGTCCGGCCGGGGAGCCTGGAAGCCCGGGCCGGGCGGGGGAGAAATCAGCCTGGACCTGGAGGCCCGGCTGGATGACCTGGCCCGGTGGCTGCCGGACTGGTCCGGCCCCCTGGAAGCCGGTATCCGGGGGGGCGGGCGTCCCTCGGAGTTTCTGGCCGCCCAGGTGGAAGCCCGGAGCCCCGGCCTGACCTCGCCCCAGGGGGCCTGGTCGGGCCTGGTCCTCTCCGGGGAGGTGAATTCTGAACTTTCCGGCCGGCTGGCGTTCCAGGCCGAAAGCGGCCCTGGCGGCCCCCTGGACCTTGAGGCCGACTGGCGCTTTTTGCCGCCCGATGACCGGGCGTTGCCGGAAAGCGCCGAAGAGAGTTCCCGGGGGACCCTGGCCCTGGAAAATTTAAAAATTCAGGCACCCGGGCTGGCCCTGGCCGGAAACCTGGATATAAGCTTCACTGGTGGGGCCCCCGGGCTTCGCGGCCGCTTGATGGGCCGGGACCCGGACTGGGATATGCTGGCCGCCCGGAGCGGCCTGGAACTTCGAGGGGGGCCGGCCAGCCTGACTTTGGATTTGGCGATGGCCGAGGGGCAAAAGGGGGACCTCTTGGTCGAGCTGGCCCATCTGGCCCTTGGCCCGGCTTCAAACCCGGAACTTACGCTTTCCGAAACCACTATCAGCCTTTCGGCCGATGATATCTTCGGCCGGCGGGATCTGGACCTGGGTCTGGACCTGGGGCCGGGGCGGGCCGCCGGCCTGGCCTGGGCCAGGGGGAAAATAAAGGCCGAAGCCCGGGACGGCCGGGGGTCTTGGAGCCTGGCCGCCGGAGGTGATTTCGACCTGGCCGCCGGAGGCGAATTCGATATGGGCCGCGCGAAGGCGGAAGTGGCCCGGCTGGAACTAAAGGCCGGGCCCACCGGGCTCAAGCTGGCCGCGCCGGTGGGCGTCTCCTGGGCCGAGGGGCTGAAAATCAGCCCGGTCAAGGCGGGGGTGCTTCCAGCCGGGGAGTTGACCCTGTCCGCGAAGCTGGGTCCCGAGGAACTGGGCCTTAAGGCAGAAATAAAAAAACTGCCCTACCGCTTTCTGGACTTTTTTGTCCAGGCCGGCCTGCCCGAGGGCCAGGTCCAGAGCCTGACCCTGGACCTGGAGCGGAAGGGCCGGGCCTGGTCCGGGAACTTCAGCCTGAAAACCAGCCTGTCCCCCGGGGTCCTGGGCCGCCTGACTCCGGAACTGGATCTGGCCGGCCGCCTGGAGCGCCGCGGGCGCTTCAATGAAGACCAGACCCTCACGGCCCAAGGGACCCTGTCCGGCGGGCCCGGCTGGCCGGCGTCCGGCAAGATCGACCTCAGCCTGCCTCTCGCCCCGGGCCTGGACGGCGCTCCGCCGCGGCCCGATTTTCAAGGCCCCCTCGCCGGCCGCCTGGATTTCTCCGGCCCTTTGGAACCCCTGTGGAGCCTGGCGAATTTTCCTGACCGCGTCCTCACCGGTCAGGCCCATGTAGGGCTTGATCTGGCCGGGAGCCTCAGCCGGCCCGACCTGGCCGGCTCCCTTAAGATAACGGGGGGGCGCTACGAGGACAGGGTGCTGGGGCTCTGGCTCAGGGATTTGGATCTCAGCGCCGAGGGCCGGCCGGACCAGGCCTTCCAGGTGGCTCTGGCCGGGCGGGACCTGGGCCGGGGGGAATTGCGCCTGACCGGCGAAATACGCGGCCCGGCCGGCCCTTCTCTAAAAGCCGAAGGATTTTTGAAATCATTTAAACCCTTGCGCCGCGACGACCTGAGCCTGACCCTGAGCGGGGCCCTGGCCCTGGCCGGCCCCCTTGACGACCTGACCGTCTCTTCCGATCTGACCCTAGAGGATGGCGAGTTGGACCTGAACCTTTTTTCGGGCTCAAGCGCCATCGCCACCCTGCCCCTGAGCGAACCAGGCCAGGCCGAGGCCGTTCCCGCCAAAAGCGCCCTCCGCCTGGACTTGAAACTGAACGCGCCGGGCCGTTTCAACATCACCGGCTACGGCCTGGAAAGCGAATGGCGCGGCTGGCTGCGGGTGGCCGGCCCGCCCGGCCGCCACCTGGCCCTGACCGGCGAACTCAGGCCGGTGCGCGGCTGGTATGAACCGCCGGTCTTCAACCGGCAGTTCAGTTTCGATAGAGGCCAGGTCACCTTCACCGGCGATCCCATCCCTTTTTTGGACCTGGAATTGGCCAACCAGAGCCCGGAACTGACGGCCATCATCAAAATCGAAGGCCCGGCCCGGCAGCCCCGGATCACCCTGACCAGCCGCCCCCCCCTGAGCCAGGACGAGGTGGCCGGCCGGCTGCTCTTCGGCAAAAGCCCTTCCTCCATAAGCCGCCTGGAGACCCTGCAACTGGCCGCCGTTCTCAGGGACCTGACCAATTTCGGCGGCGACAGTTTAAACCCTTTAAAGACCGTCCGCCGCACCCTGGGTCTGGACGTTCTGCGCCTGGGCGGCTCTTCCGGTCCTAACGAGCGCCAGGTCTCGGAACTGTCCGGCTCCCTGGCCGGCGACTTAAACACCCCCCGCGCCGGCGAGCGGCCGGAGAACGAGGCCGTTTCCATTGAGGCCGGCAAATACATAAACGACAATATCTATATGGGGGTGGAACACAGCGGCAGCGGCCCGGCCGTGAGACTGGAAGTGGAACTCGCCCCCAGCATATCCCTGGAGGCCCGCAGTTCCCCGGAGTCCAGCCAGGTGGGCCTCGGCTGGAAAAAGGATTATTAGGGACGGTTTTATAAAAAAATTCCCAACGCCTGTAGCGTTCCCGAAAACTCAAACTCGTGGCGTGGCTTTTCGGGGGTACTACACCTCCGTGGCCTTGGTCTCAAAAGGTAGGCCAAATGAATTTTTCAAATATGAATGTACCAAAAATCCAGGTCCCATAGCTATAAACTACTCCAGCATATTTATTGAGAAAAAGTATATAGCAATATAGCATAATAGGTAAGAAGATCATTTCAATGGTAAATCGTAATGATATACCTTTAACTGAATAAACTAATTTGGTATTAAAAAAACTATAAAGGCAACGAACGGCGACAAGCAACAGTAAACAAGCTATATAGCTAATACAAAAAATTTTTATAATTAAAGACTCTTTTAAAAGGTATCCTTCTTTGAAACCATAAAAAGATAATATAAACCAAAATCCATATTTTATCAGATAAACCCACGAAAAATAATAGTATTTGTCATGTTTTTTTGACAAAAAATCTCTTACTAAATTGAAAGAAAAAATGCTTATACCATTATGATTATTCATGGGCGGCAACAAAGATATTAATCTGGCAAAAAATATAGAGAAAATAAAATATATAAAACCTATAACCGGTAACCCTTTCAAAGATTGTGTTACAACATATGCCCTATAAGTCTCAAAAGCAGAGAAGGTATCATAAGTTTGCCGTACCATCTCATCATATACAATCTGATGTATAAATCGCTGCTTAATAATAAAGCCGCAATAAAAATATATACCCAAAAGCAATAAAGCTAAGTACGAAATTAGACATAGACGAGAAACATTGAAAAATAGTTGTTTGTTCAAGCTAAAAACGCCATTTTCATTCTTGTAACCCATTTGTTTGACGTATTTAAATATGTTTTTCATAGTCTGCTCTCGACCTCGTCTTGTCTTTAAGCAATTTAGCTGATATAAAAAATTTTTGTGCTTATTTTATAATCAGCCCCAAGATATTGTCAAATATTTTTGTAACTCCTTAAAATATTAAGAGCTATTTCAATTTGAGGATGATTGTTCTGGATTGCTTCGCGGGGCTTGTAAAGAAATAAATTTGAGTTGTTGGATTGCTTAGCTGCTATGCTCGCAATGACGGAAATAGGAGGGAGGAACCCCCGAGCCCGTCATTGCAAGGAACGAAGTGACGAAGCAATCCAGACTAAATAATCGCTTCATACAAACGGGCGGTTGTTCAACTCATGGGGCCAATGGCCCCTGGTAGAGGACCCGGGCCAGGCAGAGGCCGTCCGGGGGGGCGGTGGGGCCGGCCCGGTTGCGGTCGCCGGCCTGAATGATTTCCGAAAGGGCGGCGGCCGGAAGGCGGCCGCCGCCTATTTCCCATAAAAGTCCGGCCACGGCCCGCACCATGTGCCTCAGAAAGCCGGACCCGGTCAGGGTCAGGCGCCTTAAGTCCGGCTCGGGGCTGGAGAGAGAAGCCGCGAAAATGGTGCGGACGCTGCTTTGGACCTCGGAGCCGGCGGCCATAAAAGCCCGGAAATCATGTTCCCCCACCAGGGCCGGGAGGGCCCGCTCCGCCTCCCCCCAATCCAGATTCGGCCCCACCTGCCAGGCCCGGCCGTAACGCAAGGGCCGGCGGACGGGGCCAACGGCATAGTCATATTCATAGACCTTGCCGAGGGCGCTGAAGCGGGCGTGAAAGTCGGCCGCCTCCTCCTCGGCGGCCAGGATGGCCACGGCCGGAGGCAACAGGGCATTGCCTCCCAGGACCACTTCCCGGGCCGTGCGGCGGCTGGCCGTGACAAAGCTGGCCACCTGCCCCCGAGCGTGGACCCCGGCATCCGTGCGGCCGCTGCCGTGGATGGCCACGGGGTGGCCGCAGAGGCGGCTTAAGGCCTCTTCCAGCACCCCCTGCACAGTGGGGCCGGACTCCGGCCCCTGCCTCTGCCAACCGGCAAAGGGCCGGCCGTCGTATTCCACGGTGATCTTGAAGTTGGTCATGCCCTATTATATGGGGAGCAGGCCCGCTTGACCAGAGCCGGGCCGTGAAAAATGGGGCTTGACGGGCGGCTCCGGTGGGAGTATTTAATGTAGTTCGGCCGTTCGAATGGATAATTGAGGCGGCCGGGGTGGGCCTTTGACCAATAAAAATGAACCTTCGGAACGGCTGGCCGGGTTGGCCCTTTACCTGGGGCTTAACCAGAACCCGGCGGCCTGGCATTTGGCGGCGGGCTATGCCGGGGGCGCGGCCGCGGCTTTTTCGGGCTTTGACCTGGCCCTGGCCGGAGTCAAGTTCCCCGGCCTTTTGAGCCCCGGTCTCCTGGAAGAGGCGGCCGTCCTGTTCGAGGCCGCGGAAAAGTCGGGCCTTGGGATACTGGTCTGGGGCGACCCCGGCTACCCGGTCCGCCTCACGGAGATTCCCGACCCGCCTCCGGTCCTGTGGGTCAAGGGCCTTCTGGAAGAAAGGGATAAATTGGCCGTGGGCCTGGTGGGCTCCCGCCAGGCTTCCCCGGCCGGCCTGGCCTCGGCCCGGACCCTGGGCCGGGACGGCGCGGCCCGGGGGCTGACCATAATCAGCGGCCTGGCCCGGGGCATTGACGCCGAAGCCCACTGGGGGGCCCTGGAGGCCGGCGGGCGGACCCTGGCCGTCCTGGGCTGCGGCCTGGACTGGGTCTATCCCAAAGAGAACGCCCAGTTATATGAGCGGATCCCCGGGGCCGGGGCCCTGATCTCCGAGTTCCCGCCGGCCAGCCCGCCCCGGCCGGTCAATTTCCCCCGCCGCAACCGGGTGCTGGCCGGTCTGAGTTTGGCCGTGGTGGTGGTGGAGGCCGGCCCGCGTAGCGGAGCCCTCATAACCGCCCGCCTGGGCCTGGAATTGAACCGCGAGGTCATGGCCCTGCCCGGGCCGGCCGGCTCCGGGCACGCCCTGGGCAGTAACCGCCTCATAAAGTCCGGCGCGGCCCTGGTGGAGAGCATGGACGAGGTTCTGGCCGAGATCCGGCCCCGCCTCCTGGAGGGTTTGGCCGGCCGGGGTGATCCTGGCCCGGCCCTCCCAGTGCCTCCGGTGGGGGCTTCAATGGGGACTCGTAAGGCGCGGCCAAAGCCGCCCCCCAAGTCCAAAGCGGCTCCCGCAAGGGTTTCAATGGAAGCGGCGCCCCTGGAGCCGGGGTCTGCCGAAGCCCGCGTTTGGGCCCTTTTGGCCGAAGGCCCCAGGGACGCCGATGCCCTAGGCCGGGCCGCGGGCTTACCGGCCTCGGAAATGAGCGTGATCCTTTTGAACCTGGAACTGGCCGGCCGGGTAGCCAAATCGCCGGCGGGCCTCTTCACCCGCCGGGAGCATGGAGAAACACCAGAATAATGAGCAAGTCCCTGTTGATAGTCGAATCCCCCGCCAAGTCCAAGACCATCGGTAAATACCTGGGCCCCGATTTCGAGGTCAAGGCCTCGATGGGCCACCTGATCGATCTGCCGAAAAAAAACCTGGGGGTGGATATAGAAAACGGCTTCTCCCCGAAATACGAGATAATCGAGGGCAAGCAGAAGATCATCAGCGAACTTAAAAAGGCGGCCCGGGGCAAGGAGACCATCTATCTGGGGCCCGACCCGGACCGCGAGGGGGAGGCCATCGCCTGGCACATCGCCCAGGCTTTGGGGACCGGCCACCGCTACCAGCGGGTGCTCCTCAACGAGCTGACCCCCAAGGCCATCCGGGAAGCCATGGACCGCCCGGTGCCCATTTCCCAAACCAGGTTCGAATCCCAGCAGACCCGGCGCATCCTGGACCGGCTCATGGGCTATCTCATTTCCCCGCTGTTGTGGGACAAGCTGAAAAGGGGGCTTTCGGCCGGCCGGGTCCAATCCGTGGCCTTAAGGCTCATAGTCGAGCGGGAGCGGGCCATCTTCGCTTTCACCCCGGTGGAATCCTGGACCCTCACGGCCGAATTCCTTTCCGGGGACCGCCCGTTTTCAGCCTTGCTCCACAACGGATCCAAGAAGGCTGAATTCAAAAGCGGGGCCGAAGCCGAGGCCGTGGTGCGGGAATTGGAGGGGGAGACTTTTGCCGTGGCCGAGATCAGCGCCCGGGACCGCCAGCGCCACCCCCTGCCGCCTTTCACCACCTCCACCCTCCAGCAGGCAGCTTTCAACCGCCTGAAGATGCCGGCCAAAAGGGCCATGCGGGTGGCCCAGGACCTCTACGAGGGGGTGGATCTCCCCGGCGAGGGCCAGGTGGGCCTCATCACCTACATGAGGACAGATTCGGTGCGGATCAACGACCAGGCCGCGGCCGAGGCCCAGGAACATATCCGCCGGGCCTTCGGCCCGGATTTCGCCCCGGCCTCGCCCAACCGCTACAAGAACAAGAAGGGGGCCCAGGACGCCCACGAGGCCATCCGCCCCACCGGCGTCTTCCGCACCCCGGACCAGCTTAAGGGCCGGCTTGAACCGGGCCACTGGCAACTCTACGACCTCGTCTGGCGGCGCTTCGTGGCCAGCCAGATGGCTTCGGCCCGGATCAACCAGACCACGGCCGATCTCGCCGCCGGCCGCCACACTTTCCGGGCCACGGGTTCGGTGATCACTTTCAAAGGCTTTCTGAGCCTTTACGACCTGGGGCAGGAAGAGGATCAAAATTTGCTTCCGCCCCTGGCCCGGGGCCAGACCTTCAAGGCTCAAGCCCTAAAGCCCAGGCAGCATTTCACCCAGCCCCCGCCCCGCTTCACCGAGGCCACCCTGGTCAAGGAACTGGAAGTCAAGGGCATCGGACGGCCCTCGACCTATGTGGCCATCATTTCCACCTTGAAGGACAAGGAATATGTGGATTCGGCCAAGGGCGTGCTCAAGCCCACGGAAATGGGCTTCGCCGTCACCGACCTTCTGGTCAAAAGTTTTCCCCAGCTCATGGAAGTGGATTTCACCGCCGGCCTGGAGGAGAATTTGGACGAGATAGAAGAGGGCCGGGCCGGCCATCTCGAAGTCCTGGCCAGCCTCTACGATCCCCTGGCCCGGGATCTTAAGGCCGCGGAAGGGGCTATGACCAACCTCAAGCGCGAGGGCCTGCCGGCCGGGGTCCCCTGCGGTGCCTGCGGCGGCGCGGCGGGCCTTAATCTGCGTTACGGCCGCAACGGTTTTTACCTGGCCTGCCCGGACTGCGGGGCCACCTGCGATTTTGAGCGGGACGAGCGGGGCCGGCCCCGGCCGGTGGCCCCGCCCGACCCCGAGCCGGTGGGAGTCTGTGAAAAATGCGGCCGGCCCCTGGTGGTCAAAAAGAGCCGCTACGGCCCCTTCGCGGCCTGCACGGGTTACCCGGAATGCAAGAACGCCAAGCCCCTGGCCGGCGGCGAGGCGGCCGGCGAGACCCCGCCCCCCCTCCCCGAAGGGGCGCCCACGGTCTGCGAAAAATGCGGCCGCCCCCTGGCCCTGAAAAAAAACCGCCAGGGGGCCTGGTTCATTTCCTGCACCGGCTACCCCAAGTGCAAGAACGCCAAGCCCCTGCCCAGCGGCTTTAAGTGCCCCAAGGAAGGCTGCGGGGGCGAGATCGTGGAGAAATCATCCAAACGCGGCCCCTTCTTCGGCTGCAACCGATATCCCCAGTGCCGCTTCCTTTTGAACAGCCGTCCCGTGGCCCGGCCCTGCCCAGCCTGTGGCCGGAGCTTTCTGGTGGAAAATCCGGCCTTGAAAAATGATCCCGACGCTGCGCCCCTGATCTGCTCGGCCAAGGGCTGTCCCGGCCCGGGCGGAACGGGCGGGGGGAAGGCTCCGGCGTCGGGCGCGCGCCGGGGCCGGACTGTTGACAGGCAAACAAAAATTTAATATAAATAAAAGATTATCCGTCTGGTCACCGCGAGAGTGGCGGAACTGGTAGACGCACCGGCCTTAGGAGCCGGCGGCCCTGGCCGTAGGGGTTCGACTCCCCTCTCTCGCACCAGGGGCCGTAGGCCCC
>Ga0082212_10000955_pt1 | contig 42470 bp, 36 predicted proteins | sample TergutNt197P3_FD_71548 | JGI IMG/M metagenome (GOLD analysis project Ga0082212, IMG submission 71548) | Neocapritermes taracua P3 segment gut microbial communities from Petit-Saut dam, French Guiana - Nt197 P3 | ecosystem: Host-associated > Arthropoda: Insects > Digestive system > Gut ...
GCCTTTTTGAGCAGGATGAAAAACGACAAAAGGAAACTGAGATAGACCTGCCCCAGGGCGAAGCGGCTCAGGAGGTTCAAAACCACCGGCCCGCTCTCCCGCTCCAGGCTCCACATGGTGTAGCCCGAGCCCAGGGCCAGGGCCGCCACCAGGCCCAGGGACTGGCCGGTCGGGCCGTAACAGAAGGCCCCGAAGGCCACGGCCAGCCAGCCGGTAAGGGCCAGGAAGAGGAGGTCCAGCCGCTCCGGGCCGAAGAGCAGGCGGCTGAATTCCCACCAGGTCAGGCCCCCGATGACCAGGATGAGGATGAAAAAGAGCAGGTATTTATCTGCCCACATACTGTAAATGATGGGCGGCAGGAGAATGATGGCCACCAGCCACCGGCTGAGGTGGGCGCCGAGACGCTGGGCTAGGGCTTCAAAACTCATGGCCGACTCCTTATTTAAGAATTATGCCAATATGCCAAATATTAAAAACGCGAGCCCTCAGGTCCTGACCAGGCGGGTGGCCCAGGCGGAAACCTTCTGGTTGTTGAGAAAGGCGAAGCCCCGGCCCACATATTCATCCTCTGAGATCCGGCGCAGTATCTCCTGTCCCCAATAGGCGCCGCTCCGCGATTGCCAGGGGGACATTAGAATGTCCTCCACCACCACGAAGAGCCCCAGGACCGGTTCCGGCCCGCCCGTCTCCGAGCGCCACTCGGTGAAGGAGGCGCCGGGGGCCAGGGGCTGGACTTCATAGCGGCTGGCCACTTTTTGGGTTTCGTGGGTGGTGATGGTCAGTTCCCCTTCGATGGTCCAGAGTTCTGGAGTGTGGACGATGACCAACTGGCCTTTCTGGGGAAAGGGATTGTCGTTGGCGTCATAATAGGCGCCGCTGACTTCCCAGAGGCCCGGTTCCAAAAGATAGGTATGATCCATGTTCACTCCGTCTGGCTTTGGCTGATCAGGGTCTTGAACCAACCAGCCCGAATTTCGCCCGGGACCGCGATGGCGGCCAGGCGGGCGGTCAGGGTTTCCGTGCGGCGGAAGGCGTCCGCCAGGCGATTTTCCGTCAGAAGGCCTTTGCCTACGGCTTCGGCCAGGGCCTGGCGGACTTTTTCAATATTGGCGCGGCGGCGGCAGACCAGGGCCAGATCGTGCCCGGCGGTGATGGCGCCCACCGCCGCTTCGCCCAGGTCATAATTCCGGGTCAGGGCCCCCATTTCCAGGTCGTCGGTCAGCAAGGCCCCCGCAAAACCCATCTCCCCCTTCAAAATCCCCACCAGGGCCGGGGAAAGGGTGGCCGGCCGTTCGGGGTCCAGGGCCGGATAAAGGGCGTGGGAAGTCATCACGGCCGGCAGTTCCGGCAAAAGCTCCCGAAAGGGCTCAAGGTCCACCCGCGACAGGCGCTCGGCCGAGGCGGTGATGACCGGCAGTTCCAGGTGGGGGTCCAGCCGGGCCGAACCCAGGCCCGGGAAATGCTTGCCCGCCCCCAACAGGCCCGCCCGGGCGTAGGCGGCCAGAAGGACCCGGGCCCAGGCCGCCACCCGGCCGGGGTCTTCGCTGAATCCCCTTTCGCCGATGAAGGCTTCCGGGCCTTCGGGCACGTCCAGCACCGGGGCCAGGTTGAAGTTGAAGCCGGTGGCGGCCAGTTCCCGGGCCCCGGCCCCGGCCAGGCGCCCGGCCTCGCCCGGGTCCGGACACGAGCAGGCCGCCGGCAGACGGGTATACGGCGCCGGCAGGCGCTGGACCGGCCCGCCCTCGTGGTCGATGGCCACCAAAAGGGGCCGGCCGGAAAGGGCTTCCCCCAGGCTCCGGGCCTGGTCGATAAGCCGGCGCAGGGCCGCCGGCCCCCCCTCCTCCGGATAATTGCGGGCGAAAAAAATCAGGCCCGCCGGGCGGACGGCGGTCAGAAGGTCTTCCACTTCCGGCCAATCCCGGCCTTCAAAGCCCACCAGGAGCAACCGCCCCACGGCCAGGGCCAATTCCCCGCTCATGGCCGGCTCCCGGGATATTTTTCGCTGACTTTAGAATTATACATCAAAATTAGCCGTGCGCCAAGTTAGGGGTATCAGGCCAGCTTGAGCATTTTCTCAATGGCGCCCCGGGCCCGGAGGCGGATATCCTCGGGCACCCGGATTTCCGGGGCCAGGGTCTCCACGGCCCGGCGCAGGCCGGCCAGGGTGTTCTTCTTCATGTCGGAGCAAACCATCGCCTCGGAAAAATAAAAAGTCTTCTCCGGGCTGTCCAGGACCAACTGGCGCCTCACCCCTGTTTCGGTGAGAATGATGAACTCCCGGGCCAGGCTGGTCCGGGCCTCCTGGACAATGGCGGTGGTGGAACCGATGAAATCGGACATAGCCAGAACCTCGGGGCGGCACTCGGGGTGGACCAGCACCCGGGCGCCGGGGTGGGCCTCTTTAAGTTTCCGCACCGCCCCGGGCTCAAGCTGATGGTGGATGGGGCAAAAACCCTCCCAGAGCAGGACTTTTTTCTCCGGGACCTGTTTTTGAGCGTAGGCGGCCAGGTTTCGGTCCGGGGTCATCAGCACTGTTTCCGACTTCATGGCCCGGAGAGCGGCCGCCACGTTGGACGAGGTACAGCATAGATCGCTCAGGGCCTTTACTTCGGCCGGGGAATTGACATAGGTCAGAACTTCCACGCCCGGCAGTTCGGCCCGGCGGGCCGCCAAGGCCCGGGCGGTTATCATATCGGCCATGGGGCAGCCGGCCTCGGGGTCCACCAGGACCACTTTCTTGTCCGGGCACAGGATGACCGCGGTCTCAGCCATGAAGTGGACCCCGGCGAAGATGATGACCTCGGCCGCGGTGTCGGCTGCGGCCCGGGAAAGCCCCAGAGAGTCGCCCACATAATCAGCCGCCGCCTGCACCTCGTCCGGGCAATAGCAATGGGCCAGGATGACGGCCCGGCGCTCCCGGGCCAGGGCTTTAATATCCTCCGCCATATCGACGGAAGCTCCGGAGGTGTCCATCCGCGCCATTATTCAGGCCCCTCCTCTATCACCTCCACCCCCCGGGGAACCTTGAAGGTGAAAAAATCGGCCGAAAGCGGCGGGTTTTCCGCCAGGCCGTTAAGGAAAAATTCAGTGGTTTCACCGGTGAGGGCCTTTAAGCCGAAACCGGTGAGGGTGAAGGTCTCGTCGCACCAGACGGTCAGGCGTTCCACGCTCCGGCCGCCTTCCTTCGGGGTCAGGTTCAGGCCCGACTGGCCGGGCCGGGCCGGGTCGGCCGGGGCCGGGGACAGGTCGAAATCGCGGGTCAGGGCCTCCAGGCCGCTCAGAAAGACCAGAAGCGGCTTAAGTTCGCCGGTCACATCGATATCCCGGTAGCGATAGACCAGTTTTTCCGAAGGCACATGCCACCAGACCGTGGCCCCGTCCGTGACCATGACTTCGGGCTGGGGCGAGACCTGGTCCAGGAGCAGCCGGTCCGGCCGGGACCAGTATAGCACGCCGGTGGCCACCTGCTGGGACTGGCTTTTGAAGACCTTATCCGTGGCCGGGGTCGCGGCCACCCGGCGATAGGCCGCGCTCAGGGCGGCCAGGCCGCCGTAACGGGCGGCCAGGCCGGAGGCGATACGGTCCGCAGCCGGCGCCGCCGGGCCGGCGGCCCAGGCCAGGCCGCCCCACAGGCTCAACAGAAAAACGAAAACTCTCATGGCTGCCTCAGTTGTTCAAGGCTGTAGCCTCGGGTGGCCAGGAGGGTCAGGAGACCCTCTTCGCCCACCAGATGACCGGCTCCCACAACCACGAAGGCAGGGGGGCCGGAAGCGGTCAACAGGGGTTCCAAGCGCTCCAGCATGACATGGTTGCGCCGGACGATGAGCCGGTCCAGAAGCCCGGACAGCTCAGGATAGCGGTTGAAATCCTTAAACAGCAGTTCGGCGAAACCGGCGGTGTCACCCCGGCTCCAGGCTGTCCAGAAATCGGCCATGGTCCCGGGCAGGTCCGCCACCTCCCGAAGGGTGGCCTGGAGAAAAAGATCCGCTTCTTCCGGGCTCAGACCGGCCAGAAGGTCCATCTGTTCCGGGAAGGTCTCCAATTCCGCCACAGGCAACCGGCGGGCGGCGGCCTGGTCCAGAAAATGCTTGTCCAGGCCGTAACGGGCCGAAAAACCGTTCTCTTCCAGGGCGGCCAGTTGAATGGCCAAGGCCGCCAGCCAGGGGCGGTAGCGGGCGTATTCAGGCCGGTCCCGGCCGCTCCGGGCCAACAGGGCGCTGGTCGCGGGGGTCAGATCGTCTTCAAGGGTCCGGCCTGAAGCGGCCAGACCCCGCTCGGCTATGAAGTCGTTGACCACTTTCAGAGGCAGGGTTTCGGTGTCTATCTCCACCACCAGGCTCCCGGCTTCGTCAAAAGCCCGGCCAAAGGGTTCGGGCAGGGGATAGAGTCCCGGGCCGGCCAGGTGGATGGAGCCGGCCAGATAGGCCCTGGCTCCGGCCGGGGAAGTGACGCGCCATAAAAAAAGTCCTTCGGCCCGGGCCGGGCCGGCCACCGCGGCCAGGACCAGGACGACCGCCAGGAACCAGAGAGCGAGATTGTTGCGCGAAAACCGCTGCATGGTTGACAGTGTATAGGCATTTGCGGAAATGTCAAGACGAGGGGGCGAGGCCGGACTTTTGTGATTTTGCTGTTAAAATTTTACTATTTGTGTTATTTATATCTTAATCTAAGGCTTTATGTCAATCAAACCAGCCTGTGGTCCAGGCAAAGCCTCCGGGGAATAGGTCGCCATGAGAAAAACTGGTTTCACCTTGATCGAACTCATGATCGTGGTGGCGATCATCGCCGTTCTGGCCATGATTGCCGTGCCCATGTATACGCGCTATGTTGAAAGGAGCCGCAACGCGGCCTCCCAGGCCCTTCTGCAACAGCTCATGCTGGCTGAAGTAGCCCTTCAGACCGACGTACACGATGCCGCATTCGTCCTGGTCAGCGGCCAGACCCCGGACGATCTGAACGCGCTCACACGCCTGTTTGACTTCGGCTTTCGCCCCGACCCCCGGGTGGGCTTCGTGGTTCTGGAAGCGGTCGATGAGAACGGACAGCCCTTGGGCATCATCGGCTACGCCGCCCACGCCAACATCGGCTCGCAGTTGTTCGTCTATGATAACATCGCCCGCCAGGGCGTCCATGCAGTGTCGGCGGGCTCATCGGATTTCCCGCCGACCTATGCCAATGAGCTCTATATTTTCAATTTCGACGACACCGGAACCTTAACCCGGGCCGGACGGCTTCAGATAACGGACAACGTGGTCAGCGCGCATCTGCCTCCCGCCTGACGATCCCCCGGCCCCGGAGAGACATAATGAAGATTTCCGTCATCGGCACAGGCTATGTGGGTCTGGTCACCGGAGCCTGTTTCGCGGATGTGGGCAACAACGTCATCTGCGTGGACAAGGACCATGAAAAAATCGAGGCCTTGAAAAAAGGAATCCTGCCCATATTCGAGCCCCGCCTGGACGAACTGGTGGCGGTCAATACGCGTGACCAGCGCCTCACCTTCACCACCGACCTGGCCGAGGCCATCCGGGAGACCGAGGTCTGCTTCATCACCGTGGGCACGCCCATGGACGAGGCCGGCCGGGCCGATCTGGGCCAGGTCCTGGCCGTGGGCCGGGAGATAGGCCGCCATTTGACCGGGAGCATGATCGTCACCCTCAAATCCACCGTGCCGGTGGGCACGACGGACGAAGTAGACCGGATCATCGCCGACGAACTGGCCTCCCGGGGCGCCAACCCGGCCTACGCGGTGGTCTTCAACCCCGAGTTCCTCAAAGAGGGGGACGCGGTCAAGGACTGCTTCAGCCCGGACCGGGTGGTCATCGGGACCTCGGACCACGAAACCGCCCAGACCATGATAAGTCTCTACCGGCCCTTCGTGCGCAACCACGACCGCTTTCTCGTCATGGATGTCCGCAGCGCCGAGATGACCAAATACGCCTCCAACGCCATGCTGGCCACCCGCATTTCCTTCATGAACGAAATAGCCGGCATCTGCGAAAAAGTAGGGGCCGACGTCAACCTGGTCCGGCTGGGCGTGGGATCTGACAGCCGTATCGGCTACAACTTTCTCTACCCCGGCTGCGGCTATGGCGGCAGCTGCTTTCCCAAAGACCTGCGGGCCCTGGCCCACCTGGCCCGCTCCGTGGGCGCGCCGTCGTCCATAATTGAAAAGGTGGAGGAAGTCAACACCGCCCAGAAACAGGTCCTCCTGGCCAAAATCACCGACCGCTTCGGGGCCGACCTGACCGGGCGGGTCTTCGGCGTCTGGGGCCTGTCGTTCAAACCCTACACCGACGATATGCGGGAGGCCCCCTCCCTGACCATAGTGCCGGGACTGCTGGCCCGGGGCGCGGCCGTGCGGGTCTACGACCCCAAGGCTCTACAGGAAGCCCGGCACCACCTGGGCGAACATGCCAGGCTGACCTATGCCGAAGACAAATACGCGGTCCAGGTTGACGCCGACGCCCTTTTGCTGATAACGGAATGGAAGGAATTCCGCAGCCCTGACTTCGAGCGCCTCAAAAAAACCATGAAAACGCCGGTCATATTCGACGGCCGAAACCAGTATGATCATCGGCAGCTTCTGGCCTTGGGTTTTGAATACTGGCAGATCGGCCGCGTCCCGGCCCGGCCCGGCCTCATTTGAAAATTGACCTGATGTATTTTTCGAAATAGGCGTTGTCATGCAGAAGCCGGCAACCGTCCCAGGCTTCGCCTTCGGACAGGGTCTGGGCCAGGCGGTAGCCGGGGCCGTCGGGATCTCCGTAGATGAAATAAACATCCAGGGACGAACCCAGGCCGGACCTGAGGGAGGTCATGGCCGCCTGGACTTCTTCCGGCTTGGCCGTCCCTATGAAATCTGAAAAAACCAAAAGCACCTTCCGGCCTGGCTGGCTGCGCAAGGGCGCGGCGGCGGCCTTAATGGCCGGCACCAGGGAGCCCGGCCGGCCGTCCCCCTGAAGCCCGACAATGGCCCGCTCCATTTCCTGGCGGTTGAAAAAGGTCGGGCCATAGGCGGCCAGTTCGCGGGGCCGGCGTTCACGGCCCGTCCACCAGTCGCTCAAGCGCCCCGGAATTTCCTGGAAACTCTTCATGTCGTCCACGACCGCCGGAATCAGGGTGGTCATGAGGGAAATCTCCGGGACATAGATAATGGTGCGGCTCAGGCAGGCCCCCAGGCGACCGGCCTGGGAAAAGCCGGCGCAGGCCGAAGCGTCCAGGCGATCCGGCGCCGGCCCGGGATGGCCGGCCCGGCCGGAGGTGGAAGTCAGGTCGGCCAGAAAAACCATGGCCATCTGGCTGGAAGCCGAGGCCAGGGCCTCCCGGATCACCCATTCATCGGCTTTTAAATCGCGCTGATCCGAAGAGGGGGCCAGATAGACGCGATACCAGCGACCGCCCCCCTGGCCCTCGGCCCGCACCGAGGCCGGCCAGCCGCCGGCGGTGAGGGCGCGGGCGTGTTCCCTGGCCTCCAGGGGGTCTTTGAAGCTGGCAACATAGCGGCCATAGATATTCCGCTTATAGGCCTCGCCGGTGACCGCCGGCGAATTGGGCTTAAGGGGCGCCGCCGCCCTGGTCCGGGCGGTCCGGGCCGCTACCTCCCCCTCCCGGTCCACCCGCCTGGTCTGGGCGGACGTGCCCTCCACCTCGCCGGGGTCTTCCAGGGACACCACCTGGTAATCCGCGATCAGTCCTTCCGCCACCAGGCGGCTACCCAGACGCTCCGCCTCCGGCTCAAGGCCGAAGAGGCCGGCCAGAGTCAGGTAGAACTCCCCGACCTGGCGGTCTATGAACAAGGTCGATTCCACCAGGTTCCTCTTCACCACGTAAGCGGTCAAGCCCCGGGCCTGGAACCGGGCGGACAGCCGCCGGGCCGGCTCTTCATCCAGGAAACGCCCGGCCAGAACGGCATGGAAGGTCCGACCGTCCGCGGCGCCGCTCTCCCCGACGGCCGGGGCGGAAGCGTCAGGCACCAGAAGCAGCGGAACCTCGTCGGACCCGGCCACCGGAAGGGCCAGGGCCGCCGGGCTCAAAGCCAACAACATCAGACCAAGCAACCAGGGGCGGGGCATAGGGCGCTCTTTCTTGAGAATTGAACCGGCCTTGGCTATAATATCACAAGTGAGGCAATTTTTTCACCCGAGGCGCATGTCCATGTCCGACGACTTGATCCGGGACCGCGTGGAATTTCTCCGGTCCGAGATAAGACGGCACAACGACCTCTATTACACCCGCAACGCCCCGGAAATCACGGATGACCAGTGGGACGAACTGTTTCGGGAGCTTAAGGACCTGGAGGCCGTCCGCCCCAAATTGCTCAGGCCGGATTCACCCACCCGGACCGTGGGGGCTTCGCCCTCCCCGGGCGGTCTGACCAAGGTGGACCACCAAACCCCGATGATGAGCCTGGACAAGGCCCTGAAACCTGAAGAACTGGCCGAATTCGAGGAGCGGACCCGCCGTTTTTTGGGCGAATCCGGACCTCTGGCCTTTCACACCATGCCCAAGTTCGATGGCCTGGCCCTGGAACTGATCTACGAGGAGGGGCGGCTGGCCCTGGCCGCCACCCGGGGCGATGGCCTGACCGGGGAAAACGTCACGGCCAACGCCCTGACCATAGGCGACATCCCCGCCCGCCTCAACCGGCCGCCCTGGCCCCCCCGCCTGACCGTCCGGGGGGAAGTCTTCATGGAAAAGGAGGACTTCAGACGCCTCAACACCCGGCGACAGGAAGAGGGCCTGACCGTTTTCGCCAATCCGCGCAACGCGGCCGCCGGAGCCTTAAGGCAGTTGGCCGCCTCCGTCACCCGGGAGCGCCGGCTGAATTTTTTCGCCTACGGACTCCTGGAAGATTCGGCCATGACCACCTACGGCCGGAGCCTGGCGGCCCTCCGGGACTGGGGCTTCCGGGTGGAAGACTCCCCCTACACCCGGGGAGGTTTGGGGCTGGCCGAGGTTCTCCACCTTTTCGAGGAACTGGAGGCCGCCCGGGACGGGCTGTCCTATGAGATCGACGGCCTGGTAGTGACCCTCGATGACCTGAGCCTGTGGCCGCGGCTGGGGGCCACGGCCCGAGCGCCCCGCTACGCGATGGCGGCCAAATTTCAGCCCCAGCTGGGGGAGACCCGGGTGCTGGGCATAGACCTTCAGGTGGGCAGGACAGGAGTGCTGACCCCGGTGGCCCGGCTGGAGGCGGTGACCGTGGGCGGGGTGACGGTCAAAAACGCCTCACTCCACAACGAAGACGAATTGCGCCGCAAGGATGTCCGGCCCGGCGACACGGTGCTGGTGCGGCGGGCCGGCGAGGTCATCCCGGAAGTGGTGGCCGTGGTGCCGGCCAAAAGACCGGCGGACAGCCGGCCCTTTGCCTGGCCCGAAGTCTGTCCGGTCTGCGCCGCTCTTCTGGAACGCCGCCCGGGCGAGACGGCCTGGCGCTGCCCCGACCCCTGGTGCCCGGCCCAGGTCCAGGAGAGATTTTATCACTTCGGGAGCCAGAACGCCCTGGACATAACCGGCCTTGGGGAAAAACTGGTCAAACAGCTTCTGGCCGCCGGCCTGGTCCATATACCCACCGATCTTTTCCGACTGACTTTGGCCGATCTCACCGCCCTGCCCCGCTTTGGGGAAAAATCGGCCAAAAATTTCCTGGCCGCCCTGGAAAAAGCCCGGACCGCCCCCCTGTGGCGCTTCATCCACGCCCTGGGCATCCGCCATGTGGGCGAGAGCACCAGCCGGACCCTGGCCAGCCGCTTTTCCAGCCTGGCCGGCCTTGGCCGGGCCCGGGCCGAAGATTTGACCAGCCTCAACGATGTAGGCCCGGAAGTGGCCGCCAGCCTGGAAGAATTTTTCCAGAACCCACGCCATGAACGATTTCTGGCCGACCTGACCGGCACGGAACTGGGCCTGGCTCCCCGGCCGCCGGACCCGGCCGAAAGCCGCGCCGGCCCCTTAAGCGGGAAAAAATTAGTCTTCACCGGCACCCTGACCCGCTTCACCCGGGCCGAAGCCAAGGCCAGGCTGACCGCCCTGGGAGCCGCGGTCTTAAGTTCAATAAGCCGGGAAACCGACTATGTGGTGGCCGGAGAGGCGGCCGGGAGCAAACTGGCCAAGGCCAGGGAATTGGGGGTGAACATTATAAACGAAGAGGAATTCGAAGGTCTGCTCCAAAGCGGGGCTTGACATTATCGGCGGATGGCCTAAAATAAAGTTTTACAGCCGTTTTCAATCTATTAAAGTCCGCCAGACCGGCCGACCCTTAAAGGGCCGCTTCCAGTTTCAGAGGCCAGATGCTTAAGAAAATCGCGACCAGAGACCTGCGCCTGGGCATGTTCGTGGCCGATGTCGGCCGCAGTTGGTTCAACCACCCCTGGAGGACCAAGAGCAAGCTTTTGACCGACCAGGAGGAAATCCAGCAACTGGTTGAATACGACATACACGAAGTCACGGTGGATACGGACAAGTCGCAATTCGACTTCAATGAGCCGGCGGAACCGCCAAAGCCGGCCCCCGAGCCGGGACCCGCGCCAAAACCAAAGCCGAAGCCCGAGCCGGGACCGGAGCCGGAGGCCCCGCCCAAACCCATCCATGGTCCCGCCCCGCTCACCGAGGTGGAACTGGAACTGCCCAAGGCGACCAAAGCCTACGGCCGGGCTCTGGACACCTCCAAGGCCCTGGTGGCCGCCTGCCGCATGAACAAAAAAATCGAAATCGAAGCTGTTGAGGAAAACGTCAATGAACTGGTCGAAAGCGTCAGCCGCAACCCGGATGCCCTGATGGCCCTGATGAAGCTGCGCCGTTTCGACGACTACACCTACACCCATTCCCTGAACGTTTCGGTGCTGGCCATTTCCGCCGGAAAATCACTGGGCCTGAGCGAAACCGATCTGAAGAACCTGGGGCTGGGAACCATGTTCCACGATTTGGGCAAGAGCCGCATCCCCGGCCACATCCTCAACAAGCCCGGCAAGCTCTCGGATGCGGAATTCGCCATCATGCGCAGCCACTCCTCCTTGAGCGGAGATATAATTCACGAACAGAACCTCAATGTTGACGAAATAGTCTATTTGATAGCCCGCCACCATCATGAACGCATAGACGGCAGCGGTTACCCGGACGGCCTGAGGGGGCAGGATTCCATACCCTATCTGGTGACCATCTGCGGCCTGTCGGATGTCTATGACGCCCTGTCCTCGGACCGGGTCTACCACAAGGGGCTCTCCCCCCACGAAGCCCTGAAGTTCATCTACAGTCTCCGGGGCACCCACTTCGAGGCCGAATGGGTGGACCGCTTCGTCCAGTGCGTGGGCATCTATCCGCCCGGCACCATAGTCCAACTGAATTCCAGCCAGGTTTCCGTGGTCATGGAGGTCAACCCCGTCGCCCTCCACTCCCCCCTGGTCAAGGTCATCGCCGACCCGGCCGGCGTCATCTACACCCACCCTCAACTTCTGAACCTGGCCGACGAAGGCCAGGCCAAGGGGCTTCACATCAAAAAGGTCGTCCCCCGCGACGAAGCCGGCTTTGATCCGGCCTTCTACTTCCACCAGCCCAAGGAATGAGCGTGACCGCGGACCTGAGCCCGGCCGAGGCGGCTGAACGGCTCCGGTCTATCCGGGACGCCGTTGCCGAGGCGGCCGAGCGCGCCGGACGGCCGCCCGGGTCCGTCACCATCCTGGGGGTCAGCAAAACCTTTCCCGCTTCCTCGATCAAGGCCTTCGCCGGGGCCGGACTAAGGGATTTCGGGGAAAGCTACCTCCAGGAGGCCAGGCCGAAAATAGACGAACTGGCCTGTCTCGACCCCATCCCCCGCTGGCACTTCATAGGCCATCTGCAGACCAACAAAGCCAGGGCCGCCGCCGCCCTCTTCCCGGTCATCCATTCCCTGGACCGCCTGGAACTGGCCCGGGAACTGGACGCCCGGGCCAGGGTCCTGGGCCGGACCCTTGAAGTTTATCTCGAAGTGAATGTTTCGGGCGAAAAATCCAAAAGCGGCTTGGCTCCGGCCGATCTCCCCCGCTTCCTGGAAGATATGGCGGGATTGCCCGCCTTGAAACCTCTGGGCCTGATGACCATGCCGCCCTACGATCCCGATCCGGAAGCCTCCCGCCCCTTCTTCGCGGCCTTAAGGGAACTGCGGGACCGCCTGGCCCCCGGCCTGCCGGGCCTGTCCATGGGTATGAGCGGCGATTACCCGGTGGCCATCGAGGAGGGAGCCACCATAATCCGAGTCGGCACCGTCCTTTTCGGCGGCCGGAGAGCCTGATATCGCCCCCCCTTGGGCCGGGCCCGCTTTCAATCCGCAATTTTGGGACACGCGGCCTGGTTTTTTGGACATCAGGGGCGAATTTTTTGGAAAAAGTTGTTGAAAACTCCCGCCCGCCCAGCTATATTTAATGGGTATAAAAGAGTTTAGCCGAATACCCTATCAGAAATGTTCAGGTGAACAGCCAATGAACAATAAAACGCTCTGCCTGCTTCTGGGTCTGTTGTCTTTCACCTGCGCTTTCGGCTGCGAGCCGTCAGTCCAGTTGAAAGCCGGCAAAGAACGCCCCAGCTATACGTCATACCGGAGTATTCCCGGCGTGACCGAAGAGGAAATCTCCGCCATTGAAAAATTCCGGGAAGCGAACCGCACTTTTATTTTCGGCGCGAATCCGAGCACGGAGTTCTTCACCGGAGAAGACGGCGACATCGGCGGGTATTCCGTTCTATTCTGCCAATGGCTGACGACCCTGTTCGGGATGCAGTTCAAACCGGCCATGTATGAGTGGGACGATCTTTTGGCCGGCCTGGAATCCGGCGCCGTGGATTTCACCGGCGAGATGACCGCCACGGAGGAACGCCGCACCAAGTATTTCATGACCGACGCCATTGCCGAGCGAACCATCAAGTTCATGCGCCTCAAAGACGAAGATCCGCTGCCCGCGATCGAAAAGCACCGCCCCCTGCGTTACGCCTTTTTGGATGACACGACCACTAATGACCAGGTATCGCCCTTTCTGAAAGAGGGGTCGGAATACGTCTTTGTGGGGAACTACGATGACGCTTACCGGGCCCTGAAAAACGGCCTGGTCGACGCTTTTTTCGATGAAAGCCCGGCTGAGGCCGCTTTTGACAATTATGACGATGTGACGGCTGAGGATTTTCTCCCCCTTCTCTACAGCCCGGTTTCCCTGACGACGCAAAATCCGGAACTGGAACCCATCATTTCCATCATACAAAAGGCCTTGCGGAGCGGAGGCACCTATCATCTAACCAGATTGTATAACCAGGGATATACCGAGTACCAGCGTCACAAATTTTTCAGCCGACTTAACGCCGAGGAAAAGGAATATCTCCGGGAGTATATCGCCTCGGGCCGGAAAATCCCCGTAGCGATGGAATATGACAACTACCCGGCCAGCTTTTACAACGAACAGGAAAACCAATGGCAGGGGCTGGCCCTGGATGTTCTTAAAGAGGTGGAAAAACTCACCGGGCTCACGTTCGCGCGGGCGCACGAAAGCCGCCTGGAATGGCCTGTCCTGCTGGGCATGCTGGAACGCGGCGAGGCGGCCATGGTCACGGAACTCATTCCTTCCGAAGAAAGGCGCGGCCGTTTCCTTTGGCCGGACACCCCCTACCAGATCGATTATTACGCCCTTTTGTCCCGGTCCGATTACCCGGACATAATGCCCAACGAGATCCTTTACGCCAAAGTGGGATTGATAGAGGAATCCAGCTATGCCGCGGTATTCCGGGAATGGTTCCCCTATCATACTAATACAGTGGAATACGTGAACAATTTTGAGGCCTTCGACGCCCTGGAGCGGGGCGAGGTGGACCTGTTGATGATGACCCAGAACCAGTTGCTCAGCGTTACCAATTTGCTTGAGCGGCCCGGTTTCAAAGCGAATATCCTGTTCAATCGCTCTTACGAAGCCTCGTTCGGTCTGAACATCAATGAAAGGCAATTGCGCTCCATCCTGAGCAAAGTGCTGCCCATAATGGACACGCACAGCATAACCCAGCGTTGGACCCACAAGCTGTTTGATTACAGGCTGAAAATGGCCCAGGCGACATTGCCCTGGCTGATCGGCGCGTCCATCCTGCTTTTGTGCGTGCTTCTGCTTGTTTTCACGCTTTTTCAAAGAAAACGCGGTGAAGGCAAGAAAATGGAGGTGCTGGTCGAACGGCGCACCGCCGAACTGCGGCAAACCCTCACCAAGCTGGAAGCCGTCACCGGCAACTACAAGGGCATCATCTGGAGCGTTGACAAGGACGGCATTATCACGACCTTCAACGGGCGGTACCTGGAGACGATCGGGGTTACGCCCTCGTTTCTGGAAGGGAAAAAACTTGAACTCGCCCGGGCCAAAAACAGGCACCTGGATATTATCGACCACGTGGAAAAAACATTCCGCGGAGACCAGCAATACTGGACCGGCGAAGTCGACGGCTCCATGTTCCAATCCTACACGACGCCGATACGCGACGGCAAAGGCGATGTCATCGGCGTTGTCGGCAGCACGGACGACGTGACGGAAATGGTCAAGCTCCAGCGGGATTTGGAGCAGGCGGTGGAAGCCGCGAAAGCCGCAAGCCAGGCCAAAAGCGACTTTCTGGCCAACATGAGCCACGAGATCCGCACGCCCATGAACGCCATTTTAGGCCTGACCCACCTGGCCCTGGAAACGGAACTTAACGAGCAGCAGTATGAATACATTCACCGCACCGAGGTGTCGGCCAAGGCCCTGTTGCGGATAATCAATGATATTTTGGATTTCTCCAAGATAGAAGCCGGCAAACTGGAAATGGAGGAGGCCGAGTTCCACCTGGGCGATCTGATGCGCGGGATCATGGAAATACACGCCGAAAAAGCCCACGCCGCGGGCGTGGAATTCGCCCTGGATCTACCCGTTGAAACTCCGTTCGGCCTTTTGGGCGACTCGATGCGCCTGGCCCAGATCGTACACAATCTCATCGGTAACGCCCTCAAATTCACCACCCAGGGCGCGGTCATAGTCCGCGTGACCACCCTGGAATCCACACCCGAAACCACTTTTCTGAAGTTCACGGTGGAGGACAGCGGCATAGGCCTGAGCCCGGAGCAGGCGGCCAAACTTTTCAACCCCTTCACCCAGGCCGATACCACCACCACCCGCAAGTATGGGGGGACCGGCCTGGGCCTGGCCATTTCCAAGCGGCTGTCCGAGATGATGGGCGGCGAGATCTGGTGCCAAAGCGAATCAGGCCGGGGCAGCACCTTCGGCTTCACCGCCCGTTTCAAATCCTGCGTCCTGGAGGAAACGGACTTGACCCCAGACGCCTTCAAGGGGCTCCGGGCCCTGGCTGTGGACGACAATGCCCAGGCCCTGGAAATTTTGAGCCACACCCTGTCGTCCATAGGCTTTGTGGTGTTAGAGGCCGCCTCGGGCGAAGAAGCCCTGAAGGTTTACGCCGAGGCCACAGGCCAAGGGGCCAAATTCGACCTGATCGTGGTCGATTGGCAGATGCCGGACATGGACGGGGGGGAAACGGTCCGGCGTTTGGCTGAGGCTTGGGGCCCCCTGCCGGCCGTTCTGATGGTAACGGGATTCGGCCGCGAAGAAGTGGCGGATAGCGCCCGGGCCGCGAACATAAGCAAGATCCTGACCAAGCCCCTCTCCCTGTCCGCTCTTCACGACACCCTGGCGGATATCTTTGGCCGGCACAAGGCCAAGGGCAAGAAGAAGGGCGACGCCGCTGAAGCATTGAATATTATCGAAGCCGTCCGCGGGGCCAGGATCCTTCTGGCTGAAGACAACGAAGTCAACCAGTTGGTGGCCAGCCGGATCCTGACCAACGCCGGCTTTAAGGTCACTATCGCCGGCAACGGCCTGGAGGCTTTGAATATGGCGCAACAGGAACGATTCGACCTGATACTAATGGATATTCAAATGCCGGAGATGGACGGGCTTACGGCCACGACCCACCTGCGGGCCATGCCCCAGTTCAAGGATCTGCCCATTGTGGCCATGACCGCCCACGCCATGAGCGGGGATAAGGAACAAAGCCTTAAGGCCGGCATGAACGATCACATCACCAAGCCCATCAACATCCCAGAACTTTTTAGAGCTTTGGCCCGCTGGATCCCCCCTCGGGCTCCATCCGCCACCTAAACCTTGGCCTCCAGAGTGGCCCCGTGACGCAAGGCCTTGACCACCGGAAGCTCTTCCCCTGACAGAAATCTAATCAGGGCTCCACCGCCGGTGCAGATGTAGTCTATCTTCTCGGTCTGGCCGTATTTGTTAGTCGCGGTGATGCTATCGCCGCCACCGATGACCGTGTAGGCTTTTGTCGCGCCCAGGGCTTCCCAGATGGTTCTGGTCCCCAGTTCACTCGGTTCCTCCTCAAAGACGCCCATGGGGCCGTTGACGAAAACGGTTTTGGCCTCCAGAATGGCTTGGCGGAATCTTTCAGCGGTTTCCGTTCCGATATCGACGGGCAGGGCTTCGGCCGGCAGGTCTCCAAGCTTGGCCTCCCGGCGGCGACCTTCCTGGACATAGCCGAAATCGGTCGGGCAGTCTATTTTGTCCCCATAGCGGGCCAGGATCTCCTTGGCCGGAGTCACCAGGCCGTCATAGCCCTCTTTTTTGATGAAGGCCCTGGCCGGCTCGCCAATATCGGACCCCGCGGCCCAGAGCAGCACTTCGGCCACCAGGCCGCCAGCCAGGACCCGGTCGGCCACGCCGCCCTTAAGGACCGTATCCATCATCATGAAAGCATCATTGATTTTGGCCCCGCCCAGCACGAAGACGCAGGGACGGTCCGGTTTTTCCATCAGCCCGGAAATGACGCAGAATTCCTCTTCAAACAGCCGGCCCATGGCCGAGGGCAGAACCTGCTCGAAACCGCAGAGGGAAGGCTGATCGCGGTGGGCCGCGGCGAAGGCGTCGCAGACGTAGAGGTCGGCCAGCGGGGCCAACTTGCGCACCAGCAGAGTACGGGCCTGTTCGGCGTGGCTCAACTGCAGCTTGAGTTCAAACAGGGTCTGTTCTTCGGCCACGAACCTCACATTGTCCAGAAGCAGGATCTCGCCGCCGCTTAGGGCCCGGATCGCCTCCCGGGCGGCCGGGCCGCAGACGTCGTCTATGAACTTGACCTCCCGCTCCAGAAATTCGCTCAAGGCCCTGGCGTGAGGAGACGTGGTATAAAAATTCTTATATTCGACATCGCTGCCCTGGTGGGCCAGGAGAACCAGCTTGGCGCCCTGGCCGGCCAGTTCCCGAATGGTCGGCAGACAAGCCCGCACCCTGGTGGTGTCCTTCAGGTTGCCCGTCTTGGGGTCGATGGGCTGGTTGATGTCCACCCGCAGGAGGACGGTTTGGCCCGCGAACTGAAAATCATCAAGGGTCTTGATTCCGAATCTCATTATTAAATCCTGACCGGCCCCATTAATGGCGCCAACTAATAATATGGTTCCAGATCAAATGGTTAGAGCCCTGAACTGAAGCGGTCGCCCTGGCCCGCGGCTTTAGGACAACGGATAAACACCGAAGGCCCGGCAAGCCTGATACATGGCCACGATATTGGCCGGCGGAATGTCGCTCTGCAGGGCGTGGCCGGGGGCCATAATGTAGCCGCCGCCCGGCCCCAGGTCGCCGACCACCCTTTTGACCTCGGCCCAGACTTCCGGCACGGCGGCGTTGGGCAAAAACTGCTGAATGTCTATGCCCCCGTGAAAACTCAGGTCCCGGCCGAAATTCTCATTTATCATTTTGGTGTCCATGCCCTTGGCGCTGGTTTGGATGGGATCCAGAATGTCCAGGCCGCATTCCACGAACATGGGCATCAATTGGTAAACCGCGCCGCAGGTATGGAAGTATATCTTGGCCCGGGGGTTAGCCTTCTTCAGATGAGCCTTGGTTTCCCCCCAGACCCTCTTGATGACGGGCTTGAACATTTCGTGGCACATCTTGGGCGAGAACAACAGGCTGTTCTGGGTGCCCAAGTCCCAGCCGGTGAAGCGCAGAATGCTGACATACCGGCCGACCCGCTCAATGGCTCGGCGGTTGAACTCTATGGAGATGTCCGCCAGCTTGTCCAGGAACTTCAGGCAGAACTCCGGACGGGCGATAAGGTCCGTGCACCAGTTCTGGAGCCCCCGCAGGTAACTGGCCTGTTCCCCCAAGCCGCCCCGGTCGAACCAGGCCAGTATGGCCTGATCGGTGTTGTTGTACCACCAACTCATCTTCTCTTCCACGCCTTCCAGAACCGAATCGTCGGCGGGGTCGGGCCAGGGGAAGTCGTCCAGGGCTTCCACAGTGGGGGTTTTGATGGGCGAATCGACTATCTCGTAATAAAACGTGCCGTCGTCCCGGACGATCTTGGCCCGCTTGATCCCCCATTCATCAATATATCCGCCATCATCCTGCCAGACCGGGTAGCCGGTGGGAGGACGGGAACCCAGGTGCACGGTATCGATGTCCAGGGCCCGGAGGACTTTCATATCTATGATCGCGTGGTTCATCCAGTTGGTAAAGCCCTGCTCCGCGGACACCTCGTTTTCCAGCCCCATATGCCTGACCAGCCGCGCATAGGCGTCCTGGGTCAGGACCAGATCCATTGGCACCCGGTCGGGGCATTCATGGTTGATGGCTTTTTCCACTCTTTCGCGCGAAGTCAAAACCGGCATGGTCCGCCCTCTTCGTTGTCCAAAATTTTTGAACCAAATTTGATTTATCGTCTTTGGTTTCCGGATGCGGCTCCGACTTCCAAGCCCGATGAATTAAGATTCTTCTTCCAGGGAGCCGCCGATGCCGATCAGCTTGTGTTTCAACTTCTCATCGTTCAGGAGCACCTGGGGGGCTCCGTCGAAGATGCATTCGCCCATCTCCATGACGCAGCAACGATTGAGATGTTTGAGCAACTCGTCGGAGAACTGTTCGACCACGATGGTCGTGACGTTGTATTGTTCGCGGATTTCGAGAATCATCTTCAGCACGTCGGCGGCTATGTTGGGGGCCAAGCCTTCGGTCGGCTCGTCCAGAAGCAGAAGGCTGGGGTTCCCCATCATGGTCCGGGCGACGGTCAGCATCTGCTGTTCACCCCCGCTCATCTGGCTGCCAAGCTTGTTGCGCATATCGGAGAGTTTTGGAAAAACCCTGAAGGCGTCTTCCAGGCCGAAAAGCTTCTGCCCCTTGGGCAAAAAACGGGCCGATTTCTCGCCGAGCTGAAGATTGCGCCGGATGGTCAGGTTGGGAAATATTTTGCGGTCTTCCGGCACCCAGCCTATCCCCAGGTTGGCGATTTCGTGGGGCGGGAGGCCCGTTATGTCCCGGTCTTTGAACAGAATCCGGCCCTTGACCTGCGGAGGCTTCAGGCCCATGACGGCCCGGAACAGGCTGGATTTGCTGGAGCCGTTGCGCCCGAACAGGCCGAGGAAATCACCCTCGTTGACGGTGAGTGAAAGCTTGAATCCCACCTGGGCCCGGCCGTAAAAAATATCCACATCTTCAAGCTTAAGCATCAGGCCACCTCCCGGCCCAGATAGGCGGACTGGACTTCCTCGTTCCCGGCTATTTCCTTGGGCGTCCCCATGGCCAGGATGCCGCCGTGGTGCAGCACCAGGATATAATCGGAAATGCCAAAGACCAGATCCATGTCATGTTCCACAATGATCACCTTGCGCAGGCCCTCGCTCAAAGTCTTGATCAGGCCCGTGATGCGCAAGCGTTCGGCCTTGGAGAGCCCGGCCATGGGCTCGTCCAGGAGCACGGTTTCCGGCCGGCTGGTCAGGGCCAGGCCGAGGTCCAGGATCTTGCGATCTCCGTGGGGGATAGCCCCGGCCGGCTGGTCGGCCATGTCTTTGAGGCCCAATCTTTCCAGGATCTCCATGGCCTTGGCGGTGACCTCCCCGGCTTTGTGGTAATTAAGGAACATCCGGTTCATGAAACCCAGGTTACGCTGCACCCCGACCCGGACATTATCCAGGACCGTCATTTCCTCGAACAGGCTGACGATCTGGAAAGAGCGTGACAGGCCATATTTGATGATCTGGTAGGGCTTCTGGCCGGTGATATCCTGGCCCTGGTAGGTAATGCGGCCCGCATCAGGCTTGAGAAACCCGGTCATGAGGTTGAAAAAGGTCGTCTTGCCGGCGCCGTTGGGCCCTATGATGGAAAGGATGCCGCCGGCTTCTATTTCCAGCGACACGTCATTGACCGCGACCAGGCTGCCAAAGCGTTTGGTCAGGCCCTGAACTGAAATAAGCGACATTCCGATTCCCTCCGTCCGATTGCGCGGCCTTCTTCAGGTTGAGGCCTCAGAGCCGGTTCAGCGACCCTGCTTCTTCCGAAACATACCCATGATGCCGGTGGGAAAAAGAGAGAGGATCACCACAAAGGACAGGCCGTAGATCAGCATCCAATTCTCCCAGGCGGCGCTAAGAAGGGTTCGGCAGACGACAAAAATGATGGAGCCGACTATGGGGCCGTAGAAGCTGACCGTCCCCCCGCCCAGCAAGGTGGCCATGACCACGTCGCCGGACCTGGACCAGTGGAGAGTGTCAGAAAACGCCGCCTGGATCAGGAGGCAATACAGGGCCCCGGCCAGCCCGGCGAAGGCTCCGGATATGGTGTAGACGGTGAAGCGGTAAAGCCCGACATTGTAGCCGAGGTACTGGGAGCGGATGTGGTTCTGACGCACGGACTGCAGCGACAGGCCATAGCAGGACCGGGAGATGGCCCGGATGATCAGGGCGCAGACGACCATGACCACGAAACAGAAATAATAATAAGTGACGGGGTCTCTCATGGCCAGGCCCAGAAACTCAAGGCGGCTGATGCCGGAAAGGCCGTGTTCGCCGCCGGTCACTTCATCCCAGCGCCAGCAGATGCCGAAACAAACCTGGGTGAAGGCCACAGTGAGCATGGCGAAATAGACCCCGCGCTTGTTGCGGATCAGCCAGCCGAAGGCTCCCGCGGCCAGCCCCCCGACGATCAGGCCGGCGATCAGGATCGAAAGGAAGCCACCCTGGGGCAGGCGCAGAAAAGTGATGCCCGCGCCAAAGGCTCCCAGGCCGTAGAAGGCGCCGTGCCCGAAGGAGGGCAGGCCCGTCTGGCCCAGGCAGAGGTTGAAGCTCAAGGTGAAGATGAACCATAACAAAAGTTCCGTGCCTAAAGAGATGGAGCTGCCGATATAAGGCAGAAAGGGATAGACCGAAAAGACCAGAAAAATGTACACCAGGGGGTCTTTATGCAGTTTTTTCATGGCTACCCCTCTTTCTCATTCGAGGATGTTCTGCTGGCCCATCAGGCCCCGGGGCCAAAAATAGATTATGACGGCCATCAGGATAAAGGGGATGATGTCCACGAAGCGGCCCACCACCAGGGTGCCCATAGACAGGCAGACGCCCACCAGAAGGCCGCCGACCAGAGTGCCAGGAATGCTGCCCAGGCCGCCCATGAGGGTGATGATGAAGGAGGGCATGAGTATCAGGTGCCCCATGCTGGGTTTGACGCTCCACATTGGCGCGGCCAGGATGCCGGCCAGCCCGGCTATGGCCGAACCCAGGACCATTATGAACACCCGCATACGGAACAGGTTGTGGCCGAGGGCCCCTACCATTTCGCTGTTGAACATGCCGGCCTTGACCACGGCCCCGTATTTGCTCTTTTCCTCGAACAGCCAGACCGCGGCGATCATCAGGGCGGCTATCGCGGCGATGAAGATCCGGTATTTGGGAAACAGAAAGTTGCCGATGATAAGGGGGGAGTTGACGAAGGCCGGGGCGACGATGCTGTACGTGGCCGGGCCGAAAATTATGCGGATCAGTTCCTCCATGGCCATGGCAAAACCGAGGGTGATAAGGAGGCCGAAGAGCGGGTCCTGTCCGTAAACCCGGCGCACGACCAGCCTCTCCACCAAGAGGCCAATTACGGCCACGCCCAGCGGGGCCACGAACATGGCCGGGAGCCAGCCTATCTTCTGGTAGAGGACCCAGTAGAAATAGGCCCCGAAGGTGAAGGTTATGCCGTGGGCGAAATTGATGACCCCGGAAACACCCAGCACCAGGCTGAAGCCCAGGGCCACCGCGGCATAAACCAGGCCCAGCACTATGCCGTTGACGAACAGAGACAATTCCAGCATGATCCGCCCCTTCCGCCGGCCGGCCCGAGGGCCGGCCGGACGCCCCCTGGATTTGTGAGCGGCCCGGCCGGATCACAATCACCCGGCCGGACCCGATTGGGTTACTTCTTAAACGGCTCCTTGGTGAGATCGATGGGATTTTCTTCCCGGGTCATCTCATACTTGGTGGCGTCGATGATGTCGATGACCTTCCACATAGCCAGCCCGGTGGCCTTGGGGTTCTTTTCGATCATGACGACCTTGCTGAGAAGCTGGTGAGTGCGGGCATCGAACACGCTCGGTTCGTTACGCAGGTTATCCTTGAGTTCCAGGCCTTCCAGGGCTTGGATGAGCTTGGGAATGTCATCAACGGTCCCGGCTTTTTCCGCGGCCTCGTTCAGGGCCATGATGGCCAAATAGCCGTTGTAGTTGGTGCAGTCAAAGACCGGGAAGGGGGCGTTGGGGAATAGCTCGCCGTATTTCTTGGAGGCCGCCTCCATTTTGGGGGTTTCGTTCCAGAACACCTCAGTGGCCGAGTAACCATGCTGCACCTCGGGCCCCAGGTTGTAGCTGTCGATGAAATCCTCCAGGGTATAGACGACTTTTATGACGTCGTGGATCTTGTACTCGGCCATCTGCTTCAAAAGGGCCACGTTGTCGAAGCCGGCGCAGGTGATCATGAGGACTTCGGCGCCGGAATTGCGGATCTGCAGAAGCTGGGCGCTGAAATCACTGGTGCCCATGGGCACTTTGATTTCCCCGACTTCCGTGCCGCCCCTCTTCTTCAGAACATCGCGCGCCCACTGGGTGCCGGAATGGCCCCAGGAATAGTCATGGGTAATGAAGAAAAATTTCTTGCCCAGATTATCGATGGCATAATTGGTGGCGGCCCGGGCCAGGCTGGACATGTTAGGAGGCGACCGGAACACGTTGCGCACGGCCTGGGTAGAGGTTATGGTATCACCGTTGGGGTTGGTGGCGAAATACAGGCCGCCAAATTCCTGCACGACCGGGGCGATGGCCAGGGCGGTGGAAGAGCTGACCCCACCCATGTAGATCTTGATGCCGTCCCTTTCGGCCCGGGCCCGCACCTTGCGGGCGGCGGCGTCGGGGTTGGTTTCATCGTCGTCCACGACCAGTTCCACCGGGCGGCCCAGAATTTTTCCGCCCAGTTCTTTCAAAGCCATTTCCATGCCGTTGCGTTCCGTGAGCCCGTGGTCTCCGTAATTGCCGGTGACCGGGCTGATGACGCCAATTTTAATGGGCGTCTGCGCTTCTGCCTGGGCGGCCGGGCTCAAAACAAAGCAGGCCAAGGCCAGGAAGGCCAACCAAAAAACTTTTTTCATGCTTCCTCCTTGTGATTGGCGCCGCACGTTGGCTGACGCCGGTAAGTGAATCGAAGGACGCCGCTGGCCGGGCTTGTCCGGGGCGGGCATTGCGGCTTGAATTATCCCCTTACAGGCCATAACCCAGCAAATTCGGCAGCCAGGTCGCCAGGATGGGGCAAAAGAGAATCAACAACAAGACAAAAGTCATGGCCCCGATATAGGGCAACACGGACATAGCCAATTTTTCCACCGGGGTACCAGCAACCTTTGAGGCTAAAAACAGGTTGACCCCCAAGGGCGGCGTCAAAAGACCCACTTCGGTGGCGATGACCATCAAGATGCCGAAATGGATCGGATGAATGCCCAGCTTGTATAGGATCGGGAGGATGACCGGGGTGACCAGGATGACCATGGACAGTGATTCCATAAACATACCAAGAACATAGACCACACCCATAATCATCAGCAGCACCAGGTACTTGTTAGTGGTGAAGGCTATGACCGCGTTGGCCAGGCGGGCCGGCACCTCCTCGTAGGTCAGGACGCGTCCGAACAGCGCCGAAGTACCAACAATGATTAGAATGGCCCCACAGATCATGGCCCCCTCGCGCAGGGCCAGGCGGATATGCTCGATTTTCAGGGACCGGTTGACAACCTTGCCCACGAACAGAGCCCAGACCACAGCCACTATCGAAGCTTCCACGGGCGTGGCCAGGCCGGAATAAATGGAACCCAGCACCACTACGACCGTGGCCAGGGAAAAAAAACCGCGCTTTACGGCGAGCAGCAGGCTTATGAACTTAAAGGCCTCCTGGTCCATATCGCCCTTGAAGCCATGCCTTTTGGCCTGCGCATAGGCCACGCAGCAGAGCGCGAACAACATGATAAAGCCGGGAATGAACCCGGCCGTGAACATGCCAATGATTGAGATGTTGCAGATGATGGCATAAACGATCATGGGGTTGCTGGGCGGGATGAGAATACCCAGAGTGCCCCCGCAGGAGGATACGGAACCGGCGTATTCCCGGCTGTAGCCGTTGCGCAGCATGGCCGGAACCATGATGGAACCCACGGCGGCCACCGCAGTGGCGCCCGAGCCGGTGATGGCCGCGAAACAGCCGCAGGCCAGGAGCGCGGTGAGACCGATACCGCCGAACATACGGCCAGCCAGGATCTTCACCACGTCAATGATCTCTTGGGTGATGTTGCCGTGCTCCATGAGCGTGCCGGCCACGATAAAACAGGGGATGGCCAGGAGCGGAAATATGTTAAGCCCCTCAAAGAGGGCGGTGTGAATGACGGCCAGGGGCAAGATGTCGCTGACCAAAAGGGCCAAGGCCGAAGCAATTCCTAAAGACATGAAAATGGGGACACCAATGGCGAACATACTGAAAAGGGCGATCAAAAGGACGGCCAGCATGGACATGAACGCCCCTCCTTACAGGGTTTCCACCAACGAGGCCAAGGTCCCCCGCCGCCAATGCCGAATGTACAATTCCACCGTCCGCCAGGACATCATGGCAAAACCTATGGGCACGATTAGTTCAATGTAGGCTTTGACCACACCCATGGTCGCGGTCACTTCCGGGTAACGGAATGATTCCCGGACCGCCGTGGCCGTGTAATATAGGAAAAATATGTTGAAACCAAGCCAGACGGCATCGGCCAGGATGCGAAAAAAAAGGCGGGTACGGGTAGAGGCGTAGATGAACTGGGCGGTGACGCGCACATGGGCGGCCTTTTTGGCCGCCAGGGAGGCGCCGATATAGATGCCCCAGATGAAGCAGTAGCGGCTGAGTTCTTCCGCCCAGGACACGGCACCGCCGGTAGTCATGCGCACGATCACCTGAAGGCTGAGCGCGAAGATCATGACCCCAATCAGCACCTCGCAGAAATATTCCTCGAGGTTGTCGTAAAAATGCTTCAAATAGCGCATACCCGTCTCCGTGGCCTTGATGGTCGCCCTCCCGCGCTCGGCTCCGGCCGAAAAAATGAGGTCATTCCCACCTGGCTTGGCCTCCGGGAGAGGGGCTAAAGCCCCTCTCCCGGGCCTTACTTTACTCTACTTGCGCGTTTTTTCAATTATGGCCACGGCTTCTTTGGCCAGGCCCTCGAAGCCGAAGTCCTTATAGAACATGGGCCAAACCCGGGCCTTGGCCTTTTCCACCCACACCGGCTCGTCTTCCAGGATGGATATTTCCATGCCGTGGGACGTGCATTCCTCAATGGCCGGCTGGGTCAAATCTTCGTTCAATTGCCAACTGTAGCGCTCGGCTTCCAAGGCGGCCTTGTCCACCAGGGCCTTGGTATCCGGGTCTAGCTTCTGGTACCAGGGTTCACTCACCAGGAGATTGCCCACCCACATCATGTAGTGTACTTCGGAGATATACTTGGTCACTTCCCAGAACTTCTGGTCGCGGATCATGGAATAGGGCGCTTCCACGGCATCAATGACCTTCTGCTGCAGGGCGTTGAAGACCTCGGTCCAGGCCATGGGATGCGGGTCAACGTCCCAGGCACGGAAAGATTCAAGCTGGCCGGCGGAAGGCGAAACGCGGATCTTAATGCCGGCCAGGTCGGTGATCTTTTTCACCGGGTGCTTGGAATTGGTCAGGAAGCGATAGCCCCCGACCAGCCAGCCCAGAGACCGGCCGCCGGATTCCTTGGCGATGATGTCGGCGGTTTTCTTCATGAAGGCCTGGTCGCTGAACAGGTTGTAGGCGTCCTGCATTTCCGGGTAGAGATAGGGCAGACAGAACAGGTTGGCCGTTGGCGCGAATGGGGAGAGGTTCCCGGTGAAGACCACGGTGGCGTGCAGTTCCTGGGTGCGGAGCTGCTTGACATTGGTCTGCTCATCGCCCATGCTGCCGGAGTAGAAGGCCCGGACCGTAATCGCGCCGCCGGATTCCTTTTCCAGGACTTCCTTGAACTTATCCATGACCAACGCGTGATAGCCGCCCGGCGGGTTGGCCGTGGCCACCATGACGGTTTGTTTTTTGTATTCCACCGCCTGAGCCGAAGCTGACGCGAAGAGAACCAGGGACAGGGTGACGGCCGAAATGGCACAGAGCAAAGACCGTAACATGATTTCCACTCCTTATCAGTTGGAGAGTTTTTAGTGCGCCGCTTCAGGGACAGCCCTTTAAGTCTCGGCGGGCGTTCTTGGCAAAAAAGTTGAGTCCTTTCCCGGCGGGCCTCAAAGGCCGGATACTCTGTCCGCCGCTTCAAACATGGCCACCACGTTGGCCGGCGGGGTGAAAATCTGGATATCATGGCTGGGCCCGAAAAGGTACCCGCCCTGATCGTTCAATATGTTGAGGAGCTTTTCCGCCTCCAGGGCCACCTCTTCCGGCCGGCCTTCGGGCAGGAGCTTCTGCGCGTCCACGCCGCCCCAAAAACAGATGTCCCGGCCGTAGGCCCGTTTCAGCTCCGCCGGGTCCATGCCCCGGGCGGCCGTCTGCACCGGGTTCAAGATATCCACGCCTATTTCGATCAAAGCCGGAATAAGCTTGAAAATGGCCCCGCAGGAATGATGGGCCACCTTGGCCCCGCCCTGGCGGATCTGATCGTGGATTTTCTTCTCATGGGGCAGAATGAATTTCCGGGCAAAATCCGGGCTGACTATGGTGCTGATCTGGGTCCCCAGGTCGCAGGTGACGCAGCAAAACTGGACGTAAGGCCGGACTTCCGAAAAAAAATTGGCCACCATCCGGGCCAAAAGACTGGAAATCTTTTCGGACAAGGCCTGATAATAATCGGGCCGGGCGATCATATCCTTGTAGGCGTTTTCCATTCCCCGCATGATCCACACGGTTTCGGCACAGCCCTTCATGTAACTGCCCACGGCGAAGCCCTGGTCATAATAGGCTTTTGCTTTCTCTTTCAAGCCTTTGAAGCGGGCCGGGTCGTCCGGGTCGGGCCAGGGGTGATTCTTGAGGTCCGCCAAGTCGGCCCCGGAGAGAGCTGATTGGACATGATCATAATAAAACCCTCCCCGGGGCCTTTTCAAAAGCCCGCCCCATTCGTCGAAGAAGGTGTCCTCAGCCGGGTCGGGCCGGGGATCCCATTGGGAACCGGCCCCCATATAGACGTAGCGGGTGTCTATTTTGAATTTTTGCAGAATTTCCTCATGAATGACGGCCAAGCCCAGGCGCTTGTCCAGGACTTCAACTTTCCAATCCAGCCCCAGGTGCTTCAAAAAGTCGGCATAGGCGCCCAAGGCCAGGGACGAACCCTTGGAGCCCAAATCACGCGGCGCCCGGTCCGGAGTCTGATGATTGAAGGCCGCCAGCACCCGATCCCGGCTAGTCAACGCACCCATAAACCCTCCTTATTCTCGCCAGACCCTCAAACCGCCACCGTCCCGGCCGCCCATCCCCAAAGGCTCTAAATCCGGGCCACCCCGGTAACCCGGGCCACCTCGGCCACAGCCTTGGCTATTTCCGCCACCACCCGGGTGTCGAAAACGGTGGGGATGATGTAATCCGGGCTTAGTTCGGCCTCGGTGACCAAGCCGGCCAGGGCCTTGGCCGAGGCCATCTTCATGGCCTCATTGATGACCCGGGCCCGCACGTCCAAAGCCCCCCTGAAGATGCCCGGAAAGCCCAGGCAGTTGTTGAGCTGGTTGGGGAAATCGCTCCGGCCCGTGGCCACCACCCGGGCTCCGGCAGCCCGGGCCTCGTCCGGCATTATTTCCGGGACCGGGTTGGCCATGGCGAATACTATGGCCTCCGGGGCCATGCTCCGGACCATCTCGGCCGTAACCAGGCCAGGACCGGACAGGCCAAGAAAGACATCCGCCCCCCGCATGACCTCGGCCAAGCTCCCCTTTTCCACCCCGGGATTGATCAGGGCGGCCAGTTCCTCCTTGGCCTGGTTCAAACCCGGCCGGCCCTTATAAACGGCCCCTTCCCGGTCGCAAGCCACGATCAGCTTCACCCCGGCCGCGGTAAACATATTACATATGGCCGTACCCGAAGCCCCGGCCCCGTTCACGACCACCTTGATCCGGCCGATATCCTTGCCCACCACTTTCAGGGAGTTGTAAAGCCCGGCCAGGGCGATGACCGCCGTGCCATGCTGGTCGTCATGAAAAACCGGGATATCGCAACTCTCAATGAGCCGGCGCTCGATCTCGAAACAGCGGGGAGCGGAAATATCCTCCAGGTTTATACCTCCCAGGTAGGGGGTCAAGAGGGTCACCGCCCGGACAAATTCATCCACATCCTTAGTTTGGAGGGCCAGAGGAAAGGAATCTATGTCCGCCAGGCACTTGAAGAGAATGCTTTTGCCTTCCATGACCGGCAGCGAAGCCAGAGGGCCGATGTCCCCCAACCCCAGGACAGCGCTGCCATCGGTGATGACCGCCACCATGTTGCCCTTGGCCGTGACTTCATAGACGGACTCCGGTTGGCGGACTATTTCGCGGCAGGCTTCGGCCACGCCGGGGGTATAGACCAAGGCCAGGTCGGCCATGCTATCCACCCGGGTCTTGGAAACCACGGCCAATTTGCCTTTATTTTCCCGATGCAGGGCCAAGGCCCGGGCCATGACATCGCTCGACTGGTTTTCGCTCATAAGGTTTTTCCCCCGGCCGCATATTTTTCAAATCAGGCCTGTTTAATTCGCCAGATTCTCCCGCTCGAACAGCTTCAGGCGCTCCATAAGCCGGCGGTCCCGGCGATCCAGAACGGCCTCCCCGGCCCCGGGGGCCTGATAATCATAGAAGCCCCGGCCGGTCTTCAGGCCCAGCCGGTTCTCCTGGACCAGGCGAGTGACAGCGGCCGGGGTCTGGAAGACCGCCCGGCCCGTGGCCGCATAAAGGGATTCGTAAATCGACTTGTAAACGTCAAGGCCGGCCTGGTCGGCGATTTCGCAGGGGCCGAAACAGCCCAGGCGAAAACCGAGGGAAGACTTGATGATGCGGTCAATCTCTTCCGGGGTGGCCGCGCCCTCTTCGATTATAGCCAGGACCTCGGCCAGCATGGCAAACTGAATACGGTTGGCCACAAAGCCCGGCTGATTGGAGCAACGGGTGGGATATTTGCCCATTTTTTCGGCCAGGTCCAGCACAACGGCCAAGGTTTCGGGGCTGGTCCGGGCGGTTGGTATGACCTCCAGGGCCGGGGTAATCTGGGCCGGATGAAACCAATGGGCGCCTATGACCCGCTCGGGGTGCCTGGCCGCCTCGGCCAGCCGGTCGATATCAAAAGAGGAGGTGTTGCTGGCCAGAATGATCTCCGGGCCCGTCCACTCGCCCAAACTGCGGAAAAGCTCCTGTTTCAGGTCCAAATTTTCAAAGATGGCCTCGAAGATGAAATCCGCCCTGGCCGCCGCGGCCCGGGGTTCGGCCTCCTGGGTGATCCGGCTCAAGGCGGCCTCGGCCGAGGCCGGTTCCAGCCGGCCTTGGGAAAGCATGAATTTCAGGCTATTTTCGATCATGGCCCGGCCTCGGGCCAGCGTCTTTTCATCCGGATCACTCAGGATGACGGCGTAACCAGCCGTGGCGGCGCACTGGGCTATGCCGTGGCCCATGGTGCCGGCCCCCAGCACGGCTATGTTTTTGGTGTCCCTCATCCGTCCTCCTCGTTGAAACATTTAAGCCGCGCCGACCTAACTAATCCGTCAGAAACGCTAGTGGGCCGTCCAGCCGCCATCTATGTAAAGCACCGAACCGCTCATCATGTCCGAGGCCCGGGAAGCCAAGAAAACCACAGCCCCGGTCAGATCCTCAAGGGTGGCCAGACGGGGGATCAGGAGTTTGGAATCCACGTATCGGCGAAAGCTTTCATCTCTGAACATGGGTTCGGTCAGGGGGGTCATCAGGAAAGTCGGAGCCAGGGAATTGACGTTGATGCCGTATTTGGACCATTCCAGGGCCAACACCCGGGTTATCTGGTCCATCCCGCCCTTGCTGGAGCAGTAGGCGGCCCGGTGCAGCAGCCCCCGGCTGCCGGCCTGGGAGGAAATATTTATGATCTTGCCGTATTTCCTGGCGATCATCAATTTACCAACCGCCTGGCAGCAAAAGAATGAGCCTTTCAGGTTGACTTTCTGCACCAGGTCCCAGGCTTCCTCAGTCACCTCTTCCGCCGGCTGGGGCTGGTTAATCCCGGCACTGTTGACCAAGATGTCGATACGGCCGAAGCGGCGGCCCAATTCGGCCACGATCTCGTCAACTTCAATTTTTTTGGTTATGTCGAGGCGTTGCGGCCAGGCTTTGATCCCGTAGTCGGCTTCAATGCCCCGGGCCACCTCCGGCAGGGCTTCATCCTTCAGATCGGCCAGAATGACCTCGGCCCCGTAGCGGGCCAGGGCTTCGGCCGAAGCCCGGCCTATGCCGCTGGCCGCCCCCGTGACCAAGGCCAGCCTCCCGGTCAAATCGAATTCCCAGCCTCGCGTCTTGTCCATAGCCATCAAAATCCCGTCAAATCAGTTGGGGCAGTACCGAGCCGCCGTAGGGCATAACCAAAACCTTGGCCTCCGGACCGGCTTCGGACAGGGCCGCGTCCAAAGCGCCGGCCAGATCGGAGGCCGGCCGCACGAATAGCCCCCGGGCCATTTCCTCGCTCAGGTTGGAGACCATAAAGACCTTGGCCTTCTCCAGCACCAAGGCGATAGCTGCCGCCTTGTGCCCGCCCAGTTGGAAATCGGCCTTGACCCGGGCCACCAGATCGCCGGGGGCGGAGGCCTCCTTTAGCCAGCGGGCGAAGACATCTTCACCATAACCCTCATCGCAGGCCCCCACCCAGACGATTATCCCGCCCGGCCGCACGGCCCGGGCGGCGTTGTCCAGAGCCTTCTGAGCCTGATAAACATTGATGTCCTTGGGAAAGCCGCCGGCCGAAACCAGGACCACCTCGGCCCCTGGCGCGGCCACCGGGGCTTGGCTCATCTCATCGAGCCGCCGGCAGGCGGCCCGGTGGGCCTCCAGGTGGTGGCCGGCAAAGGCGGCTTTTACTTTTTTGTCCTCGCCCAGAACGACGTTGAGAATAAAATCCACGGACAGGTAGTTGGCCAAATCATCGATGTCCCGCCGCACGGGGTTGTCTTCCAGCCGGCCCGCCTTGGCCGTGGGCAAAGTCATCATCCGATGGTTGTTTTGAATGGCCGCCGCGCTGGAAACGCCCGGCATCAGGGCCTTGGCCCCGCCGCTGTAACCGGCGAAATAGTGGTATTCCACGTTGCCCAGAGCCACGCGCCGGTCAGCGGCGACCGCTTCCTCAAAGATGTCCACCGGGGTGCCCCGGCTGGTGCGGCCCAAACAGCGGCAGCGGTCCGGGTCATGGTCCACCACCCGGTAGCGCTTCAGGACATCCTGGCCCACCAAGGCGGCCTTTTCGGCCTCGGTATGGCCCCGGTGAATGCCCAGAGCCAAAACTATGACTATATCTCCGTCCGGCAGGCCGGCCGCCTCCAATTCGGCCAGCACCGGAGGCAAAAGCAGGGCCGAAGGGCAGGGACGGGTTATATCGCTGGTCACCAGGCAGATCTTCTCCCCCGGCCGGACCAGATCCCTCAGCCGCGGCGTCCCCAGAGGCTTTTGAAGGGCCTCGGCGATCAGGGCCGCTTCATCCGCCGCCGCCGCCTCGCTTCGGGGCAGGAGCCAGCCTCCGAAGTTGGCCTCGGGCAATTCGGCCTCGATCTGGCTCCGGCCGTATTTCAGGGAGATTTTCACGCCTCGCTCAAAATCTGGCTTCCGCCGCGTTTAGAGCGGCGGCAGACCCAGAAGCGGCCGCAACTGGGCCACCCCGGTTTCCAGACTGGTCAGGACCGGCTTTTTGACCTCGGTCAAAAGCGGCAGGAGCTTGTACATGGAACCCTGGGCCATGACGATGACATCGTGGGCCTCGGCGGCCCGCTTAACGTTGCCGATGACGATCTCGTTGTGCTTGGCCTGGTCGCCATGGTTCAGAAGGGCCTCGTAGGCCCCTTCGCAATAGCAGCGGGAGACCGAGACCTTCTTGCCGGCCCGGCGACCCATCTCCTCCACCAGCTGGCTGGAGGGCTCCACGGTGGAAATGGCCGTGGCGATGACGGCGATCTTTTCACCCAGGCGCACCGCCTCTTCGGCCATGGGCTGATCGACCTTGACGTAGGGAATCTTAAGCATAGGCTGAATCAGGTCCACCGCCCCGGCCACCGAGGAACACTGGTTGAGGATGGCGTCCGCGCCCAAGCTCTGGGCGGCGAACGCATATAGGGCCATACGCTGGGTGACGCCTTCGGTCCTTTTTTTGTTGGCCAGCGACTCAGCCAGAAGACTGTCATCAATGATGTTGATCATTTCGACTTCCGGCAGGTATTTTTTGAAAAGGGCCTTGAAATCCTCCACCGAATAGAGAAAAGTGTGGATGATGGCGACTTTCTTTTTAGACATGGCTGTTCTCCTTACCTAAAACCAACCTGGATCAAGTTGCCTTGATCGGTTATTTCCATTTGCCCAGACCCAGAAAGCCGTTGGTGGCCGAGGTGGCGCTTAGACGGTCAGGCTGCATTTTCAGGGCTGCCCGGATGGCGTCGATGGTCTCCGGTATGGTCACCGCCTCCTGGGGGATGTTGATGGCGAACATAAGGTCGCGGCCGCTCTTGACCACCGTGTCGGACCAGAGGGCGATTTCATACATGTCTCCCCGGGGGTTGCCGAGGTCCCGGGCGTAGCGGAAAAGAGAGGCGTTACCCAGGAAACCCTCGGCCAAGCTGACAACTCGGACCCGGGGGTGGGCGCGGAACAGCTCGATGGCCTTGTCGGGGTCGATGTCCTTCTTCGGGGTGGCCAGGATGGTTATGATGTGGCCGTGGGTGACCGGGGTATGGACCAGGATGCCGGTGGCCGGCACATGGGGCATGACCGTCATGAGGTCTTCGGCCTGATGGTTGGGGGCCTTGTCCACCTGCAGGGCGTTGGTCAGGCCGCGGTGGTAGTCGCCCGGGTCGGCCACCCGGCGGACGATGGTGATGGCCACTTTTTCAACCCCGACTTCCCGGTCGAGATGGTCAACGGCCCGGATCAGACCGGTGGTGTTGCAGGATGTCAGCTTGAGGTAGTCGGCCCCCAGGCCCTTTTCATAGTTGGCGTAGCCGTGGAAAAAGACATCGGCCACGGAGTTTTTTTCCCCGCCCTGGAAGACGGCTTTTTTCCCCATTTTCTGATATATCTCTTTGTTCTTGGCGCCCACCCCGCCGGGGGAGGAATCAAGCATAATATCCACTGCCCCGACCAGGTCTTCAAAAGAGCCGGAAATCTCCAGCCCGGCCGCTTCCAGGTTCTGGCGGCCGTCCGCCCCGGCGGCGAAGAGCCTGTAGGGCATACCTTTTTCTTTCAAAGCCCGCACCGCCAGAGTGGGGGCCACATCGGCCACGCCGACCAGGGTCATATCGCCCTGCAGGGCCACGCCGTCGGCCAGTCTCTGCCCGATTACGCCATAACCGGCCACACCTACTTTAATGGTCATACTTTCTCTCCTTAACAGGACAATTTATCAATCAAAATTGCCTTTGACAATTTTGATTGGCTCTCAAAGTAACCGATTACATTTCTTTTCAAAACTTATTACCTTCCTTTCTTTTCCTCGTCCCCGCCTTTCATAAAGACGCAACGAATTGAACCCTTAGTCGGAAGGCTCAATTTTTCTCTAATATTTATTCTTTTATATATAAAAACACAACCAAAGTCAAGCTGAAATATCCGGGGCGGCTGCCGGAGCCTCGGCCTTGGAGATTGATATTCTTTTAATTTTATGCTTCAATAAACCTAAAAGGCTTCTTATCTCCGGCCCCCAGGGGCCGGGCCACTTTTTTCCACGGCGGCCAAGCCATGACCAAGCTGACTATCGGCGACATAGCCCGACTAGCCGGGGTCTCCACCGCCACCGTCTCCCGGGCCATCCATACGCCCAATCTGCTGAAGCCGGCCACCCTGGCCCAGGTCCGCAAGACCCTGACCGAACATAACTACATATACAATGCCTTGGCCGGCGACCTGTCCAAGCGCAAATCATCGATTCTGGGCATCTCGGTGCCCACTGTGGAGTCGGCCAAACTTTCGGAAACCGTCTTCGCCCTCCAAGAAACAGTCCAGACCCGGGGCTTCCCGGCCATAATCAACAACACCAGCTTCAACCCCGACCGGGAACGGGCCCAACTGCTCCAGGCCAGGGAGCGCTCCCTGTCCGGCCTTTTCCTCATCGGCTGCATGGATGAAAACCTGGCCTATTTGGATGAACTGATTGCCGCCGGCATCCCCTGCGTCTTCCTGTGGGACATCCTGCCCGGCACTGACTACAATTATGTGGGCTTTGACAATCAGGAAGCCTCCTACAACATGACAGTCTATCTCATCGGCCTGGGGCATCGCCGCATCGCCTTTGTCGGAGCCATGCAATCGCAAATCGAACGGGTCCGGAAGCGCTTCAACGGCTTCGCCGCGGCCATGGGCGATAACGGCCTCCCCCTGGACCAGCAGTTGATCAAAGAAGCCTCGCCCTCCCTGGAAAACGGCTACCGCCTAATGGAGATGTTTCAGGATCTGGGCCGGCTGAGCCCCACGGCCATCTTCTTCGCCAGCGACATGCTGGCCTTGGGGGCCCTGGCCGCCTGCCGGCACCGGGGGCTGGCCGTCCCGGACCGGATCTCCATCGCCGGCTTTGACAACATCGAATTCTCCAACTACGGCTACCCGCCCCTGACCACCGTCTATGTCCCCAGCCGGGAGATAGGCCAGATGGCCGGACGGTTCATGCTCGATATCCTTCAGGCCTCCTCGACTTCCCCCCCCCGGCAGCGTTGCCTGGAAACCAGCCTGATCATCCGGGAAACCTGCGCTCCGCCGGCCATGAACGCCGGCGGCTAGGCGGCTTCATAAAAAGCATCCGCTTGGAACCTTTTTCCAGACTTGATCTCAGAAAAGAAAAACCGGACCTTTGTCCGGAACAAAGACCTTTCAGGTCTTTCGTTAACTAACGCTTGAGGCGTTCATTTTAGGCCTAGGCACTATCATTTCACTTGGTACCGTTATTGGGGTAAGCTCATTAGTGGTTCTGGCAATCGAGTAATGACTGCCAGCTATTAGGGGCTATTTCGTAAAAATATGGCTATCCTTATCACGATAAATCTACTTTTCCCAGCGAAAAAGAAAGCTCATACTCAAACAGTTCTACATTCTTGATGAGAGATGTTGCAAGGCGAAGGTCATCTGTAATTTCTTTAGCAATTATGACACCTCGAACTGATTGACCAGAGTCAGCGTGGTGTTTCTCAATCCATGCCATATAACGAAGAAGTTGCCCAATAACTTTGTCGTAGCCGCGAGAAACTTTAAGCTCAATAACAACGTAGTTGTTGTCTTTGTCAACTGCTAGAATGTCAATGGCCCTACCACCTCCCGCAGGAAACTCAATACCTGTAATGCCTTCCTCCTCATAAAGTTTCAGGCCGGGTTCAATTTTTTGCGGGTTTTTAGATAGGAAGTCTTGCAGATTTCGCTCATACGCGAACTCCGATGCTCCCCATACAGTTCGTCTCATTTCAAGGTCTTGCTCATCTGTAAGGCTATCAATGTCATTGATTTCTGGTGTAGAAGATTGTCCTGTATAAATTGGCGTCGGGTCATTAGCCGGGTCGTAAAGTCGATAGCGGCCTGAAGCAATGCGGAAAAATAAGTCGGCTTCTGAGTTCGGATTCAGGTTGTGATGGGAACGACTTGGCACGTTGGTTGACATTTTTACAAGGTGCCCTTGAATGGTGCCCTCTTTAATTTTCGGATAATGCTGCTGAAACCACTGGAAGATTTTTTCTCGTTGGAGAACTTCTCCCGGCTTCAGTTGAAATTCTTCGACCATATCTTTCATCAGTAGCTTTACCGATTTCTCATAAACTGACATATATGTTTCTCCTGCCTTTAACTCTTTTTTTACGAAACAGCCACTAAAAATCAATGGTTGATTATTAAGATAACAAATTTACCAAAATAATCAACCAATTCAAGGAAAAATGCAATAAAATTTTAAAGCGCAGAGGACAACTATATGAAATTATTCAAAAAGCAAGCCAACAGTATACATCCCTAATATTATTGGCATTTTCAAACAGAACTATAGGCGGGATCAAACGCATTTACCGTCTGCCAATTTAATAATGTTATCAGTCAATTTAAGTATTTCTTCAAGGGAATGACTTACATACAAAACAGGGAGGCCGAAGCGGGTATTCAAATCCTTGATGAAAGGCAGCATTTCCTCTTTGCGGGCCTCATCCAAAGATGCCAAAGGTTCATCCATGAGCAGAATGTCCGGATTGGAAAGAACCGCCCGGCCAAAGGCTACCCGCTGTTTTTCCCCGCCGGACAGGGCTCTGGGCTTTCTTGACAGGAAATCATTCAGACCAAGCAAATCCACCACCTGGTCAAAATCAACGCCACCGCCGCCGGGTTGGTCACGGCGTTGCCCATAAAGCAGATTCCCTTTGACGGATAAATGCGGGAACAAAAGACCTTCCTGGAACACGTAACCGACATTTCTTTTTTCAGGGGGCAGGTTGACGCCGCGCGCGGAATCAAACAGGCAACGCCCGCGTATGAAGATACTTCCGCTGTCAGGCTTTCGCAGCCCGGCCACCATATTGATTATGGAACTTTTTCCGGCGCCGGACGGCCCGAACAGGGCGGTAATGCCGTTTTCATCGCTCTGAAACGCCACGTCAATAAGGCAAGTTCCCTGCCGGCGCCGCAATTTGACATCCATAACCCCTAACCCTCAAAATGCCGCGCGAAGCGTTTTTCCAGCCAATTGGCCCCGATCAGGGCCAGGAGGGCAATTACGATGGCTATGAAACACAAACGCATGGCCGCCTCTTCCCCGTTGGGGATCTGCGTCATGGTATAGAGAGCCAGGGGAAGGGTCTGCGTTTGGCCGGCAATATTGGAGACGAAGGTTATGGTCGCGCCGAACTCTCCCAAGCTGCGGGCAAAGGCCAGCACCATCCCCGCAACGATGCCCGGTATGGACAACGGCAGGGTGACCGTGAAAAAAACCCGCCAGGGACCGGCCCCCAGGGTGCGGGCGGCCATTTCCAGCCTGGCATCCACGGCGTCGAGAGAAAGCCGCACCGCGCGCACCAGAAGAGGAAAGGCCATGACGATCGAAGCCGCCACGGCCCCTTTCCAGGTAAAGGCTATGCTTATTCCTAAGTGTTCATTCAGTATTCTCCCTATGATCCCATTGCGTCCCAGGGCCACCAATAACAGGTAGCCGATAACTACCGGCGGCAGCACCAAAGGCAGGTGCAGGAGAGCATCCAAAAAACTTTTGCCGGGGAAATGCAGACGGGAAAGAACCCAGGCCAGCATCACTCCAAAGGGAAGAGCGCACAACACCGCCCAAAAAGCGACTTTAAGGCTGAGCAGAAGAGCGTTGACTTCCACCGGGGTCAGAGGAGAAAGCAATTATTTGACCTCAAATCCGTATTTCGTCCAAATCCCCCTGGCCTCTGGAGAACTCAAAAATTTGATGAAACTGAGCGCGGCGGCGGTGTTGGATGTTTTCAGGGCCGCGACCGGATAGTCGATATTGGTGTGGCTGTCCGCGGGAAACGCGCCCACCACTCGTATTTTGTCCGAGATGACGGCATCGCTGCCATACACTATGCCTAAAGGGGATTCCGCGCGCTCGACCAGAGCCAGCCCCGCCCTGACGTCTTTGGCCGCGGCTATTTTGTTTTCCACCCGCGGCCACAACTTCAGATTCTCCAGGGCTTCCTTGGCGTATTTACCCACCGGCACATGGGCCGGGTCGCCGACGGACAAAAGGCCGTCCTTACCGAGAAGGGCCGCCAGATCGAGCCGCGGCGAAACATCCAAGGTTTGCACCGCGCTTGATGCGGGAACGATAAAAACGATCCTGTTACCCAAAAGATCCGACCGGCTCCCGGGTTCCAGGAGTTTTTTCTCCTCCAGGTAATCCATCCACTCCGCGTTGGCTGAAATGAACACATCGGCCGGGGCGCCGTTTTCTATCTGCTTGGCCAGAGTCGAGGATGACGCGAAGGAAAGCGTCACTTTGCCGTTACCCCCCTCTTCATAGAGCTTGGCGATTCCGGTAAGGGCATCCGTGGTTGAAGCGGCTCCAAATGCGGTTAGGTCCGCCGCAAGCGCCGGGGAAGCCCCGACCCAAAGAAATAAGCCAAAGGCCAAGCTCAACGCTTTAAGCAAACTGGTCATAAGTTCCTCCAAAAGGCAAACTTTAACGTGTATAAATATATATAGACGCATAAACACGTCATTGCCAGATTTTAATCCTTGTGGTAAATATTGTCAAGGAGGACGGTTTGATGGCCGGCAAAAATGAAATCATACGGTGCGCAATAAAGAAATATCGCCAGCTTAAAGGCCTCTCCCAGGAGGAACTGGCGCGCTTGGTCGGGGTCCGGCGCCAGGCGGTTTATGATATGGAATCAGGACGTTACCTGCCAAATACGGCCGTGGCTCTCCGGCTGGCCCGGGTGCTCGGCTGCACGGTGGAAATGCTTTTCAAGGAAGAAGGGGCTCCAGCGGAATTTGGAAGCATCCAACTCCTAAGCGAGTCCGGCACGACGGCCAGACTGTCTCTGGCGCAGGTGCGGGAAAAGCTGGTCGGGGTTCCTTTCCCCGGGGCTCACGCCTGGCCTTTCAAACTGGAGGCCGCCGATGGTTTTCTTCTGGCGGACAAGACCATAGACTGCCATCTCCCCCAGGCTCAATTGGCCAGGACGGTTCTGGTATTGGGCTGTGACCCGGCCTTAAGCCTGTTGAGCAGCCTTATGGCCCGCGCTGCCCCCGGGATCCGCGTCCATACCGCTTTCGCTTCCAGCCGCCAGGCTTTGCTTTCCCTAAGCGAGGGAAACGCGCATGTTGCGGGGATCCACTACCATAGTTTCGGCCCTTCGGACGGCAACATCGAGGCTGTCCGTTCCTTGCTTCCTGGCCAGGACTGCCTGGTGATCGGTTTTTCCGGGCAGGAGGAAGGTTTTATGGTCGCGCCGGGAAACCCTTTGTCCATCCGCACTGTTGATGACCTGGCCAATGGCCGGACCCGCCTGGTGAACCGCGAGGAGGGCGCCGCGCTGAAAAAACTGCTGGATACGCAACTGTCGCGGCATGGCCTGCCGATCTCTGAGGTAAAGGGCTACACGGACGAAGTGCGCTCCCACAATGAAGGGGCTATCCGGGTGGCCGGCGGAACAGCCGATGCGGCCTTGGGCCTGCGTATTGTCGCGGAATCTTTCGGGTTGGGTTTCGTTCCGCTGGGAGTGACCCGCTGTGACTTGGTCATCCCGACTGACTTGGGTGCGCATCCCGGCATTACGGCGCTCCTGGATGTATTGCAGTCCCCGGGCCTGAGAAAAGAACTGGGCTCGCTCCCCGGTTGTTATTCCTCCGATACAGGGAAAATGATTTCCGGCTATACCAGGCGTAAAAAGGCATCACCGCCCAACCTTGATGCTATGACCGATATTTATCCGTGATCTCCATAACTTCATCCACCGGAGCCCTGCTGGCCGAGGGCCCCTCCAAACGCCTGTCCCTTAAACCTTCCAGGCCTTCTTCTTCATAACACGGCCCAAGTTTTAACTGGCGCGGGCGATTTTTTTGTGATATATTAATCGATACATTTCAAAAATTTCGGGCTCCATCCGGCCCCTGAATCCTTAACCCCAAGGGAGTTTTGAACCATGAGAGAGCAAGTTGAAGCGGTGTTGGCCAAAGTGCGCCCCACCCTGAAAGCCGACGGCGGGGATATTGAACTTATCGACGTGAAGGACGGCGTGGTCCAGGTCAACCTCACCGGCGCCTGCCAGGGTTGCCCCATGAGCGAGATGACCATAAAGCACGGCGTGGAAAAGGCCCTGAAAGAGGCCCTGCCGGAAATCAAATCCGTGGTGCAGGCCAACAAGCACGCCGCCGGCGGCTGTTGAGACCCAAGCCTGTTTCTTCCCCCCCGCCGGGTCCCCCAGACCCGGCGGTTTTTTTGAAGGATATGTACCAGCGCTACTCCGGCGACCTGGGCCGGCTGGAGCCGGAAGAGGGCCGAACCGTGGTCCTGGGGGGGGTGACCCCGCCAGTCCTGGCCCACCTCCTGGCCCGGTTGATAACCGACCGCCCACAGACCATTTTCGTGGCCCTGCCCACCCAGGCCATGGCCGAAGACCTGGCGGGCGATGTGGAATTTTTCTGGCCCGAAGGCCGCGACCGCATCCACCTTTTCCCGGCCTTCGAGGCCAAACCCTTTCTAGCCCAGGCCGCCGCGCCGGATACGGTCATGGAGCGCCAGTGGGTCCTGGCCAAGCTGGCCGAGGACGACGGCCCCCGGCTGGTGGCCGCCCCGGCCCCGGCCCTTCTGCGCCTGGTCCCCGGCCCGGCCGAGACCCTGGCCGCCCGCCGCCTTATTCAGACCGGAGCCGAGACCGATTTGGAGGAACTGAAGACCTTCCTGGTCCGCCATGGTTACACGCCAGTGGGGCAGGTGGAATCGCCGGGCGATTTCGCGGTCCGGGGCTATATCGTGGATATTTTTCCGGCCGGGCGCAACCTGCCGGTGCGGGTGGAATTTTTCGGCGACCTGGTGGAATCCATGAGGACTTTCCAGGTCGAGGACCAGAGATCAATGGAGTCCCTCTCCCGTCTCCTCATAACCCCGGCCCGGGAATTCGCCTATGATGCCGGGACCGGCGCCGTTGCGGCCGGGGCCCTGGAGGAGCTGGCCCGGACCGCGGGCTGGCACAGCCTGCTGTGGAGCCCTCTGGCCGAAGCCTTCCGGGCCGGAACGCCGGTCAGCGGCCTGGATTCCTGGGCCCCCCTGTTCACGGACCTCAAGCCCCTGCGCTCCGGGCTGGGCCGGGCCCGCGTCCTCATCCACGAGCCCGAGGCGTTGATGAAATCGGCCGAAGCGGCCTGGCTGGGTCTGGCCAACCACCATGAGCGGCTGCGGCTGGAAGAACGCCCCCACCTGGACATACGGCGCGGCTGGCTGCCGCTGGCGGAAACCTTCCTGACCCGGGCCAGCGGCTGGCGGACCCGGGCCCTGGACCTCCCGGAAAGCCGGGGGACGCCCTGTTTTCATCTCCCGGTGGAAGCCAACGTCAATCTCAAGGCCGCGCCCACGGCCGGTCGCACCGTCTCCGGCCAGGCCGGTTTCCTGGCCCCCCTGGCCGCCCGCCTGCGCAGCCTCCTGGGCCGGGGCTTTACGACCCACCTGGTGGCCCGGGGCGCGGAGCAGGCCCGGCGGCTGGCCGAGATGCTGGCCGACTACGACCTGGCGGACGGACGGGGCCGGGCGGCCGCCGGTTCCGGCAGTGCCGGCCGACTGTCCCTGGAAGTGGGCCAGCTTTCAGGCGGCTTCGCCCTGGCCGACGAACAAGTGGCCTATATCGTCGAGGATGAAATATTCGGCGTCCGCCAGCGGCCGCGCCGCCGCCCGGCCGCGGCCGAAGGCCTCAAATTCTCAAGTCTCAAGAGCCTTACGCCAGGCGACTACGTGGTCCACAATGTCCACGGCATAGGGCAGTACCAGGGCCTGGTCACCCTCCAGCTCTCCTACGGCCAGAAAGGTGAATTCCTGCACCTGGTCTACAAGGGCGGGGACAAGCTCTATGTGCCGGTGGAACTCTTCAAGTCGGTCGGCAAATACGTGGGGGCCGAAACCCGCCCGCCCCTTCTGGACCGCCTGGGCGGCCTGACCTGGGGCCGACTGAAGACCAAGGTCAAGGAAAACATCCGCCGGATGGCCGAGGAACTGCTCCGGCTCTACGCCGCCCGCCAGATAAGCTCCGGCCACGCCTACGAATCCCGGGACAGCTTCTTTACGGAATTCGAAGCCGCCTTTGAGTATGACGAGACCCCGGACCAAAGGCAGGCCATAGACGAGGTCCTGGCGGATCTGGCCGCGCCCAAACCCATGGACCGGCTCATCTGCGGCGATGTGGGTTACGGCAAAACCGAGGTGGCCTTAAGGGCCGTCTTCAAAGTCATTTCCGAAAAGAAGCAGGCGGCCGTCCTGGTGCCCACCACCATCCTGGCCC
>Ga0082212_10000956_pt1 | contig 42452 bp, 35 predicted proteins | sample TergutNt197P3_FD_71548 | JGI IMG/M metagenome (GOLD analysis project Ga0082212, IMG submission 71548) | Neocapritermes taracua P3 segment gut microbial communities from Petit-Saut dam, French Guiana - Nt197 P3 | ecosystem: Host-associated > Arthropoda: Insects > Digestive system > Gut ...
ATCCATTTTCCGCCTTTAGTAGCACCCTCTCTGCGAATTAGCTTTTGTTGTTTTAGTCCCCTTATGTAATGTATTACTTGCGATTCAGTTATGTTTAATTGCGCAGCAATTTGAGTACGAGAAATTGTTGCATTTTCTTTCAATAATTGCAAAACTAAAACCTCTGTTTTCTGTGTGTTTTTTGTGTGTTTTTTGTGTGTTTTTATACCAAATTCCGTACCGCTTTCTTCTCTGATTGTTTTTGTGGTATCAAGCATAAAAGTAAATTTTGTTTTGTCAATGGTGGTTTCAAAAATCACATCGTTGCCTGTCATATTCTTCCATTCTAACATTCTGTCAAAGCCGTAACCTCCATTTTCACAGAAGTTTGCAATTCGAAAGAATTTTGCTAAAACAGGATTTCTGGGTGTGGATTCGTCTGTTTTCAAAAGTTCTTCAACAGGTTTCGGTAAACAGCCCGGATTTTCAAATTCAATTCGGTTTGAAAATACTCTTATTCTTGGTTTCATTGGACTGAAGTAGTCGCAGTGAATGAGCAAATTAACAAGTGCTTCACGCAAAGCGTATAGTTCTCTTGTATCTTCGTGTCCGATTCCCATATCGCCAATCGTGTAGGGTGTATTTGCGTAATTTTTAAGTCGTTGAAATAGCACAAAATAGTATTCCCAAAGATTCTCTTGTTCAGCAACTCTGTATGTGTAACTTATTTTTGCATCGGAATAACTTATGCCCGGTATTTCAAAAAAATCAACTCTGAAATCGGGGAAATGGTAGTTGATTACTTCATTTTTGCCCAAGAACAACAATCCGCCGTAGGTAAGTTTGCCGTCTTTTACAATCATTAGTTTTTCATTGAACTCTTTGTCGTTCACCTTGTTATAATGTAAATCAGGAACCATTCTTTTCAAATAATCCCTGAAATTTTCGTAAGACGCTTTGTTTAACGATTTTACAGAAGTCCCTTCTGCCGTTTTACTTGACATTGTTCCAAAAGATTGATTTCTATATAGTGCGTTGATTTCGTATTCACTTGCCCTTTGATCGCCGCTGCCAGTACGGATAAAAGTGTTAACTAAACTGTTATAATACACTGGTTTAACATCGGAAGACGGAATAAAACACGCCAATATTTTTTTTTCTTCAATATCAAATTTGCTGAAAGTCGGAGTAATAATCACATTGAATTTTGAGCGAGAACGTAAGGTATTTCCTAAGTCTTGTTCCAACTTTTCCATATCGGTAACGCCTGTAACCTCAAACTTTTTACCGTTTTGCGACACTCCTAAAACAAGCCATCCTCCAGAAGTGTTTGCAAAAGCGCTCACGGTATCCCAACAATTTTGCGGCAATTTGTTTTCGGCTTTTTTGACCTCAAAATTGTCCCATTCGATATCTTGCAAGTGCTTTAATAATTCTTGTTTAGTCATCTCTCGATTTTTTTGCAAAATTATTTATAAATTTCTTTCATTTTCTCAATTATTGACAAGATTTTCTTGCGAATTTTTGACGGTTTAAGCACCTTAATATCCTCGCCATAAAATAATAAATTTGAATACAATTCAAAATTAGGAATAACATGGATTTTGACTGTAACAAAATTTTCTTTTGGATTTGGTTCTTCAACTAACTTTTGAGAGGAGTGAAGCGGTTTTGTTCGCAAATATCCCCAACGATTTTTTTTGACTTTCAATAATATATCAACAGATTCTTCATCCTTTAACAAAGTAACACCGATTATATTTCCAAAATATTCATTCTCAAAGTCAATTTCGGTGTCTTGATAATCAAGTTTTGTGTTTTCAACATTTTCAATACGATCTAATGCGAGATTTTGCAATCTTTCATCTTCTTCATTCCAGCCAAATAAAAACCAACGCTCATTATATTGTTTGAGAAAGTAGGGATGAATAATGTAGTCAATATCTTTGTCAGGATAAAAAGGATGATACTTGATTTTTAAAACCATTTTGTTTTTTATTGCGTTGAAAAGTGGCGTAAAATGCTCTTTGCCTTTTAAAAGTTTATTTTCCGCAAAACCAACAATAGGACGCGAATATTGCTCTTGTAAATGAAGATTAGAATTGATTTTTTCAATTACTTCTTCTGCCCAAAGGTAATTAGGATTGTTTTTGAATTTTGCCAACATTTCTGCCGTATCAATCAACTGTTTCTGTTCTTTTTTTGTAAAAGCAGAATTGAAAACAGAATAATTTTTATCTTCGTAACGAAACAAAATCGGTTTAGTGCCAAATAATTGCTCAATCGGGGCATTATTCTCTTTTTTAAGGAAGTTAATATCTGAAAGTATTTGTTGCGCTGAAGTTTCAATCCCTTCATTTTTCAAAGCCAACAAAATGTCTTTTACTGAATATCCACTTCTGTCGCTTAAACAGTGATCTATTATTTTAAGTCTATTTGATAAAAGCTGATTCATAACTATTTTCTGTGTTTAATTCTTTCATAAAAATTTAATACTTGCATATCAGTTTTTATTGCATACGGTGGAATTTCTGTCTTAAGTACCAACCCTTCCAATGAAGTGCAACGGCTTAATGCAACATAAACCTGTCCTGTGGCAAAAGCAGCCGACAAATCTGCAATCACATAATCGAAAGTCAAGCCCTGACTTTTGTGAACAGTAATGCACCAAGCAAGTTTCAACGGAAATTGAATAAATCTGCCAATAGTATTTTCCTCAATTTTCTTTTTCGACACATTCCACACATATTCAATGTTATTCCAAGTTTCTTTTTCTAAATCAAAAACCAATCCGTTATCAAGTTTAATCGTTATTTTTCCGTCTTCTATGTTTGTTATTTCGCCGAGTGAGCCATTTACATATTTTCGATTTGAATCGTTTTTGACAAGCATTGCTTGTGCGCCCTCTTTTAGCGATAAATATAGTGGTGCGGGCAAATTGTTTTGAGGAAAAATGCCTTGAACTCTACCTGTAAAAGTATGTAATTCTGTGGGTAGTTTTTGCAATTCTCGTTCATTGACTTGTTCTGCAGCATTGTTGTGGGTAGTGATATTCATATATTTCTTACTTTTATCACTATTCTTGAAATTTAGATGACATCTTTGGTTGAGAAGTTGTAAGTCATTAAATTCTACCGAGTTATCTCGCATTTTATTGAGCAATTCAATGTAATTTTTATCGGTTTGACGATAGATTTTTTCCAATTCAACAAATTCGAAGATGATCGCAAACGCTTTTGCACTGAAAAACCAAGGACTCTCGTAATGCTGCCCCAAAATATCCCAGTCGGCAGAAGTTGTTACCGGCGGAAGTTGGAAAGGGTCGCCAATCAAAACAACCTGAACACCACCGAAAGGGGTATTTTCTAAACCTCGTTCTTTTCCTCTAAAAACTCGCAGCAAACAATCAATGAGGTCAAGCAAATCGCAACGAAGCATTGAAACCTCGTCAATTATCAGTAAATCTGTGTTTTTTATAATGTTTTTTCGTGTTTCACGATAGGCAAAAATATTGTAGATTGAAATTTTGTCGCTGTCGGAATTTGGAACCTTTGTGCGAAGTCGCTTATCGTCAGGCGGAAAAATACTGTTAGGTACTTGAAAAAACGAATGAATGGTCTGCCCTCCTGCGTTCAAAGCCGCAATTCCTGTGGGTGCAACAACCGCTACATTCCGATTTTGTTCTTTGCATTGTTCTGTTATGTATTTCAGAAAATGGGTTTTTCCCGAGCCTGCCCGACCTGTAAGAAACAGCGACTTGTGTTGATTCAATACAATATCAACTGCTTGCAAAAATTCTTTATTAGTGTGGTCTATTTGCATTCTTGATTTTTCCATTTTGTTATTTTTTCGTTAACCAATTCACAGTACTTTTTGGCTATTGTAAAATCTTCTGTAGAAATAAATTCTAAATTGTTATGGGCGATTGGATTACGAATGTCTGCTAAAAAATTAAATTTCTTACCCCATTCTTTTTTAGGATTACTTACGTCTTCAAATACTTTCTTAAACCAATCCCAATCTGAAGAAATGAATAAATCGTACATATCTCTTGAAAAAGTGTAGTCTATTAAATGAGTACTTGTACAACCGAATTTTCGTATAGAAGTTGCTCTTGTTTCTCTCAATTTTTGAATTCTTTCGGGTTTGCCTATACTTTTTGCATTTGTTTTCAAATAATCTTCCTCCCAATTATCAGTAAACTTTTCCGAAATCCAAGTTTTTATTAAATCTCGCAAAGCACATTCTGTTTCTTTCCACAAAGCCCAATAATCTATGTCGTTATACTTTATGTTCATTAGTTCAGTGAAATAATCGGAGAAACAAATATAGGATTGCGCATCGACGTTTTTACCTTTGGTAAAACCACGTTTTAGAAGATTGAATTTCTCAAGAAAACTCACTTGCTTGATAAATTCGTATTTTAAAAGTTTTTGCTCGTCAGAAATTGTAACATCGTAAATGGGTCCAAGCACTAACTGTAATGCCTTGTCGTATAATTTTTCGTCTTTCAATAAGTTGATTATTTTATCAAAGTTGTTGAAAAGCGCTAATTTAAGTTCAAGTTCAATGTCAATATTGCTTGAATTAAAATCCAATGTCTTTTTGATAACCATCAAATTATATATTTCATAATTACACATGTCTATTAGAAATGGGTGCCGACCAACCAAATAATGGATTTTGTTTTTGTAGTCTTCTGTTACTGCAATATCAAATCTTTCAAGTGATTTCCAATAGTCTGCAGTATCTGTATCATTAAATAAACCAAGTCGCAAATCTGAAAAAATTCCACAAAAATTTGAGATAGCGCCATTTTGTGCTTCAATTTCTTGAATTGTTCTTCTTGAAACAGTAACCAAGCAAATTTGAGTTTCGGGCTGTGAAGCTAATTCTCGTAAAAATTGAAAATCTGCAACATCAAATAATGTCGAAGCGTGGTCAAACTCGTCAAGTATGAATGTTGCTCTGAAATCACTTTTTACAAGAAATCGGAAAAACTTCTGAACAAGGTTTTTAAATTCAAAATTGCCTTCTGCAATCTTTATATCATTGAATAGTTTTGAGAGTTTTGAAAATAAAGTATCATCTATTCCTGCAAATTCTAATTCCTCCAAAGCTTTATTTACTAACTGTTTGAAAAAATCATTTGAGGAAGAAAGTCGTCCGAGATAAATAAAGTTTATAATATGATTTTTTTTCAATTCTTCATCTTTCAGAGTCATAAGGGCATTCCAAACCAAACTTGATTTGCCTATACGTGGCATACCCATAACAGCAATATTTCCATAACGTGAACCTAACACACGGCTGTGAATTGCTGATATTTCAGATTGTCTCCCCGCAAATCTGCTGTCTTTTATTATTTGCCCATAATCCGAAAAAGGATTTTGCGATGTTAATGTTTTAATAACCATTCTTGAAAAAGCTTTACCTGAATTTTATAACTGTCGTTTCTTTGCTCTAAAACTTCGCGTTTTACTAAATCGGCAAGCACTTTGTCTTCCATTTCTTTGTCGCCGATTGAAATTTGTTCTCGCACGCAATAACCGATATTTTGAGCATTTGTTGCGATTTTTTTCAAAACTGCTTTTGTTGTTGCCTGTGGAATTTCTTGAATGTCGTATTTTTCACCTGCGTTTAACAAATTGTCGAATTTGTCATCTGTAAGCGCTTGTCCACCAATGATAAAACTATCTGCAATTTCTTTAACATCGGCGCCTGTAACCTGCATATATTTTTTACGGTTCATTTCCGAAACTAATCTTGCACAGAAAATTTGAATATAATAAGGATTACGCGAAGTATAATCAATAATTGTTTCTATTGCATCGCCAATAAATCTTTTTCCTGATTTAGGCTCACCCATAGGTTCCTCTATTAGTCGAATTGCATCAGGTTTTGCAAGATAAGTTAATCGTTCATCTTGCGTAACCCCAAACTCATTGGGGAATTCATCTTTAAACATTGGAAATACATCTTGACCAACAAGAACAGACGAATATGCAGAATCTTCGCTTTGTGTAATTGCTTTCCATTGTTTCATAAAACCGCTGTCTATTTTGCCTTCTCTTATTGCTGCGAATAAATAAGTAAACTCGTCGATCATTATAACCAACTTTTTGTTATTCCATTTTTCGAAAGCCGAACACGCTTTTTTAAACAATCTAATCTGTTTTCGAAAAAAATCTGCGGGATTTATTTCTTCTTCAAATTCTTTGTAAGCGGGACATTTGAAAACGGGAACATCTCCATATTCAAACTCAATTTCTTCTGATATTTTACTGATAATTTTATAGAAAAGTTGAGATGCAGAAAGTTTCTCATTGAATATTTCGCCAATACTGAAAGAGATACAAAATGTTTGATTTGTGGCCTCTAATGCTTTTTTCAAATGATATAGAACTGAGGATTTTCCTGACCGTTTTTGCCCGTATATAACAACTTGTTTTGAGTTGGTTTTTATTATTGCATCAGTTATTCTTTGAATAAACTCGTTACGACCATAAAACATTTTTGTGTCGGTAACAGGACCTCCATTTGCAAGGATTTCGTAAGGATTTGGAATTTCCTCAAATTCGTCTTCGGAATACAAACGCAAAGACATTTGATTTTTGATTTCAATCGGTTCTTCCTGATTTCGTGTTTTATATGAGCAAATTACATTAATGGTTGTTGCTTTGTCATTAATGATTTTGCACGATAGAGTTGCTTTTATTTGTAACTCGCAAATTTCGCCACCATCAACCGAATCGAAATGCTCTGCTATGTATGGCACTGTTATATCTTCTGTGTTTTCAATATTTATTTTTATATCACGAATTGGCGAAGAATCTTTTGAATTTTCAATTCCAATTTTTATTTGAACTGAACCATCATTAGCCACAACAGACGACTCTCCTAAAATGCTGATTTTTACTTTAGGGGTACTTGCTGATTCTACTGCCTTAAATGAATTATCTAATAAGATGCTCGTTTTTGCTAATAAAGGAACAAATCCTTCGTATGAAAATTTTGTTGGTTTTTCTTTGATTTCATCAATTAATTGATTGATTTGTGCTTTTGCGAAATTGTAGGAACGCTCTTTATCTCTGTAACTTGATTGTTTTAGATATTGATTAAGAGCATCGTAAATATCGGTGGAAATTGTAGTCAAACGTGATAAATCTAATTCGGGTAACCAATTCACTTTCATATTATTCAGGGAATCCTGCAATAAATTTACAACAACATCAATATTGCTATTGTTATAAACTGCTTTGAGAGCGGCAAACCATTTTGCATAATCTCTTCGTCGTTTGTCTATTGCAGTATTCCATAAATTAACAAAATCTTCTAATGAAAAAGTTGTAGTGTTGATGGTATTTGTCGTTTTTTGTAAAAATACCAATGCTTTATTGCGGTAACTATCGTATAATTTACCTATTATTTGAGCTGAGATATTTCGACTTCTAATAAATATTGATAATAATCCTTCCCAAACAGATTCTCTTGTATCATTATCAATAATAAAATTTAAAACATCATCAATGGAAGGTGTCTTAGAAGTGAGCAAATCACTATAAGAGGATTTATAAGAGGCAAGATAAATAGCTACTTGTGGCGCTGTATTCATGTAGTTTTCGTCTAATCCAAAGGCTTCTAAGTAGTAATTTCTTATGATGTCCATAGATGAGTTTTCAGAAATATGATTTAGAGCCATTGCATTGCAAAAGCGAGCGAGAACAGATCGCAAATTATTTTCTTTATCAGGTTCAAGAGAAATCATTAGTTTTGCCTCTGTAAGCAGATAATTTGCACGTTCACGAGGTCTTGCACGACCAGCCGTGTCGATCAATCTACGAATTGCCACTAAAGTTTCGTTTGTAAAAACTCCACTATCAATCACTTTTGCAGCAACTCCGAAATAGTCTTCATAATTTTCAAGTGTATCTTTTATCAGTTTACTAAATCCGCCTCCAAAGGCATCAATTTCAAACGAAATAATTTGGCTTTTTTCTTCGTCATTTTGTTCGTTAAGTGCTTGCAATAACCTAATTGCCGAATCATTATTTCTATTATTTTTTATAGCTCTGTATAAAACTTCTTTTGCTTTTTGCTCTTGATTCATCTTTATAAGAGCTAATGCTTTATTAGTTTGATATATTGAAGTAGTAATATTATTTGTTTTAAAATTAGTTTTTCCGAGTATTTTGTCATAATAAAAAACTACTTTGTCAAATAGTTTAACAGAGGTGTAAAAATTCGTCAAATAGTTATAAGTAGCAGTATCATCTAACAAATCATTTTTGTATTGTTCAATAAAACTAATTGCTTCCTCTGTTTTTTGCATTGCCACATACAGCATTCCTATTTCTTTAATACAACTTTCTCGTTTTTCATTATTTTCAAGAGCAAGCAAAAAATATTTTAAGGCTTCTTCTAAATTTCTATCAACATTTTTTGTTCTAATGGCTTTTTGAAAATTCTGCTCTCTTTGTATTGCTTTCTTCGGACGAATAAAAGCAATCTTAGAAATTCTTTCTTGTAAATTCAATGCATCGTTGTTGTTCGGGTATGAGAACAATATTTGTTCTATTAAATTACTTGCTGTGCGATATTCTTTGTTGTCAAATTTCTCTTTTGCTAATGTAAGAATGTTCATTACTGTATCTGGCTTGTGAATAACAATCGCTTTGTCGCCTTTGCTGTTTTTGGACAAAGTGAAAACTACAGGAATTTGTAATATTGTAGAAGTAGATTTTAGGTATAGATATAAACTATTATCAACAATATCATTAGCGTGAAAATATAAATCATATCTAAATGGGTCTGTAATAAATCCAAATGTTCTATCAGCAAAATATTTTGTAATAGAGCCGTTTGCGCTTACAATAGATTCGGATTCGATTTTTCTCTCTAAATCAATTTTATCCTTAATTTCAGGGTTTAAAATATCAATAATTTTAGTAAAATCATTAACACTCTTTGTTTTTGGCTTTACTTTTTCTTTTGGTTGCGTAACTTTTGGTAATTTTCTACCACACCTTTCGGTGAGAATATCCAAAGGAATTTTATCGCCAACTTTGTATTCAGGTTTTGTGTTTTTCGTTTCTTCTTTTGTCTCTGTATGTTGGGTAACAGTAGTTACGGAAGTAATAGGGGTAACATTTGGTGTTGCCACAGTACTCACTTCCCAACCTCCAATCATTTTGTCAAACCATCGGCTCTTTGTTTTATCGTCAGATTCCAATAAAATAAAATTGTCGCCAATTTCAAGAACCGTACCTTCCGGCTCTTTCCCGGTTGTAAGAGAAAGTTTTACCTTATCTCCAGCCTTTACGTCTTGTTTAAAAATATCGAACATACATCTTGTATTTTTATCATTGTTATTTTTTTGCAATCTTAATCGCTCTTTTTGCCACTTTTTTATCGTCAGTAACAACTGCCGTAACTTGGTCGGCAAGCCATAGGGCAAGGAGTTCTTCTTTGTCGGTTTTCAATAACTCGGCAATCACAACAACTTGCTCGGCTCTGACACGCCGTTCGCCTTTCTCTATCTTACAATAAGTAGCCGTATCTATTTCCAACACTGCAGCAGCAAATTGTCGCTACCTTTACTTTGGCATTCTACCTTTATATAAATCCCATAAATCAAAAATTAAATCCCAATTTTTTCCCCACACAATATTATTTCGTTCAATCTTAAACTGCCTGAATTTTTTTAAATCACGGTATTTGTCATATTGAGGGTGTGGATGTTTATATAAAAAATCCCCAAAATCTATTTGCCGGGTAACACCATCGTCAAATAATAATTCAACCACATAATCATTTATATATCTGGCATTAACGAGTTTTATGATTTTATAATTACTCATTTCTTGTTATGTTAGTAAGTTGAATTTTGCTTGGGTTTCCTTTTCTCGCCCGGATAGAAATGTTTATTTAAATCTTTTATATGTTCGTTAAGTTTTTGGGTATCTACTGACATATTTTCTATCTTCTTAATTGTTACAGATTTAACTTCTTTGCCAAGAATGAAAAATTCAACCCATTTTGTTACTATGTCAGCATAATAAATATGAATAAAATTCTTTACGATCGTTTGGTTTTTTTCGCTAATTGGTAAAAAGCCCTTCTTCCTCCTTATCCTGATTTCCGAAAGCAGCCCATCTTTAATTACTAAATCGAAAACACTTTGATTGTTGTTTTCATCAACGACATGCACATGAGGAGGCAAATGTTCACCTCTTGCAACAAAGTAAAAAACTAATTTTAAATATCTATAAATTTGTGGCATAATCATTTATTTATGAAATGCAAAGATACGGTATTTTTTCTATACTAAATATTTTTTTGAAAATTATTGCATTTTATTTTCAATTAAATCTTAGACATTTACCAACACAGGCCAAAAGTATCATATTGTATTTACCGATTTGACTTTGTCGAATATACAGTAAATATTATCCATGCAATGATGAAACCGGCAAAAAAGATGGTTATTGTGCCGAAGACAATGGTTAGATAGGAATGGAATGGGCTTTGTAAGGATTCCGGTAAATAAGACGAAAGGCTCATCCAACCGATGACCGATAAGCCCAATGCAACGCCTGTTATTGCCGGCAGGTTTCCGGCTTTTTTGACAAAGAAGCCTAAGAGGAACAGTCCCAACATGCCTCCGCTAAAAATACCGGCTAAACTCCACCATACAGTCAGAATGTTTTCCGCCCTGATCATAAAAAATGAAATGGCAATGGCTATCAATATGATCAAAGCAGAAGTAATATATAATACGCGTAAGGATTCTTTTTCGTTAACCGTCTGTTTTATTCTTTTGTAAAAATCGGTCAGAATTACCGTAGAGCCGCTATTGAGGCTGGTTGAAATCGTGCTCATACCCGCTGCAAAGATTGATGCAATGAGTATACCGGACAACCCGACGGGTAATATCCTGACGATATAAAATGGAAACACACTATCGGACATACCCGTTTCCCTGAATTGTTGGGGAAGCAGGTCGGGAAATACCTGAAAATAGACGAACAGCCCTGTTCCGATCAGGAAAAAAATCAGCGATACGGGAATATACAATAATCCGCCGCCGAGAACGGATGAAACGGCTTCTTTGTAATTGCGGGCAATCATATACCGTTGTACATAATTCTGATCAATCCCATAATTCTGTAAATTGATGAAAAAGCCGTAGATGAAAACGACCCAAAAAGTTGATTCCGACAAGCTGTTTCCGAAACTTCCCAAACTGAACTTTTGATGATCCATCCCAATTTCAATATATTGGGTTAGTCCTTCGGGTAAAGAGAAAATCAGAAAACACAGCGCGGCAATTGCGCCGATAATAAGTATGATAGCCTGTATGGCGTCCGTCCATGCAACAGCACGGATGCCGCCAAGGTTGGCATAAAATAACACACTGACGCCTGTCAGCAGGATGATCCATCGCATATCCCAACCCAGTAAAACGTACAAAGGTAAGGCAAGCAGGTAAAGAATGGTTGCAACCCGCATGATTTGTGTGAACAGGTAACAGGAGGCCACATACATCCTCGCCCATACTCCAAAGCGCTGTTCCATATAGGAATAGGCCGATGCGCTGCCGATATTTCTGTATAACGGAACAAAAAATCTGACGGCAATGATTAAGGCAAACGGGATGGTCAGACTGTTTACAAACGCATTCCAGTTCGTGGAAAAAGCAATGCCCGGCAATGCTAAATAACTGATACTGCTTACATAAGTGGCAAAGATGGATAACCCAACCACCCATGCAGGTAAGGTTCCGGAACCTGTTGAAAAATCGGCAGATTGGCGGTTTTTTTTATAAAATGCAGCGCCAAAAACTACAATTCCTGCAAGATAGACTACAAAAATGATCAGGTCGGTTGTTCGCATATTCTCTAATAAACCGATTCGAACGGTAGTTCACGAAAAGCAATCCGTTGCCGTTTCCACGTATAAGTCAGGAAAATACGGTCTTTGTATGTGATAATGGCAGGATATGAATATTCTGCATTTCCATTGTCATTTTCAAGGCTGATTGTTTTTGGCCATGTGATGCCGTTATCGTACGAAACGGCTATATTGAGCGAAGCTCTTGATGCCCAGTTACCGCTCACAGGATTGTAGGCTAAGACCAATGTGCCGTCGGCGAGTTTTACTAAGTCGATCCCGCTGTTGTTGTTCGGCATTCCGGTAGCATAGAGGGCACGCCATGTTTTGCCGTAATCGTCCGAGTCGCTTCGATAGATTTTCCCGTCGGTGCTGCGGACAAGTAGATGCACTTTGCCGGGCGCCGATTCCCACAAGGTGGGTTGGATAACGCCGCGCCCGGTAAACTGACTGCGGTCGAGTGTCAGGTAGGGGGTTGCCGTCCATGTCAGGCCGTTATCTTCGCTGCGGTCGACAAACACATTCCATGCGCCCTCTTCGTGTGAAGCGCCGGCCAACCAACTACCATCGGACAAGATGATGGGTTTGTTGCGGACAGGCCCGCGTCCGCCTTTGTCGCCTTCGATCAATTCAACAGGATTCGACCAGCTAAGTCCTCCATCGGTCGAACGCGTCACCCATGTTTCCCAAAAAGGTATTTCCTTACCTACTTTGAAATATAGAAAAATCGTTCCGTTTGTGTCTTTGAAAAGGACAGGGTTCCAGTGGGCGTCTTGCCTGATTTTCATTACCTGAAGCGGAGCTGACCAATGCCCCGGTTTGCCTTTAGACATCCAGATACCCACATCGGGATTTTTTTCTTTTGTCCCGCCAAACCATGCAACTAAAAAATTGCCGTCGTCCAATGCAATAAGCGTAGATGCATGACATTCATTGAATAGACGGTCATCTCCGAAAATAAAATCGCGGGCGATATTTTCCTGTGAAAAACAAGCTGTTGAGAAACAGTATAAAAGGATTATGATGTATTTTTTCATATTGATTACTTAATTTTGTGCATCAAAAGTAAAAAAAAATCCTGATTTTGAAATGATTTTTCTCTGTGTTTCTCTGTGTTTCTCTGTATAACTTCGTGAAACAAAAATATCACACAGAGGACACACAGCGTTTCACAGAGAAAATTGACACACAAAAATACGGATATTAAATAATTATTTTGTAGTTTTGTGGTCTGTTGATTCTGACACAATATCTTAAAACCAAACAAATTAACTATAAACGATTATGAAAAAGTATTTAAAAAATCTGAAACTGCAAATCACCGGAGCAATTGTGCCGGTGTTATTTTGTATGATTGGTTGCACACAGCAGCCTGCATTGAATGATATTGACTGGTCGATTGCCGAAATACGCAAAGGGAAAATAACCGTGAAGGCCGATAAGGGTGAACAGATTACGATTGAGCAAATCAGGCATGAGTTTTGGTTTGGCAGCGCCATTTCGAACAATCCTTTCAGTGGCGGTTCGATGTCGGAGAGCGATATCAAACAATTCAAGGAGAAATTTTTAGCCAATTTTAATTCGGCTGTTACCGAAAATGCCGTAAAATGGGGAAACATGGAGCGGCAAAAGGGGATTGTCAATTATTCGGTTGTAGACGCCATCCTTGAATGGACAACAGATAATGATATTCCTTTACGGGGGCATAATATTTTTTGGGGAATCAACCAATTTGTCCAGCCATGGCTGAAAGAAATGGACAATCAGGAATTGGAACAAACGCTCAAAAACAGAGCCGAAACGCTTTCGGCACGCTATAAAGGCCGTTTTGCAGAGTATGACCTGAATAATGAAATGATTCACGGCAACTTTTATGAAGAGCGTCTGGGTCCTGATATTACCAAAAAGATGACCGAATGGATGCATACCGGCGACCCTGATGCACAACTTTGTCTGAACGACTACGATATTGCGACCGGTAAAATGTTGCCTGAATACTTAGCGCAAATCCGCACTTTGCTCGGTCAGGGCGTTCCCATTGCAGGCATCGGCGTGCAGGGTCATCTCCATGCAGAAACGTTCGATCGCGATGAACTGAAAAGGTCGTTGGATTCGCTGGCGCAGTTTAATCTGCCGATATTTATTTCCGAATTTAACATGCCGGGGCAACGGTCGAAATACATGAACGACCGTAATCTGAAAATGACCGAAGAGGAAGAAGCGCAAAATGCAATTGAACTGGTTGATTTTTACCGGATTTGTTTTGCGCATCCGGGCGTCAAAGGGATTTTGATGTGGGGATTCTGGGAACGCGCCAACTGGATTCCCGTTTCATCCATGTACAGGGCAGACTGGAGTATTACGCCAACCGGCGAAGCATACAGGGAATTGATTTTCAATGAATGGTGGACAAAAGCATCGGGCAAAGCCGACAGAAAAGGCGTGTTCACTACATCCGCTTTTTACGGGAAATACAAAATAACAGCCGGCAGCGAATCCAAAATCGTTGATTTCGAAAAAGCGTCGGGTAATATAGTCGTAGATTTTACAAAAACAAACCCATATCCGGGAGGTTCGGGGAAATACACCCAACTTGTATGGCATGACGAATTTGAAGGCGCCGGTCTTCCCGACACAAGCAAATGGAGTTACGAAAAAGGCTATGTGCGTAACAGAGAGATGCAATACTACACAGACAGTCGCGCCGAAAATGCAGTACAGCGCGGCGGATACTTAGTGATTACCGCACGCAACGATTCTGCCATGATTGATGGAGATATTCGCCCTGTCACTTCGGCAAGTATCCGTTCAAGAAACAAAGGCGACTGGCAATACGGCCGCATTGAAGTACGCGCCAAACTACCGTCGTCTCTCGGCACCTGGCCTGCTATCTGGATGATGCCTACAACAAACACGTATGGTGGATGGCCCCGAAGCGGCGAAATAGACATGATGGAACATGTTGGATATGATCCCCATAAAATTTATTTCAACCTGCACACCGGAAAATACAACCATACATTGGGTACGGGACGTGGCGCTTCGGTCGATTGTGCGCATCCCGAAAAGGAATTTCATGTATACGCGGTCGAATGGTTTGAAGATCATATCGACTGGTTCTTCGACGAAAAGAAAGTTTTTTCGGTCGAAAACGACGGCACAGGATGGGAATCATGGCCACTCGATCAGCCTTTTTATGTGATCCTCAATTTTGCATTCGGCGGAGCCTGGGGCGGTCAGCAAGGCGTTGACCTGACTAAATTACCCCAGAACTATTATATTGACTATGTAAGGGTGTTTCAATAATGGAAAATGTGTGAGGTTATGACAAAAGCACGGACACTTATAATTGCCGATGATCTTACCGGAGCAAATGATACGGCGATACAATTCAGGAAGCACGGATTCTCAACGTTAGTTGTTACCGGTATAACTCAAGCGGACAAGTGTTTATTTAATGACTATGACGTCGTTTCAATAAATTCCGACAGCAGGAGAATGTATCCAGACGATGCATATCGCGTGGTACATGATACAGTCAAAGTATTTGATGCTGGTAACAACGGGAGTATTGTGTACAAAAAAATTGATTCATTGTTGAGGGGAAATCCCGGACAGGAACTTGCCGCTGTGATGGACGCATTAGATAGTCCGTTAGCCTTGGTTGCGCCTGCTTTTCCTGCCAACCATAGCATATTGGAAAACGGACGCTTGCCATCCGGTCTTGATGTGGTACGGATTTTTGCTGCCGGTAGCGGTCGGAAAACAGAAAATATTCCAATAGACACGATCAGAAAGGGTGCTACATTCATAGTAACATTTATTCAAAGCAGAATCAGTATCGGAACACAGATTTTTGTTGCCGATGCAGTAAGTGATAACAATCTTAAAACCATTTACCATGCCTCTCTTAATTTAACAAAAGCGCATGTCTTGGCCGGTTCTGCCGGTTTAGCCAATCAGGTTGCCTGTAATCAGGGCCAAACAGAAGACGTCAATGAAAAGCTGACGATAATCCCTCCCACCCTTGTTGTTGCGGGAAGCAGGCAAGCGGTAACAGCCATGCAGCTTCTTTTATTATCGGACCACCTTTCAACACCGTTTATTCGCTTGAATGTTTCATTGATTGTAAAAGGCAAAAGCGATGAAGCGATCGAAAATGCGTTTGTTGAAGCAGCAGAACATATACATCATGCAAATCCGGTATGTATAATCATTTTAGAAAATTTGTTTGACGAAAAAATCGCCGATCAGCATCTCACGGAAAGAGAAAAAACAGGCATTGCCATTGCTGATGCGCTCGGTATGTTGACAAAAAAGCTGTTAGACAACTTCCGTTTTTCCCTATTGGTTGGTATCGGAGGCGATACATCAATGGGTATATGCCGTCATGCGGGAATAGCCGAAATAGAACCGGTGGAAGAACTATATCCGGGTATTCCATTGGCGAAAATTGTCGGCGGCATTAATGACGGACGATATATGATTACCAAAAGCGGAAGGTTTGGAAAACCATATACGTTGATAAATATTTTTAAGCGATTAGGATTATATGATGAATAATAAGCCGATACTCGGTATCACTATGGGCGATCCCTCTGGAATAGGCCCTGAGATAGCCGTCAAAGCGTTGTGTTTAAAAAAAATATATGAAATCTGCCATCCGTTGCTGATTGGCGATGCACGTGTTATAGAAAAGACTGTCAAAGAAGCGGTTAAACGACATGACATGACTATCCACGCTGTCTCTTCCGTCAACGAATGTAAGTTTGTATATGGAACAATCGACGTTTATGACCTTCGCAACGTTGAAATAGAAAAACTCAGGATAGGAGCAGTTGACGCCATGAGCGGTCATGCGGCATTTACATCGGTTATCAAAGGCATTGAATTAGCGATGGCGGGAGAAATTGATGCAATCGTAACGAATCCTGTAAACAAGGAAGCGCTCAATCTTGCAGGACACCGTTTTGCAGGGCATACAGAGATTTTTGCTGTTTATACCGGAACTAAACAATATGCAATGATGCTGGCAGAAGGAACGTTTAGGGTTGTACATGTTTCTACACATGTATCTTTGCGCGAAGCCTGCGATAAGGTAAAAAAAGAAAGGGTTTTGCAAGTGATAGAGCTGGCACATACTACTTGTCAAAGGCTGGGTATTGCCGAACCTAAGATTGCTGTTGCAGGATTGAATCCTCATGCCGGCGAAAACGGTTTGTTCGGCAGGGAAGAAATCGATGAAATAATCCCTGCCATTGAAGCGGCTGCTACAAAGGGCATTCATGTAGAAGGCCCCATTCCGCCGGATACGGTCTTTGCTAAAGCACGCGGTGGCTTATTCGATATGGTGGTTGCCATGTATCACGATCAGGGACATATCCCGTTTAAGGTTTTAGGTTTCCAATATGACAAGTCTGCCGAGAAATGGCAGGATATAAAAGGCGTCAATATCACTTTGGGATTACCGATTATACGAAGTTCTGTTGATCATGGTACGGCTTTCGATCTGGCATGGCAAGGAGTGGCCAATGAATCGAGTCTTGTAAGCGCTATCGAATATGGCGTTATGCTGGCAGTAAATAAAGTAGTTCCATGTTAACGCCAAATTCCCCCTTTGAAGGGGGATAAGGGGAATGTTATAAAACATTTCACGATTAACATAACAGTAGATTACACCTAAAAAACAAAGAAGAATATGGATATTTCAGGGATACAATTGGTATTTGCATTTGTTATAGGATTGTCGTTTTTGATTTTTCTTATCCTAAAAACAAAGATTCACACTTTCCTTGCATTGATTTCCGGTGCAGTACTTATTGGACTTATCGCCGGTCTTGATGCGGAAAAAATCGTTGACGCCATTTCGCAAGGTTTTGGCAGCACATTGGGCAGCATCGGCATCATTATCGGCTTCGGGCTGATGATGGGAGAGATTTTTCAACTTTCCGGCGCGGCAACACGCATGGCGCGTACTTTCCTGAAGATTTGCGGAAAAGGAAGAGAAGAAGCGGCGCTGGCCATTACCGGGTTTATCGTTTCTATTCCTATTTTCTGCGATTCGGCATTTGTTATTCTGACGCCCATCGTAAAAGAGATTTCTCGTCAAACGAAAAAATCCGTTGTCGGGTTGGGCTTTGCGCTTGCAGGCGGGCTTGTAATAACCCACTCGCTGGTACCTCCCACTCCGGGACCGCTTGCTTCGGCCGGACTTTTTGACGTCGACCTCGGCCAATTTTTTATCGTTGGCATCATTGTGGCTATACCGATGATTATTGTCACAACGATATATACTGCCCGTCTGGGCAAAAAAATCTATCAGCTACCGGGAGATAGTGAAAATGTATGGGAACGCCCTGAAAGACAAATCCCTGTTTATGAAAAACTTGTCAGAGAGGATGAGAGTGGCCTGCCCGGCACATTGATATCTTTTCTGCCTATTTTTTTGCCTATCTTGCTTATTATGGGCAGTACGATTGCAAAGGCGATGAAACTGACAGGTACGGTTGCGGCTATTTTGAATTTTCTCGGAACCCCTGTGATAGCGGTGGGTGTTGGTCTGATTATCGCGATATACACGCTTGCATGGAAATTTTCCAGAAAAGAGGTGATCGAAAAAATGGAAAACAGCTTGAAAGCTGCCGGTATGATCATCCTGATAACCGGTGGTGGTGGAGCGCTTGGCAGGGTACTTACCACATCGGGCATCGGCAACTTTTTAGCCGATCTGATTACTGCCCAGCCTGTTCCGGTTATCGTTCTGCCCTTTGTCATCGCTACGCTGTTCCGTTTTGCGCAAGGTTCGGCGACTGTTGCGATGATGACTTCGGCAAGTATATGCGCTCCTATCGTCATTGCGGCTGGCGGTAGTCCGGTGCTTGGCGCGCTTGCCGCATGTATTGGTTCGCTGTTTTTTTCAACGTTCAACGACAGCTTCTTTTGGGTAACGAATCGCCTGATGGGCATAACCGAAACAAAAGAACAGGTTAGAACATGGTCGTTTACTTCAACCTTAGCCTGGGCCGTCGGCTTTGTGGAATTGATGATTTTACATTTTGTTTTTGGAAGTCTTTTATAAACAAATCACTATAAATGGGAACGCTTATCAAACAGTTATGTGAAGAGGTACGACTACCTCGCATGATAAGGGTACGGCAGATTTTTGATCGGGAAAGAATTGAAGCGACAGATATTCCTGCTGCTGTTACTACCCAAATGTCACGACCTGATCTGGGAGATTATATAAAGCATGGTAAACGAATTGCCATCACCTGCGGAAGCAGGGGAATTGCCAATGTACCGGTTATCACAAAAGCGATTGTTGATTTCGTGAAATCACGCGGAGCAAAACCTTTTGTCGTTCCTTCTATGGGAAGTCACGGAGGCGCTACGGCAGAAGGACAGAAGATGCTTATTGAAAGTTACGGCGTGACCGAATCATTTATTGGATGTCCTATTCTCTCGTCAATGGAAACGGTGGTTATCGGGTTCAGCAGCGAAGGACACAAGGTGCGGATAGATAAAAATGCAGCCGAAGCCGACGGGATTATTGTTGCCGGACGCATAAAACCGCACACCGATTTTCAAGGTCTTTATGAAAGCGGACTGATGAAGATGATGGCCATAGGATTGGGCAAACGCGAGGGAGCGGATATATGTCATCAGAAGGGATTCGGACACATGTCCCGGATGGTTTCCATCTTCGGAAAAACAATATTGGATAATGTCCCCATTATACTTGGTCTCGGCATAATGGAAAATGCTTATAGTGAAACGTGTAAATTTGTTGCAATCCCACCCGGTGAGATTGAACAGGAAGAACCCAAATTACTTGATGAAGCCAGAATGCATCTCCCTCTTATTAATTTCAAATCAACCGATGTGTTGGTAGTTGAACGAATCGGAAAAGACATTGCGGGTACGGGTATGGATCCCAATGTTACCGGAACCGGCCCATGCACACCTTTTATCTCGGAAGGCGGCATTACCGCTTTACGGACAGCTATCCTCGACCTGACTGACGAAACGCATGGCATTGCCTTCGGCATGGGCGCCGCTCATGTTATCACAAGGCGGTTATTCAATAAAATTGATTATGATGCAACCTATATCAATGCGGTTACATCTCGTGGCGTTGAGTTGGTGCGTATCCCGTTAATTGTTGATAGTGACAGGGAAGCCGTTCAAATGGCATTGCGGACTTGTATAGGGATTGACAGCAAACATCCGCGTATTATAAGAGTACCCAATAGTTTCCATACCGAACATTTATGGATATCCGAATCCCTGTTTGAGGAAGCCGTAACTAACCCACAAGTTGAGATAATAAGCGAACCCGAAGAATGGGCTTTCGACAGACACGGAAACTTATGGTGAAACCTTTATCCCAAAAATCCCAATAATATCCCTGCTGCAACAGTTGATCCGATTACGCCTGCAACATTGGGACCCATTGCATGCATTAACAGGTAGTTGTCCGAATCGTATTCCAAACCTAAAACCTGTGAAATACGCGCCGAATCGGGAACGGCCGATACGCCTGCATTACCAATCAACGGATTTATCTTATTACCTTCTTTCAGAAAAAGGTTGAAAAATTTGACAAAAATCACACCCATACAAGTTGCTATCACAAACGATAATGCGCCCAGACCGAATATTTTGATTGAATCGAATGTAAGAAACTGCGTTGCTTGCGTTGACGCGCCCACAGTCAAACCCAACAGAATGGTAACGATGTCAATCATCGGCCCACGCGCCGTTTCTGCTAACCGTCTGGTCACACCACTTTCTTTCAATAGATTACCAAAGAACAACATGCCCAGTAAAGGCAACCCCGAAGGGACAAGAAAGGTAGTTAATAAAAGTCCGACAACAGGGAAAATCATTTTTTCGGTCGGTGTGACGGCTCGCGTATGTTTCATTCGGATCAAACGTTCTTTTTTGGTAGTGAGAAGCCGCATAAATGGCGGTTGTATCACAGGAACAAGCGCCATATACGAATAGGCCGATACGGCAATAGCTCCCATAAGGTTGGGCGACAGCCTGGACGACAAGAAAATGGCAGTAGGCCCGTCGGCTCCGCCAATGATACCGATCGATGCCGCCTGACTTGGGTCAAAACCAATTTGAAGCGCAATGATAAAAGAGAAAAAGATACCGAACTGGGCGGCTGCTCCGATCAGCATCAATTTCGGATTAGAAATAAGTGCGGAAAAGTCGGTCATCGCACCGATACCGAGAAAAATGAGCGGTGGATACCAACCATGAATAACGCCTTGATATAAAACGTTTAACACTGATCCTTCATCATAAATACTTAGCTGCAATCCGGCGTCTTTAAAAGGGATATTACCAATCAAAATACCAAACCCGATGGGTATCAAAAGCATGGGTTCGAAGTCGTATTTGATGGCTAAAAAAATAAAAAGAATGCCGATCAGCAACATAAAAAAATGCCCGAAAGTAAAATTGGCAAAACCTGTATATGAGAGAAATACTTCCATATTTTCACTCAGAAATGACAAAAAACTCTCACGCATATCAAACCTTATTTTATGACAACCAAATCTGTATCTTCTAAGACGGCATCACCTTTATGTACATTAATTTTAATAACTATACCGTCGCGGGGTGAAGGAATTGTATTTTCCATTTTCATGGCTTCGAGGATCATCAGTTTTTGTCCTTTTATGACTTCGTCACCCAATTTGCAATCAATGCTTATGATCTCTCCCGGCAACGGCGCTTTCACAATATAAGGCAATTCACTAACTATCGGAGGCGTTACAACTACCGGAGCATTTTGCACACCGGTAATCATTTGGGCCGGACGTTTGATAGTAGTAATATGCTTTCTTGCGGGCTTATCCATTAATACTTTATAAGGAGTGCCATTTACTTCCACTTCGGCAATAGTGTCTTCAACTCTGTTTATGGAAACATTGTAGGTATTACCATTTATAATGTATTTATAGTGCTTCATTTGGGGGTAATTTTTTATTATATCGGTTCTCTCAGTCCGTAAATTTTTGAACTCCATGGCGAATAAGCTCTTGCCACTTTGTGAATAGTAAGTACTGTGTTTTCCAAATCGTGCGTATCTTCAGCGACTTCGAATAGTGCAGTGGTAATTGCAGCAATTACTTCTCCGGATATCATTTCATGTGTGTTGTGCCCGCCGCTTGCTATTTTAGTGCGGTTCTTACTGATGCGAATTGCAATTTTTCCAATCAACATAAATGCAAAAACCAACAGTAACAATCCAATAAAAACGACTGCCATAGCAGTGATTGTCATACCAATACCCCAAGGGTCGTTGTTTTGCAGGTTTTCCATTTTTCCTTAGTATCAATTGTTAATTAATCATTAACCACTATATTACAGCGGAATATTTCCGTGTTTTTTAGCAGGATTGATCAGTTTCTTTGTATGTAGTTGTTGCAAGGCGCGAATCACACGGAAGCGGGTGTTTCGTGGTTCAATCACATCGTCGATATAACCATATTTGGCTGCCTGGTACGGATTGGCAAAAAGATTGTCGTATTCTTCTATTTTTTGAGCCATCAATGCAACAGGGTCTTCCGCCTCTTTTAGTTCTCTGGCATACAAAACTTCTGCGGCTCCGGAACCTCCCATAACAGCTATCTCAGCTGTCGGCCATGCATAGTTTAGGTCGCCTCTTAATTGCTTGCAACTCATTACAATATGTGACCCTCCATAAGATTTGCGTAAGGTGACGGTTACTTTGGGTACTGTTGCTTCGCCATACGCATAGAGCAATTTAGCGCCTTGCAGGATGACGCCATTATATTCCTGTCCTGTGCCCGGAAGAAATCCCGGCACATCTACCAGCGTAACGAGCGGAATATTGAAGGCGTCGCAGAATCGGACAAACCGGGCGCCCTTGCGCGAAGAATTACAGTCCAACACGCCGGCTAAATATTTAGGTTGATTGGCAACGATACCGACAGATTGGCCGTTGAAACGGGCAAATCCGATAATTAGATTTTTGGCAAAGTCTTTCTGGATTTCAAAAAATTCGTTTTTATCTACAATGGTTCCGATTACCTCATACATATCGTAAGCCTGGGATGGGCTATCCGGAATAATTTCATTCAATTCATCATCCAGGCGATCAATCGGATCCGTACAGTCCTCATAAGGCGCTTCTTCAAGATTGTTTTGTGGAATATAACTCAGCAGTTTGCGAATCATAGTCAAACCTTCTTCTTCTGTTTTGGATGTAAAGTGCGTAACGCCCGATTTGGTGGAATGTACGGAAGCGCCCCCCAATTGTTCGGAATCGACATCTTCGCCTGTTACGGATTTGACTACTTTTGGCCCTGTAAGAAACATATAGGACGTACCCTCCGTCATTAATGTAAAGTCGGTCAGCGCCGGCGAATAAACGGCTCCTCCGGCACAAGGGCCAAAGATACCGGATATCTGAGGAATAACGCCCGAAGCTAATATGTTACGCTGAAAAATCTCGGAAAAACCGGCTAATGAATTGATTCCTTCCTGTATACGGGCGCCGCCCGAATCATTGATCCCGATGCAGGGCGCTCCCATTTTCATGGCCATATCCATTACTTTACAGATTTTTTGCGACATGGCTTCCGACAATGAACCTCCGAATATGGTAAAATCCTGTGCAAACACATAGACCAAACGTCCGTCGATTGTTCCGCTACCGGTTACTACGCCATCGCCAAGGTATATTTTTTTCTCTTGTCCGAAATTTGTACAGCGATGTTTTACAAACATATCCATTTCCTCAAAACTGCCTTCATCCAATAACATACTAATACGCTCACGTGCAGTTTGTTTATTGCGCTCATGCTGTTTTTCTATTGCGCTTTGACCGCCACCCAGCCGAGCCTTTTCGCGTAGGGCTATCAGTTCCTGTACTTTTGCAAGTTGATTACTCATAACTATATAATTGAAAAATGAAAGTTGAAAATTGAAAATTGAATTTTTTAAATCTTTAAATTCTTAAATCATTAAATATTAAAATCCCCCGTCATACAGAACTCAGTCAATACCCCTCCTGTGGATTTCGGATGTAAAAAGGCAATTTGAAGACCTTCTGCGCCGTTACGCGGTGTTTTGTCTATCAACTGTAGGCCTTTTGATGCGGCTTCATCCAAGGCTATTTGTACGGAAGGAACAGCAAACGCAATATGATGGACGCCTTCGCCTCGTTTTTCAATAAATTTGGCAATGGTACTGTCTTCGTCGATTGGTTCAAGCAGTTCGATTTTAGTTTGTCCAACTTGAAAAAATGCCGTTTTTACCTTCTGATCTTCTACTACTTCAATGTTATAACATTTTAATCCTAAAACCGTTTCGTAATAAGGGAGATGCGCTTCTATACTTTTTACGGCAATACCCAAATGTTCAATATGCGAAATGTCCATGTTTTTTATTATTTTTTGAATAATATGCGCACAAAGGTAGGGAAAATAATTGCGAATTACGAACTACGAATTGCGAAATGGCAACAATTTTCAATTTTCAATTTTCAATTTTCAATTAATTTCGTATCTTTGCACCGCTTTTTGAAAGCCCTGTCAGCGTGTGATGGGAAATTAGGAAGCATACTAATTTTGAGTAACACAAATTATTAAAAAGATGAAAACGTTTCAATTAGAAGGATCTCCGAGAGAGATCGTCGGGAAGAAAGCGACAAAAGCGCTTCGTAAACAAGGGTTAATCCCTGCCATTTTGTATGGACAAGCTCCTGTAGAGTTACCCTTTGAGGGAGTATTGAAAAAAGGGGAAAAGATTGTGGATATCGGGGGTAGTAAAGGTGTGGTTATAACTGATCTTGTTGTAACATCCGAGAATGTGCGGAATTTGATTTATTCGCCTCACATTTATTTGGTGAATTTGGCTTTGGAGGGTATTGGAGCAACCAAGGCGATTATCAAAGACCTTCAGTTTCATCCGGTCACAGATACGCTTCTCCATATTGATTTTCTGGAGGTATTTGATAAAAAACCGATTGTTATGGAAGTGCCGGTCGTTTTGGAAGGACATGCCGAAGGCGTAAAAGCAGGTGGTAAGTTAAATCTTGAAATGCGTAGAATTCGCGTGAAAGCATTGTACGATAAGATACCTGAAACATTGACCGTTAATGTAGAAAAACTTGGACTGGGTAAAGCAATACAAATAGGCGACCTTCATTTCGAAGGACTTGAATTGACCAATGCTAAAAATGCAGTTGTATGTTCGGTTAAATTGACACGTGCTGCACGTGGTTTGGAAGCGTCGAAAGAAAAATAATTTTTACTGTCGAATAATGGAGGAGGGAGGAATTGCCGGCAAAGCATTTTCTCCTTTTCTCTTTAAAAATACATGAAATATTTAGTTACAGGTTTAGGCAATATTGGCACGGAATATTTAGGAACTCGCCATAATATCGGATTCAGGATTGTCAATGCAATTGCTGAAGAAGCGGGCGCTAAATTTACCGAAAGACGATATGGTGCGATTGCCATCGTTAGGATAAAAAATGCGGAACTTGTCCTGTTAAAGCCGAATACATATATGAATCTTAGCGGGAATGCGGTACGCTATTGGCTGCAAAAAGAAAATATTTCTGTCGAAAATTTACTGATCATAGTGGATGATATAGCACTTCCCTTTGGTTCGCTACGCTTAAAGCCAAAAGGAAGCCACGCCGGACATAATGGATTGCATCATATCCAGGATGTGTTGGGCACTGAAATTTATGCACGGCTGCGTTTTGGCATTGGAAATGATTTTTCGTCCGGACGACAAGTTGACTATGTACTTAGCCGGTTTACAACCGAAGAATTGGTGAAAATGCCCGAACGGATAAAACAGGCGACAGAAATGGTTAAGAGTTTTTGTTTGGATGGAGTGGATGAGACGATGAACAAGTATAACCATAAGTAGTTTTTAGTTTTTAGAAAACCCTAAAATCGCAAATAAGTTATTCAATTATTCAGTTATTCAGTTATTCAATTATTCATTTATTCAATTATTCAATTTATGAACGAGGTCAGGATCGATAAATGGATGTGGGCTACGAGGCTTTTCAAAACACGAACAATTGCGGCAGAAGCCTGTAAAAAAAATCGAATTACGATAGGAGGATTCCAGGTAAAGCCTTCCCGTATGATTAAAATCGGAGATATCATAGAGATTCGCAAACCGCCGATTACATTCTCGTTCAAAGTATTAGAACTTTCTGAAAACCGGATGGGTGCAAAAATGGTACCTCAATATATAGAAAATGTAACTCCGCCTGAGCAATATGAGTTATTGGAAATGAATAAAATTTCAGGTTTTGTAGATCGGGCACGCGGATTGGGACGTCCCACCAAAAAAGAACGGCGAGATTTAGAGCAGTTTACAAGTTTTGATGATATTGATATATAACTCTCAATTGAAAAAATCGTATATTTGCAGATTCAAAATAAAATACAAGAGATGAAATTTACTCCTGAAATATATGCTTTGCCTGACATTCCGATGACGCCGTTTATTGATGTTAAGGAAATTGAGGCTTTCCTGTCGGCAGCCAAACCAAAAAAGCAGCAAGTAGAAGCCGTAATCACAAAATCGCTTAATAAGCAACGGCTGAGTTTACAGGATACAGCCACCCTGATCAATGCCGACGACCCCGAAAGCGTAGCCATCATCAAGCAGGCAGCCAGACAATTAAAAGAAGCTGTATATGGTAATCGCATTGTCCTGTTCGCTCCTTTGTATGTAGGTAATTACTGTATGAACAATTGTATCTACTGCGGTTTTCACATGAAAAATAAAGATGCGGTACGTATCACTTTGTCACGCGAACAATTACTCCAAGAAGTGGAAGCTTTGGAAGATGAAGGGCAAAAAAGATTGATATTAGTCTTTGGAGAGCATAAAAAATATACGCCTGAGTTTATTGCCGAAACGACGCGAACGGTATACAGTGTAAAAAAAGGAAATGGTGAGATACGCCGTGTGAATATCAATGCCGCTCCTTTATCCATCGAAGGTTTTCGTATGGTCAAAGAGGCCGGCATAGGTACCTACCAGATTTTTCAGGAAACCTATCATCCTGAGGCATATAAGTTATACCATCTGTCCGGACCGAAAAAAGATTATTATAACAGGCTGACAGCCCTCGACCGCGCACAGGAAGCAGGATTGGACGATGTGGGTATAGGAGCGCTTTTCGGTTTATACGATTGGCGTTTTGAAACATTAGCTTTGGTGCGCCACACAAACCACCTTGAAGCCTGTTATAACATTGGCCCGCATACCATCTCTTTTCCTCGTTTGCAAGTAGCATCCAACATGTCTATTGAACAAAAATATATGCTAAGCGACGCCGATTTTGCCCGCATGGTGGCTATTCTGCGTTTGGCGGTCCCTTATACCGGCTTGATTTGCACGGCGCGCGAAAGACCGGAGGTGCGACGCGAAGTGTTGCAGTATGGCGTATCGCAAATCGACGGCGGTACGAAACTGGAGATTGGCGCTTATGCTGAAAAAACCGGCATGCCACAAAATCTAAACCGCGAGCAATTCACAATTAACGATTCCCGCTCCTTGCATCATGTTATTGATACGTTATTGGACGATGGATACCTGCCTTCGTTCTGTACGGCCTGTTATCGAAAAGGACGTACAGGAGAGCATTTTATGGAGTTTTCGGTGCCCGGTTTTATTAAGCGCTTTTGTACGCCGAACGCCATTTTCACTTTAGCCGAATACCTCGAAGATTATGCCTCAGAAACACAAAGGCAAAAAGGGTATCAATTAATCGAAAACCAACTTCAGCTACTTGATCAACCGTTAGTAACACAAATTCAATCCACATTGGAACGCATCAAGCAAGGAGATAGAGATCTGTATCTTTAATAAAGAAATGAGTTATTTTTAGTCCAAAAAGTTGCGTTACACACTATCGGCAAAATATTTGTTTGATTACAACACCTCACACATCAATTGTGATGATATTCTTTTAAGGCTTTATAGGTAATCTCAACATTTTCTCTCGTATCGGCCAAAATGATAAGGCTATCCCCCAATTCAATAATGGTGCTTCCGTTAGGAGTGAAATACTTGTCATCGCGCTCAATCATTACGATTAATGATGTTTTGGGCAATTGTAGATCGACAATGGCATGATTCACACATCTGAAATTGGATTCCACAACGATTTCTTCTAAAACCGACTTAATAGTTTCCGATTCAAATTCTAAAACAGGCTTTTTCGCTTTTCCTTCCGGAATGGTCAGTTTGAGCCATTTTGCAGTACGGAAGAGCGTTGTTCCCTGTAACATCAATGAGGTTAATGTGATGAAAAACACAATATGGAAAATCACATCGGCATGTGGAATTTTTTCCACCATAGGATAAGTGGCGAAAATTATCGGCACAGCTCCTTTCAAGCCAACCCACGAAACAAATGTCAAATCTTTATAATAAACCCTGAAAGGCAACAAGCATATAATCATGGCAATCGGACGTGCTACCAACATCAGGAAAACCGAAATCAACAGTCCGATTCCGATAATCGGAACCATTTGCGATGGAAAAACCAGCAAACCCAATGTGATAAACATCATGATCTGCATCAGCCATGCAAACCCATCATAGAATTTCAACAGGCTTCGTTTATGGATAAAATTACTATTACCCACTACCAAGCCTGAAATGTATATGGCTAAAAAACCGTTACCTCCGATGAAATCGGTAAGCGAATAACTGAAAAGCATCATGGCGATTGTAAGCACCGGGTATAATCCTTCGATAAAAAGATTGATTTTGTTGATGATACGTACCGTCATTTTCCCTATAAAATATCCCATCAAAGCGCCGAGCGACATTCCTTTTAGAAATCCCAGTATCATCATCCATACGGAAGTATCCGGCTGTTTAATAAATGACATAAATGTCAAAACAAGGAAATAAGCCATCGGGTCGTTACTACCGCTTTCCAATTCGAGCGTGGGGCGCAGGTTGCGTTTCAGTCCTGTGCTTTTACTTCTAAAAATTCCGAATACTGCCGCTGCATCCGTTGATGATACAATAGATCCCAACAAGAGCGATTCAAGCAAGGAAAAGTCGGTTATCCAGTATACAAAAACGCCCAAACTAATAGCTGTTATTAATACCCCAAGCGTTGCCAAGATGACACCACGCCAAACAACAGGTTTTATTTGATCGAATTTGGTATCAAGGCCACCAGAATAAAGAATAAAACAAAGCGCAATTATACCAAGAAATTGCGCTGTTTCAGAATTTTCGAATGAGATTTTTCCAATGCCGTCGGTACCGGCCAACATACCTATCAGTAAAAAGAAAATAAGGATCGGTAAACCGGTACGGTTAGCAGTTTTACTTGCAAGTACGCTGATGAAAAGCAAAACGGCTGATACAATGATAATTATGGTCGGATCTACGTTCATGCTTGCAAAAATATAAAAAATATTTGAATTTTCAAATTTTTTTTTATATTTCAGCCGTATTGTCTTAATAAACTTTCGGCCTCATATAAATAGCTGCGACCAAACAGATTCAGATGATTCAATACATGATATAATTTGTAGATACCTTCACGGTATTGCCAACCTGGCTTTAAAGGATATTCCCTTTGATAACTGTCGTAGAATGATTGGGAAAATCCGCCAAAGAGTTTTGTCATCGCCAAATCGGCTTCTCTATGACCATAATAAACAGCCGGATCAATCAGCACGGCACATCCATTTTCATCACAGATAAAATTCCCCGCCCATAAATCGCCATGCAAAAGACAGGGCGGTTCAATACTGTCGTTCAAAATTGAATCAATCGTCTTTTCGAGACGCAACATACCATTTTTCAGACCCGATGTGGCATAACCGTTTTTCTCAGCGAGTCTGAACTGAAACAATAAACGCTTGTTGAAATAGAAATCCACCCAATCCGTCCTTTCTTGTTCATTCGTAATATTGATTTGTGGATTATCCCCGATAAAATTGTCTTCATAGAAACCAAACGAACCGGATTGAAACCTATGCAAGCAAGCCAATTCACGACCGAATTGCATAAAAAAATCGGCTGAAGTGGCGCCTCGATGAATATGTTCAGTCAAAATATAATTTTTCCCGACAGATACAACTCCTGCAATACGGATGGTTTGCGACTTAGACAATTCCTTTAATCCATTGGCTTCGCATCTGTATTTGTCGCTTTCCCTGCCTGTTTTCAAAAAATATTCGCTGCCGGAAGCTGTTCTAATCAGTTGATTTCCTGAATATACGACTTCTTCATGCAAGGCTGTTGCGATAGTACTTAAGATTTCTTTCATGTTTTTTTTAAATTATCAACCTCCCCCTACCCCCTCCAAAGGGGGATAAAAAAGGAAAACACCCTTCGTAGTAGGATATATATTCAATGAAAAATAAATTACAAAATAAATGTTTTTACATGAATTACATCCGTTTTTCTTCGTAATTTTGTCTAATTATTTTTTTTCTCTAAAACAATGCTATTATTTAGAAGTTTATTTGATTCACCGGTATTCAATTTCGCGCTTGAAAAAAATTTTTTGACTTCACCTTTCAAAGAGGATGTATTATTGTTTTATATCAATCGACCTTCAGTGATTGTCGGACGAAACCAATCTGTCGAAGCCGAAGTAAATACTGTTTATTGTAAAACACACGGTATTGAGATAGTCAAGCGAATTTCGGGAGGTGGTACCGTCTACCATGATTATGGAAATATTAATTATGCATTTATTATCAAAAAACGTGCCATCTCTGTATCCGATATAGATTTTGCCACACCTATTATTACAGCGCTCGGTTTGTTGGGAATACGGGCAATAACCGGAGCACGGAAGGAATTATTGGTCGACGGCAAGAAAATTTCCGGTACTTCATCCCATACAACCCGCGACCGGATATTGTTTCACGGCACCTTGCTTCATCATACCAATCTGATTCATCTGTCGGAAGCGCTTAATGGCGATCCATCCCGACGAGGTCGTCATGTAGCATCCGTACCGGCTAACGTAATGAATCTTTCCGAGATAACCGGTACAAACGAAACGACAGAACAATTCTTGGATAAACTACTTAAGCACTTTAAGATTTATTATAAAACTGACAAGATTCAATCTTTATCATCTCTGTCTCTTTAAATGTTTAAATCTTTAAATCATATTTATCGCTCGTAAAGATAACGCACCGACCCATCTACCGGGCAATTGGTCACATTATCCACAAAATAGTCTCTTCCATTTGTTGACCTTAGGGTATAACAAACAATCCTGCAATTGGCTAAATTCACAATTCGTCCGGGTTTGAAATTGTCTGTATCTATAGAAAAAGAACGTGTCATTTCTGAACCTACAGAGATTATCCCCAGATTCACACCCATATACGGATCTCCATCAGTCAAAAAATAAGTACCTACGTTATTGTTTATGAAATAAGGATCTGCTGTTTGATTTCCAATCGCTTGCCTGTTTACTACATTATCTTCAACAATAAAAGCAAAAAAGCGGTAGGTATCGGTTTTCATGGTTTTAAAACTAACATCAAAGTCTATCTTACTGCCATTTACCGTCGACTGTACAGCCATTCCGGTCATCGACACTCTTTCTCTTGTAAGTGTTGCCCTGTCTAATGCTTTTTTTAAGGGCGTCTGGGTATCTCTTGTATATAAGTGTACCGGATCATAAAGATCAACAATAGCCAAGGGGGGGGCGAAGTTTTTCATGTCTGTGGGATTCACTTTATCAACAAAGCGAACAGCAGTCTCAGCAAGAGCACCGGATAAATCGCTGTCACAATATTTTCCTGAAGGGTGAAGTGTAATCACATGGATTCGATCGGGAAAAGACAGTTTTAACTTATCCAATTCAATCGTCAATAACGGACAAACCGGGCAAGCAGTGGATGAGATTTGTACAATACTATATCCTCTCAGAAAAGTAAGATCCACCCATGTGGCTTCAACATTCACTTCATTCGATTGTATCCCTTCGTATGTTGCAAAAAACGTATATGTATCTGCTTTATCCGTAAGAAATTCGTTATTATCAAGCGTTTTAAAAGTATCATCATTCATTCGCTGCATCATTACAGCCGAAGAGGTCACATTTTCGTCATCGAATTTAACGGTAAAAATGGATTTATCCCAGTTGTTAGCCTTAATGGATTCTCTGTCAACCGAAAAAGATACGGCAACAGACAATGCGTTTATCTGTATCTCATTTGATTTTTTTTCTTTGTATATTGCATAAAATGTATAATTGCCGGGTATTATTGTATAAAAACCCGAATCAGATGCAATCGCTTCCAGTGATTCCACCTGGATAATTGTAGCATCAGCAGTCACATCTTCGTCATCGGCTATAACTGAAAAAGTGGCGACTTCTTTGTTATTTGCTTTGATGGCTTGTCTATCAACAGATATAATCACGTCTATATCAACAACTTCTATGCTTATTTCGTTTGATTTTATATTATTATAAGTTGCAAAAAAAGTATACGAAGCAACCGAATCGGTCGAAAAGCTGCTTCCTTCCAAAGGGATATTATTGTTTTTTTCAGTGATTACTACAGACGATGTTATATCATTACCGCCAACTGTCACCGAAAAAAAAGCCTTGTCTTTATTGTTTGCTTTGATTGAATTTTTATCTGCCGTGATTGTTACAACTGAGTCCGGTTTTGGTTCCGCGTCTTGCGTACAACTAACCATCCATACAATCGAAATAATGCAACCTAATATGAATCCATTTCTTTTAACTTGTTTCATCTACATAAAAACAAAAATACGCTTAATAGTGTATTATGGTTATTAAAAAACTACTTTGACGGTGTAAATGTAAAACTTTTCTTTAAATATTTTTAAAAAAAAGCAAAAAAAAACTACTTTTGCTGTTTTAAAACACTGAAAAGAGAAATAAATGCTATATTTTTACCACATAGAATTTACAATAAAATGACAGATCAGACTAAATTTGGTTTTTTAAGCAACATTCCTGTTGTTACTAAAAACTTGATTATTATAAATTTCCTCTTTTGGTTGGCAAGTCTTGTCCTGCCAAAATTCGGAATTGACTTGATTCGGTTGGCAGGTTTGCACTTTCTGACTGCATCCCAATTTCATTTTTACCAGTTATTTACATATATGTTTCTCCATGCGACTCCTTCGTTAGAGCATGTCTTTTTCAATATGTTTGCCGTATTTATGTTTGGTCGAGTGCTTGAAAATGTATGGGGAAAACAGCGGTTTTTGTTGTTTTATTTGATAACAGGATTTGGAGCGGCTGTGATTCAGGAAATAGTTTGGTTTTATATGCTTTATGCCGATGCTAATAACACCGGTATACCGGTTCTCGAATTGCTGATGCATCCGGGTATTAACAACCTTATTACAATAGGCGCTTCGGGCGCCGTATTTGGCATCTTGCTGGCATTTGGTATGCTTTTCCCGAATACGCCATTATTCCTCATGTTTATACCGATTCCAATCAAGGCAAAATATTTTGTGGCGATTTATGGTGTGATTGAGTTATTTTTGGGGGTTGCCAATTTTAACGGCGACAATGTGGCTCACTTTGCCCATTTAGGGGGGATGTTATTTGGCTATTTTATGATTCGATATTGGAAAAAGAAAGATGTGGATCGTGGATTATTTTACTAAAATAAAGCAATCTTTTGCCCGGACAAATATTCCTGCAAAGTTAATATATATTAATGTAGGGGTTTTTATACTGATTAGTCTGATCAATGTTTGCTGTACATTATTTCAAATCGGAGATACCGGTTTCTTGCGGTATTTGCAAATGTCATCTTCCTGGCATTTACTGCTTTACCGGCCATGGACGATTATAACCTATATGTTTTTGCATGTAGAAGTTTTGCATATCCTGATCAACATGCTGTGGCTGTATTGGTTTGGCCGGATATTCCTGCTTTATTTTAATGCACGTCAATTCGGAGGTTTGTATATTGCAGGGGGTATTTTCGGCGCCTTCTTCTTTATCATCGCATACAATTCGTTTCCTTACTTCACGCATGTTGTCGGATCGGGTTTTTTGATGGGCGCCTCCGCTTCGGTAATGGCTATTGTATTTGCAGTTTCCTTTTATCGGAAAAATCATGAAATCAATCTGTTATTTATCGGTCGCATCAAATTGATTTATTTGGCATTGTGTGCGTTGGTTATTGATCTGTTGTCAGTTGTATCAGCAAATGCGGGAGGACATATTGCCCACATCGGAGGTGCATTGTTTGGTATTCTTTTTGCTGTACAATATCAAAAGGGAAAAGACATTACTGCTTCTATCAATCGTTTGATTGATAGATTGGTTAATTGGAAAAAAAGACAGCCTCCGCGAATGAAAGTAGTTTACAGGAAACAGGAATCCGATGCGGAATTTAATATGCGTAAGCGCAAAGAAATGGATACATTGGATGAGATTTTGGACAAGTTAAAACATTCCGGTTATCAAAGCCTTTCGTCCGAAGAAAAGAGGCTGCTTTTTATAGCAAGTGAAAAACAAAAATGAAAAAAAACAATTATATAAAATCCACGATTACAACACTTAATATGCTATGCGGCATATTGTTGATTATCGTTTCTTTTTCCGATTCGGTTTCGCCGAATCAAATTCTGTTTTTCCCTTTTTTAGGATTGTTGTTTCCTTTTGTTTTTATTATTCACTTTTGCTTCTTGATTTATTGGTTGATTGTTCGGAACCGGTTTATGTTTTTTATCATCTTTTGTTCATTATTGTTATGTTGGAAACCTGCTTCAAATTATTTTCCGATTCATCCTGTTACGGTTGACCTTTCTAATAAAAATGTATTAAAAGTGCTGACATACAATGTGATGGCTTTTGGATACCAGGACCATACTGTGGCAAAACCCAACCCTATTATTCAATACATTGCCGGTTCGGATGCTGATATTGTATGTTTACAGGAATATATGGTCAGTTCTTTTCCTAATTATCTAACACAGGAAAAGGTAGATCGTGCACTGTATATGTATCCGTATCATGTTACAGTTCCTTTTGTAAGGAAAAACAGCTTTACGATTGGATTAGCAATATATTCAAAATATCCAATTAAAAGTTCCAGGAAAATTCGATATGACAGCTCTTTCAATGGTTCGACCCTACATGAACTTGATATCAATGGAGAAAAACTATTTGTCGTAAATAATCATTTGGAATCTTTTAAGTTGACGATGGAAGATCGTACTAAATATGAGGAGTTTTTTAAAAATTTCAATATGGAATCATTTGATGATTTGAAAGATGCGATTCAGAAAAAAATAAGTACAGCATTTCAGATTCGTGCTGAACAGGCAGAGATTGTTGCCGAAGAAATTGAAAAACTAAAAGGAGATTATTTATTGGTGTGCGGCGATTTCAATGATACGCCTATTTCTTATGCTTACCGGATTGTAAGAGGACCGTTGATTGATGCATTTGCAACATCAGGCAACGGCTTAGGTATTACCTACAATCAAAACTATTATTGGTTACGAATCGACCACATACTACATTCGCCCAATATGCAGGCATATCATGCAAAGGTCGACACAATTTCCATCTCTGATCATTACCCGATGTGGTGTTATCTGGAAATGAAATAAAGCAACCGTTCGGTGTGGCATCCTCGTTACGTCAAAATTGAAGTAAATGATACATGTTATCAGTATCCTTCACGATACTTCCCACTTTCCCGGTCTTCCAAAATATTCAGGTAACTTTTATAACGCGATTCGCTGATGAAATGCTTTTCAAGCGCCTCTAAAACAGCACAATCAGGTTCGTGACGATGGCTGCAGTTATGAAATCTGCATCCATTTGAAAATTTGAATATCTCAGGAAAATAATGCGATACCTCTACGCCTTCCATCTCAATTGTACCGAATCCCTTAATACCAGGCGTGTCGATGATATATCCTCCACCGGGAATGGGTATCATTTCTGAAAAGGTAGTTGTATGCATCCCTTTTTTATGGTAATCGGATATAACGCCTGTTTTCAGGTTTATTCCGGGCAACATTTTGTTTATCAGTGTTGATTTCCCTACGCCGGAATGGCCTGAAAACAACGTAACTTTATCGGTTATCAAATTCAATAACGCCTCAATCCCTTCACCCGATAGTGCACACGTTTTTGAACAAGGATAACCTACTGAGGTATAAAGATGTATCAAGGAAGCTATATATTCGTTGTCTTCAACATCTATTAGATCAGTTTTATTAAAAACAATATGAGCGGGAATTTGATATGCTTCGGCAGTAGCCAAAAAACGGTCAATGAAAACAGTCGTAGTAACAGGAAATTTGACTGTTACCACCAACATGGCCAAATCCAAGTTCGAAGCCAATATATGTGATTGTTTCGACAAATTAGTTGAACGACGGATTATGTAATTCTTGCGCGGTCTGATTGTCTTTATAAAGGCAATACCGGTGTGTCTTTTTTCAATTTCTACACTGTCGCCGATTACAACGGGATTTGTTGTTTGAATATCTTTCAGCCTGAAATTGCCTTTTATCCTGCAGTTGATAAACTGTCCGTCGTCTGTACGGACAATGTACCAGCTTCCCGTATTTTTGATAACAAGACCGGACATGGGGGGTATGAGTTAAGAACTAAGAACTAAGAACTAAGAACTAAGAGTTAAGAGTTAATACCTCCTCTGACTCCTCCAAAGGAGGGGGATAATTCTTAATTTTTAATTTTTAATTTTTAATTAATTTACACGGTCATTATTTCTTTTTCTTTGGCAACAAACAGATCATCCACTTTTTTGATATATCGGTCGTGCGTTTTCTGCATTTCGGCTTCGGCGTCTTTTTCAAGATCTTCCGACACACCCTCTTTTACACTCTTTTTCAATAATTCAATCGCCTCGCGACGCGCATTGCGGACACTAATTTTAGCATTTTCGGCTTCCTGTTTGGCTTGTTTGGCTAAGATTTTGCGACGCTCTTCTGTTAGAGGCGGAATATTCAGTCGAATGATTTCTCCATTGTTCTCCGGAGTTAAACCAATGTTAGAATTGATAATAGCCCGTTCAATTTCTTTAATCACCTGCTTTTCCCAAGGCGTAATAAGCATCGTTTTTGCATCGGGTGTGCTTACTGACGCCACATTCGACAGAGGAACCATGCTCCCATAATAAGACACTTTTACGCCATCAAGAATTTTGGGATTGGCTTTTCCGGCACGAATACGCGACAGTTCTTCGTCCAAAAAAGTAATGGCAGATTCCATCTTTGTTTCTGCTCCTTTAATGATTTGATTTGTTTCTATTGCCATAATTCAATGTTTATTAAGCCGCAAAAATACAAATAAAAGTTTATTATTTATTATTCATATTTACTAATTATAAACGATTGTTCCGATTTTTTCACCCGCAACAATCTTTTTTAGGTTTCCTGGCGTATCCATATCAAAGACTACCAACGGCAAATTGTTTTCTTTACATAAGGTTATGGCTGTGAGATCCATTACTTGTAATCCACGCTGATAGACTTCGTCGAATGTGATAGACTCGAATTTGACGGCAGTAGCGTCTTTTTCCGGATTAGCTGTGTAGATACCTGCGACTCGCGTTCCTTTCAACAATGCATCGGCTTCGATTTCGACGCCACGTAACGCCGAAGCCGTATCGGTCGTAAAAAAAGGATTTCCCGTACCTCCTGCAATAATGACCACAATGCCCTGCTGCATAAGCTCTATGGCATGACATTTATTATAATATATTCCTACGGGTTCCATGCGAATAGCTGTCATAACCATCGATTTTACGCCTATTGTTTCAAATGCGGAATTGAGCGCAAGACTGTTGATAACGGTTGCCAGCATACCCATCTGATCGCCCTTTACGCGGTCAAAACCTTTCGTTACCCCTTTTAATCCGCGAAAAATATTTCCGCCTCCAATGACAATACCAATCTCAACACCCAATGAAGAGATTTCTTTTATTTGCCGGGCATATTCATCTAATTTGATCTCATCAATTCCGTACTGTTTACTACCCATAAGCGATTCGCCACTTAACTTCAAAAGGATACGTTTATATATACTCATTTTACCTTACCGATTATTTTATGCAAAAATAGTGTTTTTCCCTGATTTCAAAAAAAAACAATCAACATTTTGTTAAAAAATGAATAAATGCAAGCGTAATCATAGATATTCGCTACATTTGCACCTGATTCAAAAAAAAATTGAGACGACATGAAATTGAAAATTGGGGTTTTGATAATAATCTTTGGAGTTGCCTTTGGTATGATCTTCGGTTCATGCGGTAGGAAAGTCAAGTCATTCAAGCAATGGAAAAAAGAAGAAAAAGAGGCTATTGACGCCTTAATTGCCAAAGAGGGTTTTGAAATATTGAACAAATATCCGGCAAATGGTGTTTTTGGTGATAAACAATTTGTTAAATTGGACAACGAATGTTACCTTAATGTGATAGATTCGGGAAATGGAAACAGGGCTGATTCACTCAAAACCATTGTGTTAATGCGATGTAGCTATGTCGGCATTTCCAAATACGACACCTTTACCTATTCCATATTCCCCAATGGAAACGAACCGCTGGAATTTATTTATGGAAACATGAACGAAGCCAAATACAGAGCTTCTCAAAATGCGTATGGTAGCGGATATATTTTTTTAAGTCCGGGCGTCGAATCGGCGTTGAGATATGTAGGTGAAAATGCTGTGGTAAGAATGATTATACCTTTTGATAACGGGCAGGAGAGTAAATATCCATACGGGATCGGCAGCGCATATCAGGACAATGAGCGAATCCCAATGTATCTCGACAAGGTTCGGTTTATCTTTGATAAATACTAAATTAATTGATAATTGTCAATTGATAATTATTCTTCACTCATTGAATGGGTTACAGGCAATCCTAATTCCTAATTCCTAATTCCTAATTCCTAATTCTTAATTCCTAATTAATCCCGCCGGATGCATCTCCTGAATCGCTGTTTCAAACGCAGTCACTGCATCCGCTAACGACCCATAAAATTCTCCACCGGAAGCATTTTTATGTCCTCCTCCTTGGAAGTAGGTAGAAGCAAACCGGTTTGTAGGAAAATCGCCAACCGAACGAAACGATAATTTTATACAGTCGGTATCTTCACGTATCAGCACCGAAAACCGGATACCTTCAATACTGAGCGGTAAATTAACAAAACCTTCCGTATCGCCTGTTTTATAATGAAAACGATTCAATTCTCTTAAAGACAATACAATAACCGCTGTTTTTTGTGCCGGATAAATTTTCATTTTTTCATAGATGGAATAACCCATCAATCTCATTCTGGATTCGGCATATACCTGATATACATTTTTGTATATCAAGTCCTTATCAATCCCTTTATTGATTAATTCGGTGATAATGTAATAGAGTTCCGGATTATTTGAGCCGAATGTAAATGCGCCTGTGTCGGTCATCATGCCCGCATATATGCACTCGGCGGCGTCCTTGTTGATGTCGCTGAATGATTTGAGCGCACACAGCAACCTGAAAACCATTTCGCTGGCAGACGACATTTCCGGACAGGAAAGTGTAAGACGGCAAAAAACACCTGCTTCAGGATGATGATCTATCAGTACTTTTCGTCCATCGGCTGCCATCAGGAACGGCGCTAATTTCCCGATTCGTTTCAATTCGTTGAAATCGAGACAGAAAATTATATCGGCTTCACTCAATAGCCGTTCGGCATATTCTTTTGAATGTTCGTAAACGACAATGTCTGTAGCTCCCGGCATCCATTTTAAAAAAACGGGAAAATCATTGGGAACAATGACATTAACCGACTCTTTTCCCAATACGGACAAAAAATGATATAACCCTAAAGAAGAACCTATTGCATCTCCATCAGGCGTAATATGTGTGACAATTACAAAACGTTCGCCTTTATTTATATAAGTTTCAAGCTTATGAACGTCTTTATCTTCAAAAATTTTAGTGAGCATAGCCGTTTTTATTTCGACAAAAGTACGAAAAAAAATGTTTTTTGGGGAACTTTAAATTATTTTTTTTACCTTTACATCAATTTTTGACATGGAAAAAATGCTAAAACCGTTAATACTTAAAATATATGAAAATTAGATTAATTATTTTTCTTGTCGCCATTTCCATCAGCTCTGCACTCAGTTGGGGACAAACAATGAAAATGACTGCTACTATGCAAGCAGTATTGAGCAACGGTACGCTGACCATCACGACAACTCAAACTGCAGAAGCGATGCCGGATTATACGTGGGATAATCCACCTGAGTGGCTCAAAAACAATATTCAGGATAACATTCAATCGGTGGTGATTGGAGAAAATATAACAACTATTGGCGATAGGGCTTTCTATAGTTGTGTTAATTTGCACTCCGTAACGATTTCAGGCTCTGTCACACGCATTGGCAAGGATGCTTTCAATTATTGCATCCGCCTTGCATCCCTCACAATTCCTGATGCGGTAACAACGCTCGACGATCGCGCTTTTAACAGTTGCGTGGGTATGGAGATTATCACTATCCCTGCTTCGGTATCCTATATCGGAACGTTGGTTTTCGATGAATGTACCAATCTTACAGCTATTCATGTACATACGGACAATCATGATTTCGTATCGGACGACGGAGTGTTATTCGACAAAGCGATGACAAGGCTGATGTTGTATCCTGCTAAGAAAAGCGGAACTGCTTATGTGATTCCCGAAACAGTAAAAATTATCGAAGATGGCGCATTTAATAAATCCGGCCTTAAATCTATCACCATTCCAAATTCGGTCATGGAAATTAAGTACCAAGCTTTTTGGGGTTGTTCGGAGCTTACAAGTGTTACGATACCCAACGCTGTCAAAACCATTGGAGCTGAGGTTTTTCAAAATTGCGAAAGCCTTTCATCCATCGTTATCCCTGCTTCTGTCGAAGAAATCGGAAACAAAGTCTTTGGTTTTTGCAAGAACTTGACGGCTATTGAGGTGGATGCAAGTAATACGGCTTTTTCGTCCGGCGCCGGCGTTCTTTATAATAAAGATAAATCTTTCTTACATACTTATCCGGGTGGTAAAAGCGGCGCATTTGCAATACCTTCTACGGTCGAAAGCGTTGGGAATAATGCTTTTACTGGAAGTGTCAATCTTACATCCGTAACCATCCCAACCTCAGTTTCCTATATCGGAAATGAGTCTTTTACGCATTGCGAAAAACTTACATCATTCACAATGCCCAATTCGGTAGAAAATATTGGAACAGGCATGTTTAGCTATTGTGTGAATCTCGAATCCGTAACCCTTTCAGACGCATTAACCATTATCCCGTACGGTACATTTTATGTGTGTAATAGCCTCACATCCATAACGATACCCCACAAAGTCACTCGTATCGACGCAATCGCTTTTTTGGGATGCGAAAATCTAACAACCGCTACCATTCCCGAAGCCGTCACAGAAATTGGATGGGGAGCTTTTAAGGGTTGTACAACTCTTAAAACTGTATTATTGCCGGCATCGTTACAAATCATCAGAGGAAATGCTTTTGAAGAATGTGCGGCGCTGCAATCCATAACAATTCCCGGAACGGTCACAGAGATTCAGGAGAGCGTTTTTAGCGATTGCATCGCACTGAAGGATGTAACTGTAGAGTGGGATACGCCTTTGACCGTGCACGACGATCTGTTTCACAATGTTAACACATCTGCTGCCACGCTGCATGTCCCACCCGGTTTTATCACTCGCTATCGTGCTGCTAATGTGTGGAAAACATTCGGAACGTTTGATGATACCCCATCCGGCAATGAGCATATCTCTCTCCAATCCCTGAAAGCCTTCGCATCAGATGGATTACTGTATATATCGGGCATCCTACCCGGGCAACCTCTGTACATTTATAATATAGTTGGACAACTTATTTATCAAGGTTTAGCGAAAGTAACGGAAGAGCATATTGCACTCAATGCACGCGGAATCTATATCGTCGCAACTGAAGAGCAAACGGTGAAGGTCAGGAATTAGTAGAGACGCGATTATGCACGTCTCTACTAATTCGGGATATTCAGTAAGCAAAAACGCAATCCCAACAGATTCATTTTGAAAAGGTTGAGGCTATTTACTGAATATCCCTAATTATCAATTGTCAATTGTCCATTGTCAATTATTTCTGTATCATCCCATCCAGTAACTCAATAACCCGGTTGCCGTAAGCGGCGTTTTTTTCTGAGTGGGTCACCTGGATGATGGTCATTTCGTCTTCGGTGTTCAATGTCTTGAACAGGTTCATGATTTCTTCGCCCTGTTTGGAATTGAGGTTGCCGGTAGGTTCGTCGGCCAATAACAATTTCGGTTTGACGATAAGCGCCCGGGCAATGCCGACCAATTGTTGTTGTCCGCCGGACAGTTGCGACGGGAAGAGGTCTTTTTTGCCTACGATATTGAAGCGGTCGAGTATATCGGCTACGGCGGCTTTGCGTGCGCTCTGCTTCATGCCGTGATATAACAACGGAGCCTCAATGTTTTCAGCTACAGTAAGTTCGTCGATCAGGTGATAAGCCTGAAAGATAAAC